>Ga0302309_10001438_pt1 | contig 21769 bp, 19 predicted proteins | sample III_Palsa_N1_1_FD_200453 | JGI IMG/M metagenome (GOLD analysis project Ga0302309, IMG submission 200453) | Peat permafrost microbial communities from Stordalen Mire near Abisko, Sweden - III_Palsa_N1_1 | ecosystem: Environmental > Terrestrial > Soil > Palsa > Peat permafrost | place: Sweden... | reverse complement strand
CTCCTGCGCCATACGCACCATGGTATCATAAACAGATGAATCGCCGTGCGGGTGGTATTTACCCATCACCTCACCTACTATACGGGCTGATTTTTTATAAGGTTTGTTGTTGTTTAACCCCAGGTCAAGCATGCCGAAAAGCACGCGCCTGTGTACCGGCTTTAAACCGTCGCGCACATCGGGGAGCGCCCTTGATACAATAACCGACATTGAATAATCAATGTAGGCTGATCGCATTTCCTCATCAATATTTATCGAAATTATTCTGTCTTCGTTTCCGTTTCCTGTTTCTTCGGCCATGTTGTTTTTTGTAGGTTTTCTCTCTTTGATTGCGCGCCTAAAATGTCAATTTTAAACGACCTGCGAAGTTAAGAAAATATATCTTTTTACCGCATTTTTTTACCAACATTATAGCTAATAATATGGCTATAAGCATTAAAAAAAAGCATAATGTTTATAAGTTAGAAGATGGCGCTTTTTGATACCGGTTTTACGCGTTTCCAATACTCCTCAACGTGCTGCCCGTTAGGTAATATTCCTTTCAAAGTAAGTGTATCATTGCTGATGCTGTAATGGTAATGCACGGTAACGTTCAACAGCTTTGATTCCTGGCCACACCATGTTTGGGTTTCATAACATGAATCATCTTTTAGCGAATAAATGCCGGTTTCGTATTTTTGCGGATCATAACCTTTTTCTATCACATCGGCTTCAAAGTGAACGTCGTCATAATGCCTTTGCAGATTATATGCAGTGGGTGCGCCCTCTGTTTTTCCGTTAAAAATATCACCCACATATTGCCAGGTGCCGGTTAGTGTTGGTGTTGGGCCTTGATAAAAGGACGATAAAAACACTATCAACGCAACGGAACCAATAATTTTCTTCATATCAAACCCAATTAATACCTTTTTTTAATAATGACAAAGTTTTTTCTTCTTCGCTACCCGCCTGCGGCTGATAGTTGTACACCCATTTGGCGGTAGGCGGCAAACTCATGAGTATAGATTCAATACGCCCGTTGGTTTCCAGCCCGAACCGTGTACCCGCATCATACACCAGGTTAAACTCGGTATAGCGGCTGCGGCGCTGGTATTGCCATTGCTGCTCGTTATCGGTAAATGATTTATCTCGATTGCGGGTAACTAATTCAGTATAAATATTGATGAACGAGCGGCCCAATGCCTTTGAAAATTCAAATATATCTTCCCAGCTCAAAGTATCGGTAGCTATTAATTTATCATAAAATATGCCGCCAATGCCACGGGTTTCTTCGCGGTGTTTGATGTAGAAATAATCATCGGCCCAGGTTTTAAAGCGGGAATAAAAATCAGCATTAAATTTATCACAAACATCTTTCAGCGACTGATGAAAGAATTTAGCATCATCTTCAATTACATAATGCGGCGTAAGGTCTATCCCACCCCCAAACCAGCGTACAGGCTGCTGACCATCAGCAAAGGTTGATGGCATTTCGAAATAACGGATATTCATGTGGATAATGGGCACCATCGGGTGATTTGGATGGACAACGATGGATATGCCGGTGGCAAAAAAATCGTCCTGCGTTATCTGCAAAGCTTTTTGCATAACCGGTGGTAACTGCCCATGCACTGCCGAAAAATTTACGCCGCCCTTTTCTAAAACATTGCCGTTTTGTATAATGCGGGTACGCCCGCCGCCGCCGCCGCCGCGCTCCCACTTCTCTTCCTCAAATGTGGCTTTACCGTCGAGCTCTTCTAACGCGGTACATATCTCGTCCTGTATTAGCTGGTAATCGGCAGTAATTTGTTCTTTAGTAAGCAAGGGGACGATTGATTGAATGATTTATTGAGTTAGTGATTTATTGATTTTTAAATTAATGAAACCAATAATGATGCAGCAGCAAAATTAATAAACTATGCCAATATTTATCAATCAATAACTCAATAACTCATTCAATCACTAAATGAAGTTATTCTTCCAGGTAGTTTAAATCCGTGTGGAAAGTTTCTTTTAACTGGCTTAGTGAAAACAGCGCAATTACGGTTAAAATAGCCATCATGATATAACCGCTTTTAACCATGCCGTAATCTGCCGAGAACATGGCAAAAGCCGCATTAATGGGTATTAATGAGGCCCTTACAAAGTTAGGTACCGTAGTGGTAACGGTAGCGCGTATGTTTGTGCCGAATTGCTCGGCAGGTATAGTAACAAATATTGGCCAGTAACCTACGCCAAAGCCCATAAACAGGCACAGCCACATAAATTGCGTTGGTGTAATATTGCTTGCGTTGAGGTAAAACACCACACTAATTGCCGAAATAATAAGGAAAATGAATACCGTTAGCCGCCTTGAACGGGTAAATTGCGATAATAAACCTGCCGCCAGTCCGCCCGCGGCTATACCTAAATAAGTATAAAATATACCATCGCCGGCGCTTAATGGGGCCTTAGCGCCTAATGCCTTGCCAAATTCGGGCGATAGCGTAACCAATATACCTACCACAAACCAATTGGCTGCACCTACTAAAATGCAATACAAGTATTTTTTAAACCGTTTAAAATTGGTAAACAGCATAAAAAAATTACCTTTCGATACCTCTTCCCTGCCTTCTACACCCTTGTATAAACCTGATTCATAAGTGCCAATACGAAGAAATAATAACAATATACCCAGTATACCGCCTACATAATAAGCCCATTGCCAATCAAAATCTTTGGCAACCAAATTCGCGGCAGCAGCACCAAAAAGGCCTATAACCGATACAATCATGGTACCGTAGCCCCTTTTCTCGGTTTTCATGGTTTCGGCAACCAGGGTTATGCCTGCACCCAACTCCCCTGCCAGGCCAATACCGGCTATAAAACGTACAATAATATATTGGTCGACACTGGTTACGTGGCCATTAATAAAATTAGCTACCGAGTAAAGCAATATCGAACCAAATAATACCCTGATACGCCCTAATTTATCACCAATTATTCCCCATAACAATCCGCCAATTAACAGCCCGAACATTTGCCAGTTAATGATGGTTATACCCACCGCTTTTACATCAGCGGCTTTTACGCCTATAGCCAACAGGCTTTCCACCCGTACTATCGAGAAAATCAGCAAATCGTATATATCAACAAAATAGCCAAGGGCAGCTACTATAACCAGGAAAATAACATTACGTGAAACCGTTGTTGCTGTGGTTTGGGCCATATTTAGTTTTAATTAATTGGTTGCACCTAAAGTAAAAAAAAGATTTAATTTTTTACATAAAAAAAGCCCCTGTGGTTTGCAGGGGCCCTCTCATAATTCAGAATTTTAGATTATGCTTTTTTTACATTTACTGCTTGTAATCCTTTTCTGCCTTCTTCCACATCATAGGTAACGTCGTCATTATCTTTAATGGCATTTACGCCACCCTGTACATCTTTAAAGTGTACAAAAAGATCTTTTCCGTCTTCGGTTACAATAAAACCATAGCCTTTTTGTGTGTTAAACCATTTTACTTTTCCAGTTTTCATAATGTTATTATAGTATTAAAAATGTTGTTAAAAAAGATTTATTACTAAACCCAAACTGAATATAAAATGGTATTAATAATCAGAAGGAAAATAGAAACCTCTCTTTTTCAAATATATAAAATAATTAATAACCAAATAAATTATTTATTTAGATAAATTCCTGATAACAAATACTGCTTTTTAATACTGAAACCGCCTAAAAAGCAGCTATACAACTGTTTCTGTAATATTTTTTAATACCAATTTACCCGGCTTTATACTAATAATCAATAGTTAAATTAAAATTCGCTGCGTTTTAAAGCCAACATTATAGCTGTAAAGTTGTTAAATATTGCTTAAAGCCCCATGGGGATATTTAAGTATGAAGAAACACACCTATAGCACCGGCATTATTGGCAATTGCGCCTTTTTAGCGCATATAGATAAAAACACCAACGTACAGTGGCTTTGCTGGCCCCGGTTCGACAGCACGTTCATTTTTGGCGGTTTGCTGGATAAGGATAAGGGCGGCGAGTTTTCCATTTTACCTGAAGGCAACTTTACTTCACACCAGTACTACCTGGAAAACACCAATGTGCTGATAACCGAAATTACCCTCGAAAATAAAACCAGCTACCGCGTAACCGACTTTGCCCCACGCTATTACAATAACCAGCGCTACTACAAACCTTTGATGCTGATACGTAAAATTGAAGCGATAGAAGGTTCGCCGCGCGTTAAGGTAAAATGTGAGCCGATGTCCGACTATGGCAACGTTAAATTAAATGTTAATCGCGGCAGCAACCATATACAATATTTAGGCGGCGATGAAAACATACGGCTTACCACCAACATAGCCATTAGTTACGTTTTTGATGAGCAACCTTTTGTGTTAAACGAACCCAAATACCTGGTGCTAACCTACGGCGAACCATTGGAAGCCCCGTTGGAAAGAACTGCTGAAAACTTTTTGCGCGAAACCGTGCAATACTGGCGTACATGGATAAAACACAGCTCGATAGCTACATTCTATCAGCCGTTTGTAATACGCTCGGCATTGGCCTTAAAAATACACCAGTACGAAGATACCGGGGCGATAATAGCCGCCAGTACCACCAGTTTACCCGAATCGCCGGGGAGCGGGCGTAACTGGGACTACCGTTATTGCTGGCTGCGCGATACGTATTATGTGATTACATCGCTTAACCACATTGGCCATTTTGAGGAAATGGAGAAGTATTTTAGCTATGTTACCGATATTTCATTTGCCGAGGATAAACGGTATCAGCCCCTATACGGCATCACCGGTAAAAAAACGCTGACTGAAATAATACTGACCGATTTAAAAGGTTATGAGGGCAATCAGCCGGTGCGCATAGGCAACCAGGCGTACGAGCATATTCAAAATGATATTTACGGGCAAGTATTGATATCCCTGCTCCCGTTGTATACCGATCACCGTTTTATTTTTTCGGAACGAAAAGATTCTGCGCGCTGGCTTGATTTTTTACTGAGTAAAATTGAAGCCACCATTGATGAAAAAGATGCCGGTATTTGGGAGTTCAGGAATATGGCGGATATCCATTGCTATAGTAACCTATTCCAATGGGCAGGTGCCTCCGCTGCCGAAAAAATGGCGCGGACAATCGAAAATAAACCTCTGATAAAAAAGGCGGTGTCGCTAAAAAAGCGGGCTGCAAAACACATCGAGGCTTGTTATGACCCTAAACGTAAAGTTTATACCAACTCGGCCGGCGGCACTAACCTTGATGCAAGTACCCTACAACTAATTATGATGAATTACCTCGACCCGGCATCTCAGCGGGCAAAAGATCATTTAATTGCATTAGAAAAAGAACTAAAAGCATCAAATGGCTTGTTTTACAGGTATTTATATAAGGATGATTTTGGCAAACCTAAAACAACCTTCCTGATATGCGCGTTTTGGTATGTGGAAGCGCTTGCAGCAGTCGGGCGCATTGATGATGCGATAAAGGAATTTGAAAACCTGCTGCAATTTTCCAACCATTTACTGTTATTCAGCGAGGATGTTGATGAAACCGATGGCAGCCAATGGGGCAATTTCCCGCAGGCATACAGCCATGTAGGTTTAATGAACGCGGCTTATCGTATAGCGATGAAGTTGGACAGGCCGATATTTTTGTAATAAAGATACTTGTCATTCTGAGCGCAGCGAAGAATCTGTCGCTTGGTGCACCACTTTGCAGATTCTTCGCTGCGCTCAGAATGACAATGGATTATAAAAAAATTATTTATCAGCAACAACACTACTCTCTATCAAACTCAATAAGAACCGGCGTACTTCGGTTGGATTTCTAAGATAAAACTTAGCTGCTGATAAATTACCGCCAACTTTTATGGTAATAGCGCTTTCGGGCAGGGCTTTAAATATATCTTCATCCGTATAATCATCGCCGAAGGCGATAATAAAATCATAGTCTTTATTTTCGGTTAAGGATAATGCTGCCTTGCCTTTATTTACCTCCATATTCTTTATTTCCAGCACTTTATCGCCGGGCAAAAGTTGCAAGCCCCTATCATTTGCAAGGTATTTGAGGTTATTTATCAGTTCATTGGCACGCAACTCGCCAAGTCCCTTTTGCGCTTTACGGTAATGCCAAACCAGCGAGTATGATTTTTCTTCGATAAAAGACCCCGGCGTTCTATCCACATAAGTTTCTAAAATGGGGTAAATATCCTGCTTCCAACTATCCGAAAGGCCGGTAATTTTGTGCCAGCTGGTATTTTGCTGCTTAAACCAGGCACCGTGCTCGGCTATCAGGTAAATATTCCGTTCGTTAAACCATTCGGCTAAATTTTCATGCTTGCGGCCGCTTATTAATACTACGTGATTTGCCGGGTCTTCGGTTAATTGGTTTAGAATATCGTATAGTTCCTTATCAGGTTCGGCCTGCTCAACGGTAGGTTTAAAATCAACCAGCGTACCGTCATAATCTAAAAAAATAATCCTCTTTTTAGTTTTTGCATACCTGTTTATGATTGACTGTCCGGTGGTGTTGCTCACGTGCCTTGTTTGCATAGATCGCTGCATCTGTTTCACCTCCTTCAGCCTGTCCATAAAAATTTTAACCCAATGGTTTATATTGAACTTTGCTACCACATTCCGCATTTGCTGCATACGTATGCGCTGCTCAAAAGGCGACATTTCCAGCGCGCGTATTATGCTGCGGCATATATCACCAATGTTATTGGGGTTTACTATCAGCGCGTCAATCAGTTCGTTGGATGAACCCGCCATCTCGCTTAATACCAATACGCCATCGTCGTTTATCCTGCTGGCCACATACTCCTTGCTTACTAAATTCATACCATCGCGCATGGGCGTAACCAGGCATACATCAGCCGAATAATATAGTGCCGACAGGGTTTCTATTGGAAACGAACGGTAATAATAATGCACCGGGCTCCAATCCATAGTGCGGTAAATGGAGTTGATGTTGCCGGCCTTTTTATCAATCATATCGCGCAGCTGCATATATTGCGGCACTGTATCGCGCGAGGGCACCACAATCATGTAAAGGGTTATTTTGCCTATATAATCCGGGTATAGTTTCAATAATAACTCTAAAGCTTCCAGGCGTTGTAATATGCCTTTGCTGTAATCCAACCTATCGATTGAAAGTACCAGCCTTGTGCCTTTAAAATTGGCTTTTATCTGCTCAATTTGCTTTTTAACTTCTTTTTTAGTGGGTAACGAAGCATATTTCTTTTCATCAATCCCCATGGGGAATGCTTCGGCTACCACTGCCCTATCGTTCCAGTTTACCACGTTAGCCGAGGTGTTTACAGGTAGAATACGGTTTACGGCGCTCAAAAAGTGGCGTACGTAATCAAAGGTATGGAAACCCACCAAATCGGCGCCCAGCATGCCCTCCAGCAGTTCATAACGCCAGGGTATCAGCCGGAACATTTCGTGCGATGGAAATGGGATATGCAGGAAAAAGCCAATAGATACATCCGGCATTTCCTGCCGCACCATAGCCGGTAATAGTAATAACTGGTAATCATGTATCCAGATGGTATCGCCGGGATGTGCTATTTTTAATATAGCATCCCTGAATTTTTGATTAACAATTTTATAGTAATCCCAATTGCTTTGCTTGTAAGTGGTATAGGTAGAGGCATAATAATGAAAAACCGGCCATAATACATCGTTAGAAAAGCCCTCGTAATACTCACTTATCTCTTCCTGCGATAAAAACACGGGCACCAGGCTTAGTTCTGCCAGCTGACCTGTTATTTTAGGCCTGTCATCATCAGCAACTTCAAGCCCGGGCCATCCTATCCATATGTTATCGCCTTTTTTATATACCGAACCCAAACCCGTTGCCAAACCGCCCTCGCTGGTGGATAGCTGGTAATCAGAATCGGTTTTTACTATTTTTACAGGTAGCCTGTTGGATACGATGATGGTCTTTGGCATTTTGCACGTATAATCTATATATAAATGCCATACAGACTAAGTTGTTTTAATTTTCCGCCATTTTAGCTATAAACTACCGGGTATAAACAAAAAAAGCCGCCAATAAATTGGCGGCTCGGGTATAATAGTAAGATCAGTTTTATTTAACTTGTTGGAAGAAATAAACGTCGGCACTGGAAGTTACCCTTACCAATATTTCGTCGGCACCATTTTTAAGGTCAACAAAATAGTTTGTTTCCTCAAAATTTGCATCCGGATTGGTTGTTTCCAGCTTAACTACTTCTTTAACGCTGTAATCTTTGTACTTGTCGGCAATTATTGCTTTAGCTTTATCTGAAAGTGCGGCATAATCAACATTTTGTGTTACGCCCATGTAATCGCCTTGCAGGCTGTAAAAAGCGGTCATTTTTACACCATCTTGTGTAAAAGTAGCTTTTTGAACATTTGGGGTGATTGACCATGATACATTTTTTGCATCGCTAAAGTCTGAAGTAAATTCATTTTCAACCGAGTAAGAAACTGTAGTTACTTTTGTTGCTTTTTTTCCGCCATCGGCGAAAACGCTTGTGCTGCCTAATAAGGCAATCATTGCTGTGGTGATGAATATCTTTTTCATGTTATTTTAAATTTTAAATCCATAACAAAAATACGGTATTGTTATGAATTTAGTAAATTAAAATACACTTTTATGAATATTTAATAATTGATATGCTTTTGCTATTAAAAATTTAATTTTTTATAATTTACTTAGTGTATATTTTACAATATCTAAATGTATTTACAAGTGAAACACGGTTTGCTAAATCGTTTAATTGGATAATTAACACCAATTTAACATTAAGTTTACCCATTATCGGCAAAACCGGGGTACAAAGTCATGCCGCCATCCATAAAAATAGTGGTGCCAGTAATATAATCAGCCTCGTCCGATGCCAGCCAGGCGGCAAGTTTACCAATATCATCGGGTTCGCCTATGCGGTTGTAGGGTATCAGGGTTAGCAATGCCTTTAAAGCCTCGGGCGTACTCCATGCCGACTGGTTAATGTGCGTTTGTATAGCGCCTGGGCCTATAGATACCACGCGTATTTTGTGCGGTGCCAGTTCCTGCGCCATGCTTTTCATCAGCATCATTACGCCGCCTTTGCTGCTGGCATAATTTACGTGGCCGCCCCAGGGAATAACCTCGTGTACACTGCTCATGCAAATAATTTTGCCTGCGGCTTTGCTGCGCCCATCAACCACTCCCCTGCGTATAAACTCACGTGCTGCCTCGCGCGAACATAAAAATTGCCCGGTTAGGTTTATGCCGATAACCGTATTCCATTGCTCTATGGTCATATCCACAAATTTGGAATCGCGCTGCAGGCCTGCATTGTTTACCAGTATATCTATGGTGCCGTATTGCTTGTACATTTCGGCAAACATGGCTTGTACATCGGCTTCGTTGCTTACGTCGGCGTGTATGGCATAAGCATCACCGCCAAAGCCTTTTATCTGGTCGACTATCCCTTCGGCTACTTCGTGCGCGTCTACGTGGTTGATGACAACCTTTGCGCCAGCCATTGCCAGCGCAATAGCCACGCCTTCGCCTATGCCGCTATCGGCCCCGGTAACCAGGGCGGCCTGCCCCTGTAATGTTTGTATTGGATTCATAATAGATATGTTGATGTTTTACCTGTTAAGATAGCAATGTTTTTTGAGGGATTTAGTTTTGAGAAAGAAAATAAAGATTTGATAACATGAGAATAACCCACCCTGTCATTCTGAACGCAGTGAAGAATCTGTCGGGCGTTGCAACAAGCGATTAGTAACCGACATAACTATTTCAAAAACTTGCAAAGTGGTGCAACCAGCGACAGATGTTTCGCTGCGCTCAACATGACAAGGTGGGTTTATACTTACCTCGCCCCCAGCGACCACTTAGGTACATAACCGCTCACATTATTATAAACCACCTTATAATAAGTATTGCCCTTTTCTACCACAAAAACTTTTGAATTACCGGGTATAGTAGCTATCACATCAGCCCCAAAATTGTCCGACTCGCGCATGTTTACAAGGCCGGTCATGTTGGCTTTGATGTAGGTGGCATATAGAAAAGATGGTGTAACCGGGGTTTTGTTGCTCACCGATATTACAGGCACACTTTGCATAGGCCTTGGCCTTTGGGTATCAGGTTTTATTATTGGGGATGATTTAATTGCTGCTGATACTTTATTAGGTATTGGGGTTTGAATTGGGCTTGTAATATCTGTTTCGAGCCTTAGCAAGTGATGTTTTTTATGATGTTTAGCGGTTAGATAACTAACAGGCGTAACAACTGAAGCGATTTTAGGGGGTGCCGGTTTCGAATCGCCAGTCATGGATTTATATACATAATTAGCGAAAACCAGCGTAATAAATATCAGCAGCACACTAAATATAATATCAACGGCTTTAGTTCGCGATTGATTTGGGATAGCAGTTGTTGTTTGATGGTGCTTGCCGGCAGATTTGTGCTCATTATAATATTGATACCGCCGCTGATCGCCAAGAGGGTTATCTGATTTAGATTTTCGTAGCGCTACATCATAGCGGGCGCGTTTTACGGGGTCTATCAGGGTTTCGTAAGCTTCCTGTATTTCACGGAAACGGCTTTCGAAGTATTTATCTTCCGGGTTTAAATCGGGATGGAATTTTTTGGATAATTTACGGTACGCCTCTTTTATCTCCTCAAAAGAGCAGTTTGTATCCGTACCCAGAATGTAATAAAAATCCTTCATGCCAAAATACAACAGAGACCGTTAAGTAGCTGTTTGATTGATTTTTGGGAAAGAAGTTTAATTAGAAAAATTAATTTTTTTCACAAGAAATTGTCATGCTGAGGAACGAAGCATCTGTCGCTTGGTACACCACCTGGCAGATCGATTTATCTGTCGCTTGGTGCAGCGCCTGACAGATTCTTCGCTGACGCTCAGAATGACATTTTTCTTACAGCGCTTTCACATACCCCAAAAACAAATGCAAGGCTTCTTTTTTAGCTTCGGTGAGCTCAAAATCAAGCTTGTGCATCAGGTAATCTTCCAGGTCGAAGTCTGCGCGTGCGGGTAGTTCTTTTAATAATTCTGCACGATGGTCGAGCCCGAATTTAAGTGTTTGGTTAAACTCGCTGATAAATTCTTTAGGGATGGGTTTATTAGCTATCCAGGCGGCAAAAACAAATGGCAGGCCGGTAAACTTTTGCCATTCTTCTGCCAAATCATAAACAAACTTGTAATTACCTTTCTTTCCGAAGGTGCGGTCGCCAATTTGTACAAAGGCGGTGGTGGCATCAGCTGAAACAGAGTAATCATCGGCACCAACAACCTGCCCGGGCGATATTTTCCAGAAATTTTTCATCAGCACCTTAGCCAAGTTGTTTGACGAGCGCGATTGCGGGTCGAGCTGCAAGGTTTTCACCTCGCTTATAGCGCAATTGCTGAATATAAATACCGAGTTTACCGCGCCAACGGCACCAATGCAGTAATCAGACACAATTTCCCAATACGGCAGGCTTAAAGTTGCAGCAACAGGTATCAAACCAATATCCACCACATCATCAATCAGCTTTTGGGCGCAATCGGTTGGGTTATCCAAGCTAAGCTTTATTTTATTATTAAAACCGGTATGTTGTATGCCATATATAAATGGCTTGGTGTTAGTGTAGCTAACGGCGGAAATTCGTAGTTTATTCACTGGTATTAGTTAGGTGCAGGGCGTTATTGGGGTCGATAATCTCAAATTTATCGCCATCATAGGCCACTTTATATAAAATTAAGTTTTGGTGCGGATAGTTTTCCATTTCGGTAAGCGGCCTATCCGTTAGCAGGCAAAGGAACAGTCGCAAAGCGCGGCCGTGCATACATATCAGCACCGTTTCTTCCTCTGGATGGCTCATTATGGTGTTTAGTGCTTCTTTTTGGCGAACTAACACTTCATTAGGGCTTTCGCCGCCCGGAAATTTGGTATCCAGTTTGCCTGCAACCCAATCGCGTATCAGGTTTAAAAAAAGCATCCTGTTTTCGGGTGTGCTTTCGGTACCTTCCAATTCGCCCCAGGCTAATTCATCCAGACCAGCCAGTTTTTCGAAAGGTATGCCTAAATCAATAAATTGCTGTATGCTTTGCTGTGTACGTTTTAATTCCGAAATGTAAATCTTGTCGAAAGGAACGTTTTTATAAGCGTTAAAGAATTGCCTGGCCTGTTTGCGACCTTCATCATTTAAGTCGGTATTCAAACCGCGCCCTTGTACAATTCCCTGTTTGTTAAGTTCGGTTTGCCCGTGACGGACGATGTATAATGTTTTTTTTGGGTTCATTCGTTCAATGGTTCATTAGTTCATTGGTATCGCTTTGGTATGCCATCCAATTATTAATGAATTTGTTTGTATATAATTTCAATTAAATATTCAATAATCTCCGTCTTGCACTAATGAACTAATGAACCACTGAACCAATGAACTAATTTATCACCGGCAACCTATAAAAAGCGGGTTTGGCTTCTTCGGGAAATTCAAATTCATTGTAATCAGTCACCACGTTATATAAGGTGTCGCGCTCTATCGGGTGGCGGCCAACTTGTTTTATCAGTTCGACCAATTGTTTGGTGCTCATGCCCGGGTGCTGCTCCTCTGCCCCTGCCATGGAGTATATTTTGGTGGTATCATCCAGCGTGCCGTCAATATCATCCACACCAAAATTGAGCGATAATTGCGCCGTGTTACGACTAATCATGGCCCAATAGGCTTTTATATGGTCGAAATTATCAAGGTATATTCGTGCAATGGCATAATTTCTTAAATCTTCAATTACAGTTGATTCGGGCACTTTAGACATCTGGTTATCCTTGTTACGGAACTTCAACGGGATAAAGGTTTGGAACCCTACCGTTTTATCCTGTAAAGTACGCAGGCGGTCCATGTGGTCAATCCGGTGCCAAAATTTTTCGATATGGCCGTACAGCATGGTAGCGTTTGAGCGCATGCCGAGTTTGTGCCATTCTTCATGTATGGCCAGCCATTGATCGGCGTTACATTTATCTTTTGCTATCAGGTCGCGCACCTCGGGGTGAAAAATCTCCGCGCCACCGCCGGGGATGGATTCCAGGCCGGCTTCCTTCATCAGGCGCATGCCGGTGGCGTAATCTATCTTGGCTTTTTTAAATATGTAGTGGTATTCAACGGGTGTTAGTGCCTTTACATGCAAACCGGGACGGTGCGCTTTTATCCGCCTGAATAATTCTGAATAAAAGGCCACATCATATTGCGGTAAAACCCCACCGACTATGTGCACTTCGGTAACAGGCTCATTATCGTATTTGGTTACGATGTTGAACATCTCGTCCATAGTATATTCCCAACCTTCCGAGCGTTCTTTTATCAACCTTGAGTACGAGCAAAATTTGCAATCGTACACGCAAAGATTGGTAGGCTCGATATGGAAATTGCGGTTAAAGTATGTTTTATCGCCGTGCTTTTTATCGCGTATGTAATTGGCCAGCACGCCCAGGTAGCCTAATTCGCCTTTTTCGAAAAGCAAAACGCCTTCATCAAAAGTAATACGCTCGGCATTCAGTACCTTTTGGGCTATGTGTTTTAAATCAGCCGCGAGGTCGGGGTCTTGTAATAATAAGTGTAAATTACGTTCAGCCTCCATTAAAAAACTTTTTTTCAAAAATAGGAAATGTTAGTGTAATGCTGATGTAATATCTGTGTTTAAACAACTAAAACGAATAAACAGGTCGATTATTCGGGCAAATTATTTTCTGCTTCCTTACGGTTATTGGTATATGCGCTTACCCATATGTTTACATAATACAGCAGGTAAACCAATATAGCGCCCAAAAATGCGCCCCTTATAAATTGCGATTCGAAACCGTATTGGCCCGGATAAAAATGATTTAATATTAAACTTGCCAAAACCAGTATAACTACTATTAAAGATGCAACAGGTACTTTTCCAACTTTCATAAAACGGTATTTTAAAACAAATGTAACCAAAGGGTTAAGAAGGTCAAAATATTTAATTGATTGACAAATACCATAATTTATCTTTTAACCGGAAACTTGCATCCGAAGTGCAAATCATATAGATTTGGTATGTAATGGATAACTTTAGAATTATTGCGTTAATATTTATTGGTGGTTTTTTATTATACTTTGATGGTATCATAATTGGTAGGTTATCGAAATCAAAAAACAATCTTAAGTCGGTATCGGGATTTGTAACCACACAAGCGAAAGAACATTTCGATAGTGGTAAAGATTCGTACAACGCGGTTGTACTTGGGCTAAATGATGAAAAAATGCAATTCGCTATACAGGATAATAAAACCCGTGCTTATAATTACCTCATCAATAATAGTGTTCGCCAGGCAACTATTTATTATGACCAAAACGGCTATAATTCTAACGGTAATTTAACCTTTCAGGTTTATAGTGTAATCGCCGACGGGAAGGAAATATTGTCAATCGGGGAAGCCAAACACCTATACAAAATAGGTTTACTGATTTTTATACCTATTCAGATTTTGTTGGGCTTTCTGATATATTTTAAAAATTTTAAGCGAAAAGATGCTTAAATCTGCACCACAAAATAAATTTATATCCATGAAAATTGAAACCATTGCCATACATGCCGGCAATAAAAACGACGAAGCTACCGGGGCAGTTATACAGCCTATTATACTAAGCACCACGTTTGAGCGTGCAGCGGACGGCGGTTATCCCAGCGGTTACATTTACAGCCGCTCGGCCAACCCAAACCGTAGTATGCTGGAAAATGTACTGGCTAAATTAGAAAACGGCGCGGATGCAGCTTCGTTTTCATCGGGTAACGCGGCGGGCATGTCGGTATTTCAGTCACTTAAGCCGGGTACACATATTATTTTGCCCGATGATATGTACCACGGCCTGCGCAACCAGATTAAAATACTGTTTGCCGGTATTTTGGAGTTTGATTTTATCGATGTGAACAATAGTGATGTTTTACAGCAGCATATTAAACCAAATACGGGGCTGATATGGATAGAAACACCATCAAACCCGCTGCTAAAAATAACCGATATAAAAAAGGTAATTGCCATAGCGCGCAAGCATCATATTAAGGTGGCCTGCGATAATACCTTTGCCACGCCTGTTTGCCAGCAGCCTATCGCTTTGGGGGCAGATATTGTAATGCACTCGGCTACAAAGTATTTTGGCGGGCACAGCGATTTAATGGGGGGCGCGCTGATAACCGCCGCAAAGGATGCCTGGTGGGCCAAAATACGCCAGGTGCAGGAAATGGGCGGCGCCATCCCCTCGCCTATGGATTGCTATTACCTTACCCGCAGTATAAAAACGCTGCCCTACCGCATGGCAGGCCACATGAAAAACGCGCAGCTATTAGCTGAATATCTTGAAAAACACCCTAAGGTTGAACAAGTGATGTATCCCGGTCTATCATCACACCCTCAGCACAATATTGCCAAACAGCAAATGTGCGGCTTTGGCGGCATGCTTTCGGTTTGCATTAAAGGCGGCGAGGTCGAAGCTAAAAGGGTAATCAATAGCCTTAAATTATTTACCCAAGCCACCAGTTTGGGCGGTGTTGAAAGCTTAATTGAGCACCGTGCCTCCGTTGAAGGCCCTGATACCAAAACACCCTTTAACCTGTTGCGTATTTCGGTTGGTTTGGAGCATATTGATGATTTGATTGAGGATATGGCGCAGGGGTTGGGGTGAAGCGATTATCCTTCCTATGTGCCTGAAACTTACGAAGTTTTAAAAACTAAGTTTGTTAAATATAAAACGCAAGCCTGTTTAACACCACCGACCCACAAGATATGATAAATCGCATTTCAAGAGCCGAGTTGGCCCTTCTATTCTTTAATATAACGGGGTATACTATTGCTAAAGCAATTTCACCAAATTCGCCTTTTATTAATAATGGTCATTTAAAAGGCACATCTTTCTTACTCATTATACTTATTGAGTTCTCTCTATTCGAATTTGTTTTTGGGCATTTATTAAATACAGAATTCTATGTAGTTACGGTACTTACTGTTTCTTCTATAATTTTGCATATAATATTAGATGTAGCGTATAAACAAAAAATAGAACTGGTTTCTGAAAAATATCTTTCATATTACAGTATTTTATTCCTCATTTTATTTGTTTTATTATCTATTACCGGATTAGTGTATCTTTTTATGGTTGGGTAATAGCATACTCAATGATTTAAGAGTTAGCGCAGCGTTCTTAAATCTAAGCATGGATGCAGGACTCCGTGCGGCTCGATAAGAATAAATGTTAACCGTTAGCAAAATAATGGCGCTATTCATCAGTATTAATTATGCATAAAGTGTAAATCTTTCCTTTGTACCCAGACGGAGTCTTACTTTTTCAAACAGGATTTAAGAGCGCTGCGCTAACTCTTAAACCAGGTAGATTGAAAGCCTTTACATTCCCATAACAATTAAAAAACAAATAAAATTTGGTATAATAAATATTAACGCCTTATATTTGCAACAATATTTAGTAGCGATACTAAAAAGATCAATTCCTCTTCAAAAAAGGTTTTGGTTTATAAAGAAGCGGCGAGAGATCAGGCTCTGTAACCCGCTGGCAACCCTTAAAGTTTTAAGAAGGTGCCAATTCCTGTCCCGGCAAATAACCCCGGGGGATATAAATTTTTAACCATGAAAAGTTTAAAAAACATTCCATCACCCAAATCCGAAGCCTCAAAAGGCTATGTGACTATTTATAGCTATTCTGCAGGCTGTATTTGTATGTGTTGCTGCTGTTGTTGAAACAGTACACGCCATTTCTTTTCTTTTTCCTGAAAAAAACGCGTGTTAACCTCCGGGGATAGTATTATCCTTTCGCGAGCTACAATCCATACATTTTTTTAATCACCTGTAAAATACACATATCATGTCAACACAAAATTTAAAATTCGAAACACTGCAATTACACGCCGGCCAGGAAGTTGATCCAACTACCGGATCACGTGCTGTACCTTTATATCAAACCACTTCATACGTTTTTAACAGTGCCGAGCATGGCGCAAACCTATTCGCGCTAAAAGAATTCGGTAATATATATACCCGCATCATGAACCCTACTACCGATGTGTTTGAAAAACGCATTGCGGCATTAGAGGGCGGCGTAGCGGCACTGGCAACCGCATCGGGCCAGGCAGCGCAGTTTATCGCGTTAAATAACATACTGCAACAAGGCGATAACTTTGTAAGCTCGCCATTTTTATACGGCGGCACTTATAACCAGTTTAAAGTTGCCTTTAAACGCCTGGGCGTTGAGGTACGTTTTGCCAAGGATGATACCGCTGATAACATTGAAGAGCTTATCGACCAAAATACGAAAGCCATTTATTTGGAAACCATTGGCAACCCCGGCTTTAATATCCCCGATTTTGAGAAAGTTGCAGCCGTGGCCAAAAGGCACGATTTACCTCTGATAGTGGATAATACCTTCGGCGCAGCAGGTTACCTGTTCCGCCCGCTGGAGCATGGCGCGCATGTGGTGGTAGAATCGGCTACCAAATGGATAGGCGGCCATGGCACCACCATTGGCGGCGTTATTGTTGATGGCGGCAATTATAACTGGGGCAACGGCAAATACCCGCAGTTTACTGAGCCAAGTGAAGGTTACCACGGACTTGTTTTTGCTGATGTTTTTGGCATAGGCGGCCCGTTTGGCAATATCCAGTTCATTATCCGCGCCCGTGTTGAGGGACTGCGCGATTTTGGATCGTCACAGGCACCGTTTAACTCATGGCTACTGATACAGGGGCTGGAAACCCTTTCATTACGTGTACAAAGGCATGTGGATAACGCGCTGGAACTGGCCAAATGGCTGGATCAGCATCCGCAGGTTGCGAAGGTTAATTATCCCGGCTTAAGTTCATCGCCTCATCATTCCTTAGCCAAAAAGTATTTAAAAAATGGCTTTGGAGCGGTGCTTTCGTTTGAAATTAACGGCGATAAGGAAAACGCTGGCAAGTTTATCGACAGCCTTAAACTGGTAAGCCATTTGGCTAACGTGGGCGACGCGAAAACACTAATTATACAGCCATCGGCAACAACACACCAGCAGTTATCAGATACCGAGCAATTAGCCGCCGGTGTTACTCCTGCCCTGTTGCGTGTAGCCGTTGGCATTGAGCATATAGATGATATTAAAGCTGATTTTGTGCAGGCATTTGCCCGTATTAATCAGCCGGTTGAAGAGTTAGTTTAATTTTTAAAGATAGTTTTTTTAGTTTTTTTAAGTGATAATAAACGTTGTTACGGGATGTAGCCGCCATAACCGGCTACTCCCGCAATAGCAAAGCAAACAAATGAACACACAGATATTTAAAAGCACACAGCCCTTTGAATTTGAATCGGGCCAAAAAATACAGGAACTTGAAATAGGCTACCATACCTACGGCAGGTTAAATGCCAATAAGGATAACGTGGTATGGGTTTGCCATGCGCTCACCGCAAACTCTGATGTACTGGATTGGTGGAAAGGCCTGTTTGGCGCTAATGATTTTTTTAATCCGAATGAGCATTTTATTGTTTGTGCTAATATTTTAGGCTCGCCGTATGGCACCAGCAACCCTTTAAGTGTAAACCCGGTTACCGGGCAGCCTTATTACCTGGCTTACCCCCAATATAATGTAAGGGATATTGTAAAAGCACATCAATTACTGGCTGAGCATTTAAAAATAAATGATATTGAAATATTAATAGGCGGCTCGTTAGGCGGGCAGCAGGCACTGGAATGGGCTATTACCGAACCAAACCGCATTAAAAATCTGCTACTAATATCCACCAACGCGCGCCATTCGCCATGGGGCATTGCCTTTAACGAATCACAACGTTTGGCGTTGACATCCGACCGTACATTTTACTCCAACTCGCCCGACGGTGGGCGTAAAGGCTTAAAGGCGGCGCGCAGCATAGCGCTCCTATCCTACCGCAGCTATAAAACGTATACGGTTAGTCAGCAGGATGATGACGATAATATCAGCGACGACCATCGCGCGTCATCGTACCAAAACTACCAGGGCGAAAAGCTGGTTAACCGCTTTAATGCTTATAGCTACTGGTATTTAAGCAAAGCCATGGATTCGCACAACGTTGGCCGCGATCGCAAGGGTGTTGAGAAAGCTTTGAGCCTGATAAAAGCCAAAACGCTGGTTATTGGTATAAAATCTGATGTATTATTCCCGGTTGAAGAACAGCAATACCTGTTCAGGCATATACCCAAAGCGGCATTTGCCGAGTTCGACTCTTTTTACGGGCACGACGGATTTTTAATTGAAACAGAAGCACTGACAAAAATTATTACCTCGTTTTTTAAAACGGATGTTAAAGGCAAGATAATTGAACTGCAAAGGATAGCATAATGAGTAAGAAGTTAAATATAGGTTTGTTTGGTTTTGGCGTGGTTGGCCAGGGTTTGTATGATATTATTGAAACCAAAAACCTTAATTTGGAAATTGTTAAAATCGCCATAAAAAACCCGGATAAAAAACGCAGTTTACCACCGCATCTGTTTACTACAGACAGGGATGAAATACTTAACAACCCCGAAATAAATACCATTGTTGAGCTGATAAATGATACCGAGGCCGCTTTTGAGATTGTATCACGGGCGTTAAGCTCGGGTAAAAACGTGGTATCGGCCAGTAAAAAAATGATTGCCACTTATTTAAATGAGCTGATTGAGCTGCAAAATAAATATGGCACCTCACTACTTTACGAAGGCGCGGTTTGCGGCAGTATACCCATTATCCGTAACCTGGAAGAGTATTACGATAACGAGTTATTACATTCTATTAGCGGTATTTTTAACGGGTCATCAAATTTTGTACTATCGAAAGGTTATTTAGAAAACCTTGATTACGATACCGCCTTAAAACAGGCGCAGGATTTGGGCTTCGCCGAAACCGACCCTACCAGCGATGTTGGCGGTTTTGATGCCAAGTACAAGTTGGTTATAGCGGCATCACATGCTTACGGGGTAATTGTTAAGCCGGAGGATGTGTTGAATATCGGCATACAAAATCTATCGGCCAGTGATTTGCAGTATGCGCGGGAAAAGAAATTGAAAATTAAGCTTGTCCCGGTTGCAAAAGAATTGGACGAACGCCATGTAACCCTATTTGTATTGCCCAAATTTGTAAACGAAACCGAGTTTTTATACAATGTGGAGTACGAATATAACGGCGTAATTGTACAGGCCGCGTTTGCCGACCAGCAATTCTTTTTTGGTAAAGGCGCGGGCGGTCACCCAACAGGGTCGGCGGTACTGTCGGATATTGCTGCGCTGCGTTATGATTATCAATACGAATACAAAAAAGCGAAGGAGAAAAAAGACCTGCACTTTACTAATAACGTAGAGTTAAACGTTTACCTGCGATATGAAGATGAAGGTTTGGTTGATGTGTTGAAATTTAAACATATACAGGAGCGTTATCACTCGGATAGCTATAATTTTGTTATCGGTAAAATAAACCTGCAAAATTTGATAGATAACCAGGAATTGATAGCAAGCAGCAAAGCGTTTGTTGCTTTTGCCGATCAGTTAAGCGGGGTAACCTTGGCTGATGAGGTGAAGTTGGCTGCTGAGATTTATTAACAGATTATTTTATAAAAAGAAAAGGCTCCTTTTAGGAGCCTTTTCTTTTTGATATTCTTTTATTTTATCCTCGTTGCCTGTGTCCTCACAGGCAAGTACCGGTATGCAACTGGCGGTGAGGACACTGCCAGCGGGTTATTTAAATGCGTTTATCTAATCACTAATCTCCAACCTCTAATCACTAATCTATATCTCCCTATCAACATCCCATTTCTCCAGATAATCAGCTACGCGGCGTACAAATGACCCGCCAAGCGCCCCATCAACCACCCGGTGATCGTAGGATAAGGACAGGAACATCATGTGGCGTATGGCAATCATGTCGCCTTGTTTGGTTTCAACAACAGCGGGTTTCTTTTTTATAGCGCCTACGGCCAAAATAGCTACCTGCGGCTGGTTAATAATGGGTGTACCCATCACATTGCCAAATGAGCCTACATTGGTAATAGTAAACGTACCGCCCTGCACATCATCGGGCAATAACTTGCCGGTACGGGCGCGGTTTGCCAGGTCATTAACCGCTTTGGTTAAGCCAACAAGATTTAATTCATCAGCTTTTTTAATTACCGGAACTATCAAATTACCACTCGGCAAGGCAGTAGCCATGCTGATATTGATGTCCTTCTTTTTTATAATCTGCGTGCCATTAACCGAAACATTAATCATCGGCATATCCCTAATGGCTTTTACCACCGCTTCAATAAATAGCGGCGTAAAGGTTATTTTTTCATTTTCACGCTTTTCAAAAGCATTTTTATTCTTTTCGCGCCAGTAAACCAGGTTGGTTACATCGGCTTCAACAAAGGAGGTTACATGCGGCGATGTTTGCTTGCTCATCACCATGTGATCGGCAATTAAGCGGCGCATGCGGTCCATTTCAATAATTTCATCCTCGCCGGATACCGAAGCTGCCGGTGATGATGGTTTAGCTGGCGCAGGTGCAGCTTTTGTTTCAGGCTGGGGCGCTGTTGCTTGTTTTGGGGCTTCGGTACTTGCTGAAACCGGTGCCGCCTTTTGTTCCTGCCCGTTTGATGAAGCAAGCTGAGGTGCCGGCGCTGCTGGTTTTGTTTCCGGAGCGGCTGGTGCAGTTGGTGCCTGTTTAACGGGTTCAGCAGCTGTAGCTACATTTGTACCCGATGAACTTTTAGGGCGACCTTGCAGATAACCCAGTAAATCATCCT
>Ga0302309_10001437_pt1 | contig 21786 bp, 24 predicted proteins | sample III_Palsa_N1_1_FD_200453 | JGI IMG/M metagenome (GOLD analysis project Ga0302309, IMG submission 200453) | Peat permafrost microbial communities from Stordalen Mire near Abisko, Sweden - III_Palsa_N1_1 | ecosystem: Environmental > Terrestrial > Soil > Palsa > Peat permafrost | place: Sweden... | reverse complement strand
TTGTGCGCCCGCGTTCCGTAGGAACGCATGGTGGATATACCAATTTTATTCGCTATTCAATTTTATGGGTTAACTTAAATCTGTCGAGAGAACCTGCGGGGACACTAAGAGGTAAGAACAAGAAGAGAAAGCTTCCTGGTTTCAGTTACACAGCTCTCTTGAACCAATATAGTGCTCATAAGCCAGTGCCAGGGAAACCCAATATTAATCAATATTTAAAAAAATAAATGCATAGCCAGTCTTAGTGCGATTAACAGGCACTCCTTTCATGAGGCCCAGTGCATCACTAAGGTCTGGTCCCAAAAGGCTTGTTAGTATAACGTATTTACCATCGTTAGTTCTTATGTTGGCAAAGTAATATTTCTCATTGGAGTTGAAAGAATAATTACCTTTATCCATACCGGCTGCTTTATATAAATCAATTGCTTTTAATTCACTATAAGAATAACTATATACATTGCCATTCTTAAATGATATCTTGAAATGCGTTTCTGTAAATTCTGCAGAATCAATTTTAAGGGTGTTAATAAGGTATTCTATTAATAGAATGATATTAGGCAAAATTCCAACTGCGCCTAAAGCTACTACCGTAATTAATTTGTTATTAAAGCTGGGAAAAATGACATAACACCCCAAGAAAATAACAATGAAAATTGCTATTGCAAGAAGACGTTGGAATACTTTTTTCTTGCTCAATTTAAGTATCATATTTCAGGTTAAATGTCAGGATTTTCATGGTTAGAATTACGGAGCCAGAAGCACAATTGAATCTAACAAAGTTCAGTCTAAGTTAACAAATCTCATCCGCTATGGCAAGCGGCATACTGTTACGCCGTCGCATGCCCCTTCCCCTTGAAAACAAAAGTAAACCCAAATGCAACCGCTATAAAAGCTGCCGATAGGAAAAATATATAATGCACCGAACGCGGTGAAACAAGACCCGCAGCAATAGGCCCTAATATTTGCCCAAGAGATGTGTAACTTTGGTTTACACCCAATATACGCCCCTGTCCCTGGTTCTTATTATTGTCGGCTATAATGGCATTAAGCATAGGATTGCGCAGGCCGTTAAATAATCCATAAACACATATCCAAACTATAAATGGTATTAAAGCTGTGGTAAAGCCGGTAAGCAACATGGCTGCAAAACAGCAAAAAGTTGACAGAAACAATATCATTGAACGCGACTTGATAATGTTGAGGATCCATTGCATACAGAATTGCATAATCACCCCCGTGGCTGCAAATACAGCATATAAAAAACCAATATTGCCTTTTGAAAGGTGTAAAACATCCACCGTAAATTTCTGGAAGCCGAGGATCATGGAAAACTGCGCCATTGTAAGTAAAAAACCGATAAATATGGCGGTACCAATAACCGGCAACTTAAGTGTGGTATATAGTGTGGAAAAATTAAAAAACTTTTCCCGGGGGCCTTTTTGGCGGCGGTTACCGTTGGTTTCTTCCAGGAAAAATATAGTGGCCAGGGCACCTAAAAGAGATACACCTGCCGCGAAAAAAAAAGGTATTTGTGCGCCGTAGTTACTCAAAAAGCCACCGATTGCCGGCCCGATGATAAAGCCAAAGCCAAGTGCGGAGCTTAATATCCCAAATTTCTTGGCCCGGTCGGCTGGTGTGGAAGTGTCGGAAATAATGGCTTGCGCCACCGAAATATTTCCGCCGGTCAGCCCATCCAATATGCGGGCCGCGAAAAGTATGATGATGCCTTGTGCCCAGGCAAACATTAAAAAGGAGATACAGGTACCTATGAGGCTGATGGCCAGCAGGGGTTTTCGTCCATATTTATCGGACAATGAACCTAAAACCGGTGTGGCAAAAAATTGGGCTATGGAAAAAGACGCCATCAAAAAACCAAGCGACTGGCTGGTTAATCCGAATGTTTTGCCATAAGCATACAGCAGCGGAACAATTATACCAAAGCCTAATGAGTTAATAACGCAAATAAATACAAGCACCCACAGGCGTTTATCCAGTTTCATTAAGCTGCTTTATAGTCTATAATTACCGTTTGATGCAAACTTAAACAATTTGTTACCGATGGAAATGAAAAAGGTGGTTGTAACAATAAATCGGCTACCTATCAGTCCATTATCCACGCGACCCGTAGACTCACCCGGTCATCGCTAGCGCTTGACCACCCTCTCTTCGCTGCGCGGAAAGATGGTAGCTACAGATTTAAATAGAAATATTTTGTGAAATATTTATGGCTTTGCCCTCTTTCCGCGCAGCGAAGAGGGCGACCATCCGCCGATAGGCGGAGCAGTCGGGTGAGTCAACCAGGTCGCGTTAAAGAAGAGCACCCACAATGTATCTTTTAAAAGAATATCTTACAATTCCGAAACTTCGAAATTCGAAATTGAAAATCCGAAATTCGAAATCAAATATGTATCGCCCTATTCCCTGTAGCCGCTAAGCAAGCCTCGCGGAATGCTTCGGTATAGGTTGGGTGGGCATGGCTGGCGCGCGAAACATCCTCGGCAGACGCGCGGTATTCCATAGCAATTACGGCTTCGGCTATCATATCCGCCGCACGCGGGCCGATGATGTGTACGCCTAATATTTCGTCGGTTTCGGCATCGGCCAAAACTTTTACAAAGCCATCCAGGTCGCCGCTGGCTACTGCCCTGCCACTCGCGCGGAATGGGAATGAGCCGACTTTATATTTTACGTTATGCTCTTTTAATTGCTCTTCGGTTTGGCCAACCGCAGCAACTTCGGGCCAGGTGTAAACGACGCCGGGTATCAGGTTATAGTTGATGTGCGGTTTCTGGCCGGCAATCTCTTCGGCTACCAATGTGCCTTCATCTTCGGCTTTGTGGGCCAGCATAGCGCCGCGTATCACATCGCCAATGGCATAAACGCCTTTAACGCTTGTTTGCAAATGCTCGTCGACAGGAATTTTTCTGCCGCGTTCTTCAACGGTTAAGCCTATTTTATCCAGCCCTAAATTGTCGGTATAAGCTATGCGGCCTACGGCAACCAGGCAGTAATCGCCTTTCAGTTCTTTTTTATCGCCGTTCGGCGCATCGAAAGTCACCGTAACTTCCTTGCCTTTGGTGGTTGCACCGGTAACTTTATGACCGGTGTAAAACTCCATGCCCTGTTTTGAAAGCACACGCTGCAATTCCTTGCCCAGCGCCTTGTCCATTGTAGGGATGATGCCATCCATAAACTCAATCACCGAAACTTTGGCGCCCAGTCGCGAATAAACCGAACCCAGCTCCAAACCGATAACGCCGCCGCCGATCAGTATCAGGTGCTTTGGTATTTCGGTTAACGTTAGTGCTTCTGTTGAGGTGATGATGCGCTTTTTATCTATCTTGATAAACGGAAGGCTTGACGGTTTTGAGCCGGTAGCGATGATGATATTCGTGCCCATGATTTCCTGCTCCGTGCCGTCAGGTTTTTTTATGGTGATGGTATTCTTATCCTTAAACGAACCTATCCCCTGGTAAGAATCGATCTTGTTTTTCTTGAACAGGAAGCTGATGCCGCTGGTGTTCTTATTAACCACATCAACTTTACGCTTCATCATCTGGGCAATATCGACCGACAGGTTTTCGAGGTTGATGCCATGCGTTTTAAAGGTGTGTGCTGCATTGTGGTAGTGTTCTGACGAATCGAGCAGCGCTTTCGACGGGATACAGCCCACATTAAGACAGGTGCCGCCAAAGGTTGAATATTTTTCGATACAGGCCGTTTTAAAGCCAAGCTGGGCGCAGCGTATAGCGGCCACATAACCACCCGGGCCCGAACCGATAACGATAACATCGTATTGCATAGTAGATATAATTTGCCTGCAAAGTTAAACATTATAGCGTGCTAACGAAATCGCCCTCGCATCATCTTTACAGTCAGTTGATAATTTATATGTATACACATATCATCATAGTAATATTTTCGTTATACTTGTACAGCCAAATAAAATTAAGTTTAAATTGCTTAATCCTTTTACCAGGCAGATTAACCGATATAAACTATTTACCGCATGCGGATAAAATTATCCATACTACTCGTTCTGGCAGCTTGCTTTTGCATTGCGTTTACCTTTCGTTTAACAAAAAACAATACAGCACCAGCTACCTTAAAGGCTTATAAAGATCAGCAGATAACCGTCTTTTTTAACCGCGAAACAGGTTGGATAGCCTCCGACGGCGGCTACAGTTTCCCGATTGGCGATGGCAAAGTAATGTGGACTTACGGCGATTCGTTTACCAACGATTACGACCCGGCTACGCAAACGGTGCCCTGCCTGTTCAATGTGCGCAATTGTGCAATGGTGCAACCTTTAAATGATTGGGACTGGCGACATACACCTACCCTACTTAGCACAAGTAAAAGCACTTTTTTAAGGAGCAATCCCGCCGATAATCATTTCAACTGGCCGGGTGCAGGTTTTCAGTTGAAGGATACGGCTTATGTTATATGCTTTAACCTAAAAAATGTTACCACCGGGATGGGTTTTGCATCGGCTGGACCGGATGTGCTTGCCAAAATAAAGCTGCCTGAAATGACGGTGGCCACCTATCACAGTCTACAAGATTTTGGCGGTATAAACTTCACCCTGGGTTTTGTAAAAGATGATACCGATGGATTTGTTTATGCTTTTGGACAGAAAACACCATCGTTTGGCGTAAACAACATTTATGTGGCACGTTTCCCTGAAAGCGCCCCGAACGCCAACTGGCAATTCTGGAACGGCAACGGCTGGGGCGGTAGTTATAAGGCAGCAGCTGTCATTGGCTCCGCTCCCTCAAATAGCTCCAATATCTGTAAAATAAAAAACAAATACCTGCTGTTCAGTTCCGAATTTAGCCTGGGTTGCGATGGCGGTAAAAATATTTATGTGCAGGTAAGCGATAAGCTAAGCGGTCCATTCTCAAAACCCAAAACTATTTATACCATTGATGATACGCTGAAAGGCCATTACCCATTCTTCTACCTGCCAATAGCGCACCCTGAATATATTAATGATAAAAACGAACTGCTCTTAACCTATTCCATCAACGGGTATGGCAATTGTGTAAACACCTGCATTAACGGCAGGTTCAATCCAAACTATTACCGCCCGCGCGGCATACGCATCCCATTAAAACTAATAGATCCAGCGTTGTAAGCCATGAAACCTATTGTTAAAATATTACTCTTTTTAAGCGTCATCGGTTCTATTATCTGTACCGGATGCAAAAAAAATCCTGTAAAAGAAAACCCGCCAGCCCAGCCCCAGGCAGCGATCACTTCGTTCAACCTCGATACAGGCCAGTCAGCGGCCACGGTTATTAACAACACCGATACGGCCAATATTACGGTTACGGTTTATCCATATGTTAATCTGTTCCACCGCAAGGCCATTATTACCGTTTCAAAAGGGGCAACCGTTAGCCCGGCATCCGGCACGGTCACGAATTTTACAGCAAACACACCCTATACTTATACGGTAACCAGTTCGACCGGGGTAGTTAGAAAATGGCTGGTTACCATCAAGATACAAGGAGACAACGGGCAATGGGCAACCGCTGCTTATAAAGATACCATTGTAACCAACTTTTTCAGGCGTACTTCGGGGCATATAGCAAGCGATGGCGGGTATACCATACCACTTGCAAACGGAGGCGACCTTTGGCTAATGGGCGACAGCCATATTAACGACTACCGGGCATCCGATGGCACAATGGATGCTATCTTCCAGGTACACAATGCCGGGTTGTTACAGCCGCCTAATGATTGGGTATGGCAGCACACGCAAACCCTGGTGGGTAATGCAGCAAGCATACCAAGTTATATAAAACTAAACCCCAGCAATACCTATTGGACCTGGCCGAGCGCCGGCTACCAATATGGCGACACCGTTTATGTGTATTGCCCTAATTTAACGCAGGTTGGCACGGGCGATTTCGGTTTTGGTTCAGGCGGAAACGACATGATGGCTAAAATACATTATCCCGACATGACGGTTTTAGGTTATCAGCAACTCCAGAACTTCAACGGTATAAACTTTGGCATCACCTTTATAAACCGGGGCGATGGCTATATGTATGTTTATGGTTATGGAACAAGTTTTATTTACAGCAACCTTTTCCTGGCGCGTTTCCCTATAAATAATGTTGCCGCGCCCTGGACATTTTGGGATGGCACAACCTTTAATCCCGATGTTACCAAAGCCGCAGTTATCGGCCAGGGCGTTTCGAACGGCGTGAGCATTAATTATGTAAACGGCAAATTTTTAATTGTAAGCACCGAGTTCAGCGTAGGCTGCAACGAGGGTAACAGGATTTTCCTGTCGACCAGTAATAGCCCCACCGGGCCGTTCACAACACCACAGCCCATTTATAAGATCACAGATACCGTGCAGGGCGATTATCCTTTCTTCTATGCAGCTATTATCCACCCCGAATACACCAACAGCAAGGGCGAGGTATTAATAACTTATGCCATTAACGGTTATCCAAATTGCCTTCCGGCTACAAACTCGGAAAACCGTGCTATACCGGATTGGTACAGGTTGCGGGGAGTTAGGATTCCGTGGTCGGTTGTGATGGCGAATTAGCCTCACCCAGCGCTTTCAAAGGCACTGTGGCGCATCCGTACTAAACGCGACCCGTAGACTCACCCCGACGACGCTTCGCTGGTCGGCCCTCTCTCTTCGCTGCGCGGAAAGAGGGCAAAGCCATTAAGATTCCACAAATATTTTCATTTAATTTGTAGTTACCCTCTTTGCGCAGCAGAGAGGGTGGTCGAGCAAAGCAAAGACCGGGTGAGTCTACCGGGGCGCGTGCTTGCAGCGGGATGGGCTGATGATTAGCCATTTCGTCATCCAGATTTTCGAAAATCCCAGTGTTCAAACCCATTGCTATGAATAGCTAAATACTGCAAACTTTTTTCCCTATTTTTAGCCCATTAACTGATCAACAACCCCATGAAAAAGCTCCTGCTCTTTTTTTGCCTGGCGATAGCCTGCTCAAAACTATCTGCTCAAACCGCTGCCGATTCGGCCTATATCCGGGAAAACTACACCAAAATGGAAAAGTACATCACCATGCGTGATGGCATCCGGCTTTTCACTTCCATTTATATGCCGAAAGATCAATCCAAAAAGTACCCCATCCTCATGACGCGTACGCCTTACAATGTTGGCCCGTATGACGATGGATATAAAAAAATACTCGGTCAAAACATGCTGTTTGCCAAAGAAGGTTACATTTTTGTTTACGAGGATGTCCGTGGCCGCTGGATGAGCGAGGGAACGTTTGTTGATGTTCGACCGCAGGTTGAGCACAAAACCAATAAGGATATTGACGAAAGCACCGATACTTATGATACCATCGACTGGCTGGTGAAAGATGTTCCTGATAACAATGGCAAAGTTGGCATTTTAGGTATATCCTATCCCGGTTTTTATTCAACTGCTTCGCTGCCCGGTGCGCACCCGGCACTGAAAGCAGTTTCACCACAGGCGCCGGTTACCGATTGGTTTTTGGGTGATGATTTCCATCACAACGGCGCTTTTATGATGATGGATGCTTTTGCCTTTTATACAAATTTTGGCGTTCCCCGCCCAAAACCCCTCACGCCCGACCAATTTAAAAATGGCATACGCTATACCGAAAAAGACAATTACAAATTCTACCTGGATATGGGCGCGTTGCCTAATTTCAAGAAAAAGTATTTAGGCGATTCGGTTAAGTTTTGGGATGATGTAATGGCGCACCCCAATTATGATCCGTTTTGGAAGGCAATGAACATCAGGCCGCACCTGGTAAATATCAAACCGGCAACAATGGTTGTGGGCGGTTTTTTTGATGCCGAGGATTGCTTTGGCGCACTGCATGTTTTCAAAGCCTTACAGGAACAAAACCCAACTACTCACCCAAACATGCTGGTTATGGGCCCATGGTTTCACGGCGGCTGGGAACGCGGCGACGGCCGCTATTTCGGCGACCAGGATTTCGGTACCGAAACAAGCGCCTGGTTCCGCGAGAATGTGGAGCTGCCGTTTTTTAACTATTATTTGAAAGATGAAGGTACGCTGGATCTGCCGAAGGCTACCATCTTCATAACCGGCTCAAACCAATGGCATAAATTCGATGCATGGCCGCCAAAAGATGCCGTGGAAAAAACGCTTTATTTTCATGCAGATGGCAAACTATCTTTCGAGCCACCAAAAGCAACAGGCAGCTATGATGAATATGTAAGTGATCCGAATGCACCCGTACCTTACCAGGATGGCATACAGGAAAGGCGCACACGGGAGTATATGGTGGACGACCAGCGCTTTGCCGGTCGCCGCCCGGATGTAAAGGTTTATCAAACCGATACATTGACCGAAGATATTACGCTCACCGGTCCGGTAATTGCCGACCTGTTTTCATCCACCACCGGCACCGATGCCGACTATGTGGTGAAACTGATAGATGTTTTCCCGGATAATTACCCTAATCCCGTACCCAATCCTAAAAACGTAACGATGTCGGGCTACGAAATGATGATTCGCGGGGAGGTATTCAGGGGAAGGTTCCGCAACTCGTTTGAAAAACCTGAGCCGTTTGTACCGGGCAAAGTGACTGAAATAAAATATAACATGACCGATGTTGCCCATACCTTTAAAAAAGGCCACCGGATTATGATACAGGTACAAAATTCATGGTTCCCGCTGGTTGACCGTAACCCGCAGAAATTTGTAGATATTTACACGGCGAAGGATTCGGACTTTCAAAAGGCTACTCTCAGGATATATCATGATGCGCAGAACGCCTCGAATGTTAAGGTGATGGTTTTACAATAAGCATTTGATTACACCGATTTAAATAAAAGGGATTTCACCGATTTCGAAAATAGATTGCACCGATTTACTTCAATATGAAAATTAAATTATTATTAATAACTGTATTAGGCATAACCTGCTTTAATGCCCATGCCCAATTAGGAACCCCCAAAGAAACTTTCACACACGGCGATACGTTGCGCGGAAATTATAACTCGCCGCTGCGCGCCTGTTATGATATTAATTATTATCACCTGGATGTGAAGTTTGATATCGAAAACAAATTCATCAGCGGCAGTAACCTGTTCAAATTTACTGCCACGCAGGATTTTACTAAACTGCAATTCGACCTGTTCTCGAACCTGAAAGTTGAAAAAGTAGTTTATAAAGGCCAGGAATTACCTTTCACCCGCGATTTTAACGCCGTGTTCGTCACTTTTCCTCAAACCATAACCAAAGGCAGTAAGGACGAGTTCACTGTATTTTATTCAGGCAACCCAATCATTGCTAAGAATGCCCCATGGGATGGCGGCGTGGTTTATACCGTCGATTCATTAGGCAAACCCTGGGTAGCTACAGCCTGCCAGGGCGTCGGCGCCAGTATCTGGTGGCCTAATAAGGATCAGCAGGCCGATGAGGTCGACAGCGCCCTCATCAGTATTAGTGCGCCAACCGGTTTAAAGGATGTTTCAAACGGCCGTTTACGCAAAGTAACAGATTTGAAAAATGGTTATACCCGTTTCGATTGGTTTGTATCCAACCCGATAAACAATTATGACATCGAGGCCAACATTGGCGAATACACCCATATCGGTGATTCGTATGACGGAGAAAAAGGTAAATTAACCGTTGATTACTGGGTATTGCCCTATCATATCGAACAGGCGAAAAAACAATTCGGCTTGAATGTGAAACGCATGCTGCAATCGCATGAGCATTGGTTTGGGCCTTATCCCTTTTATGAGGATGGCTATAAACTGATCGAAACACCGCATTTAGGCATGGAACACCAAAGTGGTACGGCCTACGGCAATCACTTTGTAAATGGTTATTATTCAGGCGGCCGGGGCTATGACCTTTCGGGGACCGGCTGGGGTTTGAAATGGGATTACATTATTATACACGAAAGCGGGCATGAATGGTTTGGCAACAGCATCACCTCAAAAGATTTGGCCGATATGTGGATACACGAATCATTCACCGACTACTCTGAATCGCTTTTTGTTGAAACCTTTTATGGCAAACAGGCAGGCCAGGAATATGTACATGGTTTACGGGATGGAATATCGAATGACCGGCCTATAGTTGGGCCTTACGGCGTGAACAAAGAAGGCTCTGAAGACATGTATGATAAAGGATCGGTTATTTTAAACATGATCCGTACTGCTATAAATGATGATGAAAAATGGCGCAATATTTTACGCGGGCTCAATAAAACATTCTATCATCAAACCGTTACTTATGAGGATATAACGGGCTATATCAGCAAGGAATCGGGCATGGACCTATCGAAAGTATTTGATCAATACCTGCATTATACAACATTGCCTGTGCTGGAATTTAGAGAAATGCGCGGCAAGCTATATTGCAGGTGGACAAGTTGTGTAAAGGGCTTCAATATGTCTGTAAAAGTAAGAGTGAAGGGCCGTGAATATAAACTCATAAAACCCGGTACAAGGTACCCGCTTCCGGTTGATATAGATGGCATTACGAAAGATAACCTGGAGGTTGATACATTCAATTATTACATAGGCGTATTGATTGAATAGTAATAATTTTGTCGTCAGGTGCAACAAACAGGAAAATGACGTTGTCTTATATTACAAAAACACTTACAGATCATGAAATTATTATCCAAAGTATTACTGGCAGCCGCATTGTCAACCGGCGTTAGTTACACTTTTGCAAATAACCATAATACAGCAAAAGTAAATTCAGCAAATGTTGTACAGGACCGCCATCTTTCAGGCTTTAATGCCATTGATGCCGCCGGTTCATTTGATGTTTATATCACCCAGGGCGCAAACGAATCGGTAAAGGTTGATGCCCCTGCTGATGTTATAGACCGCATAGTTACAGAGGTTGATGGCGGTACACTAAGGATACACGACAAGCACGGCTCATGGAGCTGGGGCGACTGGTGGGGCGGTGGCCATAAAAAGATAGCTGTTTACGTGGTGGTTAACCAGGTAAACAGTATAGGTATTACCGGCTCGGGCGATGTTTATTTTAAAGAAGGCATCCGTTCGTCAAATTTAAAGCTATGGGTAAGCGGCTCGGGTGATGTTTACGGCAAGGTGGATGCGAAATCGCTGGAATGTGATATCTCAGGCTCGGGCGATATGAAACTGGCCGGCCATGCAGAAAGTTCGTCGGTAAGCGTATCAGGTTCGGGTGATTTTACTGCACGCGATTTGGCTACAACCAACACATCAGTGCATGTGTCAGGCTCAGGCGATGCCAGCATCAACGTAAGCAACAGTTTGGATGCTTCTGTATCCGGCTCAGGCGATGTAAGCTATTCGGGCAGCCCACAGCATGTTATCAAATCGAAATCAGGCAGCGGGGATATCAGCGGGCATTAAAAGAATTCAAATTCAATAAAGAAGGCGGCTTTTTCCTGAAAAGCCGCCTTTTTTGTGCGCTGGTTTCGGGATATCGTTATTTTTAATAATTAACTTGCAATATCCTATCATTCAACAACAACCTCATTATGAAACGACTTCTTACACTCATTCTTTTGCTTATTGCATGCCGTTCCTTCGCTCAAAAAACTTACATACAATGCGGTAAACTCATCGATGTGACCAACAGCACCGAGCTTTCACAAATGACCATAGTGGTGGAAGGCAAACTGATAACCGATATTCAAAAAGGATATACAACCGGCGGAAGTACCGATAAGGTGATCGACTTGCGCGATAAAACCGTAATGCCCGGCCTTATCGACTGCCATGTACACCTGGAAGGCCAGGGAAGTGGTAAAGATGCCATTATTGATGGTTTTACCCAGACCGATGCCGATATTGCTTTCCGGTCGACCGTTTATGCTAAGCGTACCTTGCTGGCAGGATTTACCAGCGTACGCGATGTAGGCGGGTCAGGCGTGAACATCAGTTTGCGCAAGGCTATTGCTAAAGGCTACGTTATTGGTCCGCGCATGTTAACAGCCGGCAGGGCCATATCAGCCAGCGGCGGGCATATGGACCCATCTGATGGTTTTCGAGACGATGTAATGCATAAAATGGGGCCGGATGATGGTGTAGCCGATGGAAGGGATGAACTGATCAAAGCAGTGCGCTTACAGATTAAGCGCGGCTCCGACCTGATCAAAATAGCCTCAACCGGTGGTGTGCTCGACCTGAGCGAGAATGGTTCTGGGGCGGAGTTTACCATTGATGAAATCAAAGCTGTTGTTGAAACCGCTAAAGATTATGGCCTGAAAGTAGCCTGCCATGCCCATGGCGCCGAAGGTATCCGCAGGGCTATCCTGGGTGGGGTGACATCCATTGAGCATGGTACTTTTATGGATGACGAGGATATTAAACTAATGAAAGAATACGGCACCTGGTATGTGCCAACCATTATTGCCGGCAAATCAGTATCAGATTCGGCTAAGATTACAGGTTATTTTCCCCCGGTTATTGCGCGTAAGGCGATGGAGGTAGGCCCGCAAATACAGGCCACTTTCGCTAAAGCCTATAAAGCGGGTGTAAAAATTGCATTCGGCACCGATGCCGGTGTTTACGACCATGGCAAAAACGCCAAAGAGTTTCAATACATGGTAGAAGCCGGCATGCCGCCGATGGAAGCCATTAAAGCAGCCACCGTAAACGCTGCCGACCTGATGGGCATAAGTAATATCGCCGGGAGTATTACAGTCGGTAAATCCGCCGATATCGTGGCCGTAAACGGTGATCCGCTGCAAGATATTAAGGTTTTGCAAAATATGGCTTTTGTGATGAAAGAGGGGGTGGAGTATAAGTAGTAAACCCTGATCGTCATTGCGAGGAGTGAGCAGGGCAGCGCGACGCAACGACGTGGCAATCTCTGCGTTTACAGGCGGTGAACTTGCAATTGTCGCTTCATTACCTATCGCGCAGAGATTGCCACGCTGCGCTCGCAATGACGTGGTTAAAACCCATAACATAAAAAACGCCCGGCTCAAATGAACCGGGCGTTATATTTTGACGTAAAATAATTACTTATTCGCCCTTCTCAGCGTTTTCTTCGTTGTCAGCTTCAGGGGCTTCTTCGGCAGCAGGTGCTTCAGCAACCGGGGTTTCTTCAACCTCAGCAGTAACAGCAGGCAATTCAGGCGTTTCCTCAATTACAGCTACTTCTTCAGCAACAGGTGCAGCAGTCTCAGCTTTAGCAGCCGGAGTAGTAGCAACCTTACCTTTACCACCACGACGACGGGTTGTCTTCTTAGCAGTTTGTGCATTATCGCCACCGTAAACTGTGTTGTAATCAACCAACTCTATCAGGGCCATTTCGGCGTTATCACCCAAACGGTTTTCCATTTTGATGATACGGGTGTAACCGCCCGGACGGTTAGCAATTTTAGTTGCCACATCGCGGAACAATTCAGTCACAGCATCTTTATCCTGCAAATAGCTGAATACAGTACGGCGTGAGTGTGTAGTATCGTCTTTTGATTTTGTTAAAATGGGTTCAACATAAACGCGTAAAGCTTTTGCTTTTGCCAATGTTGTAGTGATGCGCTTGTGTAAGATAAGCGACGATGCCATGTTACCGAGCATCGCTTTGCGGTGGCTGTCGGTACGGCCTAAGTGGTTGTTTTTTTTACCGTGTCTCATTTTGTTTTTTGTTTTGTGGCACGTGCATACCGTTGGCGATCTTTAGATCAAGCCTCGGAATTACGCGGTGTTTATTAGATTTGAGTATTGAGATTTGAGATATGAGATTAATTTTTTTGTCTCACGTCTCAAATCTAATATCTCACATCTTTATTCTTCGTCTAACTTAAATTTCGACAGGTTCATGCCAAAAGATAAACCTTTTGATTTAACCAGGTCTTGTATTTCAGTCAGTGATTTTTTACCAAAGTTCCTGAACTTAAGCATGTCAGCAACGTCGTACGAAACCAAATCAGCCAGGCTGCGAATGTCGGCAGCTTTAAGGCAGTTCAGGGCGCGTACTGAAAGGTCGAGGTCAACCAGTTCAGTTTTCAGGATCTTGCGCATGTGCAGGATCTCTTCATCAACTTCTTTGGTTTCTTCCTTAGCCTGTGCTTCAAGCATCATGTTCTCGTCGCTGAACAGCATAAAGTGCTGGATCAGGATTTTCGCTGCTTCTTTAAGCGCTTCTTCAGGGTGGATGGAGCCATCGGTAGCAATATCCAATACTAATTTTTCATAGTCGGTTTTTTGCTCAACGCGATAGTTCTCAATAGTATATTTTACGTTTTTGATAGGTGTGTAGATCGAGTCGATCGCAATCACGCCTACATTAGCATCAGGGTTTTTGTTTTCTTCGCTTGAGATGTAACCACGGCCCTTATTGATAGTAAGCTCGATTTCAAGCGTTACAGAAGAATCCATGTTACAGATAACAAGATCAGGGTTTAAAACCGTGAAGTTATTTGAAAATTTGGTTACATCACCAGCCCTGAAAGTATCCTGCCCATTGATGATCACAAATATTTTTTCGCTGTCGCCAGATTCGCCGCTCTTTTTAAACCTAACTTGCTTAAGGTTAAGGATGATCTCGGTTACGTCTTCAACAACGCCTTTTATGGTAGAAAACTCATGCATCACGCCTGAAAAACGTACAGATGTGATCGCATAACCTTCCAGTGATGAAAGTAAGATACGACGCAGAGCATTACCAATGGTTATACCGAAGCCTGGTTCTAACGGACGAAACTCAAACGTGCCCTCAAAATCAGTTGATTTCTGCATGATAACCTTATCTGGTTTCTGAAATGCTAAAATTGCCATTTATATCCTTTTTTTAATTGTTTACTTGGTTAGATTTGAGACCTGAGATATGAGATTTGAGACTACTGCCCTGCTTTCATATCGGTTATCTTAAACCTTCTTAACTTATTTATATTCCAAATGAGATATGAGATCTGGATGTTTCATCTCAAATCTCATATCTCAAATCTTATATCATTACTTAGAGTACAACTCGACGATGAGGTTTTCCTTGATGTTTTCAGGAATTTCATCGCGGTTTGGATAGTTAAGGAACTTGCCCGATAAATTGGCAGCATTCCACTCTAACCAGCTGTACTTGTTTACTTTGCGGCCTGCAACCGAATTGGTGATGGCCTCAAGTGTTTTTGATTTTTCGCGTACGGCAACAACATCACCAGCCCTTAATTGGTATGAAGCAATGTTCACTACTTCGCCGTTTACAGTGATATGTTTGTGGCCAACCAGCTGACGGGCACCTGAACGGGTTGTAGCAATACCGAAACGGTAAACTGCATTATCCAAACGGGCCTCTAAAAATTTCAGCAGGTTTTCGCCGGTGATACCTTCTTTTGAAGATGCACGGTGAAACAGGTTTTCGAATTGTTTTTCCAATACACCGTAAGTGTATTTTACTTTTTGTTTTTCCATCAACTGAGTGGAGTACTCAGATTGTTTTCCCCTTCTTTTGGAAACGCCATGCATTCCCGGTGGGTAGTTCTTTCTTTCAAGCGCTTTATCCGGACCGAAGATCGGCTCACGGAAACGGCGCGCAATTTTTGATTTTGGGCCTGTGTATCTTGCCATAGTGTGTTGCTTTTAAAGTATCAAACGGCCCGCAGCCGCTGAATCTTAGCTTTAAAAAATCGGGTTAATTAAACTCTTCTCCTTTTTGAAGGACGACAACCGTTGTGCGGAAGCGGTGTGATATCTTTTATAGTGGTTACCTCAATACCGGCAGTTTGCAAAGTACGGATAGCTGATTCACGACCAGCGCCCGGGCCCTTTACAAACACCTCTGCTTTACGCATACCCAGGTCATAAGCTACTTTACCGCAATCGGCAGCAGCTTGTGAGGCAGCATAAGGGGTATTCTTTTTTGAACCTTTGAAACCCATTTTACCTGCAGACGACCATGAAACAGCCTGTCCGGTTTTGTTGGTAAGGGTGATGATGATGTTGTTAAAGGTAGCGTTGATGTGTGCTTCGCCTACAGCGTCTACAACTACAATACGCTTTTTGGTAACTTTTTTAGCTTTAGCCATTTTCTTTTTTGAGGTTTGAGATGTGAGATTTGAGATGTGAGATTAACGTCTCATTTCAAATACTTCATATCCTATTTATTTTAATCATTAAGATGTTCGATCCGATATACTCTCATATCTCAAATCTAATATCTCATATCTAATTACTATTTAGTAGCCTTTTTCTTGTTAGCAACTGTTTTACGTTTTCCTTTACGGGTACGTGAGTTGTTTTTGGTACGTTGGCCGCGCAAAGGTAAACCTTTACGATGACGGGTACCACGGTAGCAACCTATATCCATTAAACGCTTAATGTTCAGCTGAACTTCAGAGCGAAGGGCGCCTTCAACCTTTACCTGGTCGTTGATTATACCACGTATTGCAGCTAACTGATCGTCGTCCCAATCTTTAACCTTAATATCGCGATTGATACCGGCTTCGTCCAGGATGTGCTGTGCAGTTGAGCGGCCAATGCCATAGATATAAGTTAAACCTATCTCTCCTCTTTTATTGTTTGGTAAATCAATACCTGATATCCTTGCCATATTTATACTTTCCTTTTTTTAAGTAAACGACCGAACGGCGGCTACCGTTGTACGGATCGTTACAATTTGCTTTTTAATTACCCCTGACGCTGTTTGTATTTAGGATTCTTTTTGTTGATAACATAAAGTTTCCCGTTACGGCGGATGATCTTGCAATCAACGCTGCGTTTTTTGATGGATGCTCTAACTTTCATCGCTTATTATTTATATCTATAGGTTATTCTACCCTTTGTTAAATCGTACGGGCTCATTTCAAGTTTTACCCTGTCGCCCGGTAAAATTTTTATATAGTGCATACGCATTTTACCGGATATATGAGCGATAATTTCATGACCATTTTCCAATTCAACCCTGAACATCGCGTTTGATAATGCTTCCCTTATTGTCCCGTCTTGTTCAATCGAAGATTGTTTAGCCATATTTTTTTATTTAGATTTGAGATATTAGATTTGAGACGTGAGATTTTAATTCTTACGCTCTATCTAATATTTCGTTCTTTTTTCGACTTTGATGGCCATTTGAAGTGGGTCTCACATCTCAAATCTCACATCTACTGTCTATTATGCTCTATTATCCGCCTTAAAAGCGGGATGCAAAATTAATAATTTTTTTTCAATTATTTATTTTTTCTTTCAAAACATTATCTACATATGAAAATGTAGATAAAATGTCTACTTTCCCCTTATGTATGGCCACCGTATGCTCGTAATGGGCTGATGGTTTACCATCGGTAGTTGATACCGTCCAGCCATCGTCCCAAAACTTAACACCGGCACGGCCTGCGTTTATCATCGGCTCAATAGCAATCACCATTCCCTCTTCTAGTTTTATACCTGAACCACGGCGGCCATAGTTAGGCACTTCGGGCTTTTCATGCAAGTGTAAACCTACACCGTGGCCAACCAGCTCCTTTACTACACCAAAGCCATTCTTTTCGGCATGTTCCTGTACCGCGCAGCCTATGTCGCCTATGCGCATCCCGGCTACTGCTTTCTGCACACCAAGGTCCAGGCATTCACGGGTAACACGCATCAGCTTTTTAACGGTATCGTTTACTTCGCCAATAGCAAAAGTAAAAGCCGAATCGCCGTAATATTTATTCAGCACTACGCCGCAATCAACCGACACCAGGTCGCCTTCAACCAAAACATGCTGGCTTGGAAAACCATGAACTACCTGGTCGTTAAGCGAAATGCACAACGAATAAGGGAAGCCATGATAATTCAAAAAAGCCGGCACACCGCCGTTATCGCGGATATAGGTTTCGGCGAGCTTATTCAGCTCAATAGTTTTAATCCCGGGGCGTATTTCTTTTGCGATCTCTCCAAGCGTTTTGGAAACAAGTAAAGAACTTTCTCTTATGAGTTCTATCTCCTCGACAGACTTATAATTAATCCTCGACATGCTTAAAATCTATATAACCGGGCTCGATCCTGTTACAGATGCTGCTGCGCTGCGGCCTTTTATCCTCCCGGTTTTCATCAAACCATCGTAATGGCGCATCAGTAAGTGACTTTCAATCTGTTGTAAGGTATCCAGTATTACACCAACCATAATGATCAGTGAAGTACCACCAAAGAACCTCGCAAACGGACCACTGATACCCACCTTATTTGCTAAAGCCGGTACAATGGCAATTATTGCCAGGGCAATAGCACCTGGTAGTGTTATTTTGGAAATAATATCGTCTATAAAATCAGCTGTAGTCCTTCCTGGCTTAACACCCGGAACAAAACCACCGTTCTTTTTCATATCATCCGCCATTTGGTTAGGATTGATGGTGATAGCCGTATAGAAATACGTAAACAGGATGATCAGTATACCGAATGTAAGGTTATGTGTTACCGAAGTACCATCAGCAAAGGCCTTTACCACATCATTGGTACCCAGTTTAGGGAACAGTTGCGGAATATAAGCAGGGATGAACATTAATGCCTGGGCAAAAATGATAGGCATAACACCCGCAGCATTTACCTTTAAAGGTATGTACTGGCGAACACCGCCATATTGTTTGTTACCTACAATACGTTTGGCGTATTGCACAGCGATTTTCCTCGTCCCCTGTACAATAACAATGGTAAACATTACTATTGCTATGTAAGCTATTATTTCAACTATGAAAACGATTAAACCGCCATTACCTGCAGTACGGGTTGTAGCTTCTCCCCAGAACGCACCAGGTAGTTGTGCGATGATACCGATCATGATGATGAGCGATATACCGTTGCCAATACCTTTATCTGTGATCCTTTCGCCCAGCCACATTACAAATAATGTACCGGCAGTTAACACAAATACAGATAATATTGTAAACATAGCCATGGACATGCCCGGAGACAATTGGTTCTCATGTATCTGCGATTTGATGTACCCTATTGCTTGCAAAGCCGTAATACCGATAGTTAGGTAACGGGTCCACTGGTTGATCTTGTTCTGGCCGCTTTCGCCTTCTTTTTGCAGTTTGGCGAAGTATGGCACAGCTATACCCAGCAATTGCACAACGATGGATGCCGAAATGTACGGCATTACCCCCAATGCAAAAATGGACGCATGTGAAAATGCACCACCTGCAAACATATTAAGCAAGCCTAATACACCATCGCTTGCCTGGGTATTCAATGTTTTAGGGTCGATACCCGGTAACACGATAACACAGCCTATACGATATATTAAAAGAAATAAGAGTGTGTTGGTTATACGCACTCTTAAATCTTCAATTTTCCAGATATTGGATAATGTGTTGAAAAAATTCTTCATTGAAATTACAACTTAACGATGGTACCGCCTGCTGCTTCAATAGCTTTTTGTGCAGTGGCAGTAAATGCATGTGCCTTAACTTCTAAAGTAGCTTTCAGTTCGCCGCGACCTAAAATTTTCACCAAGTCGTTACGAGAAACCAAACCATGTTCTTTAAGGGTTGCAAAATCAACCGTAGCGATTGAATATTGCTCAACCAGTTTTTGTAATACGTCGAGGTTAACCCCTACATATTCAACACGGTTAGGGTTTTTAAACCCTACTTTAGGCACACGGCGTTGTAAAGGCATCTGACCGCCTTCAAAACCCACCTTAGTTGATGTACCTGAACGTGAACCTGCACCCTTATGGCCACGGGTTGACGTACCGCCACGACCTGAGCCTGTACCACGGCCAATTCTTTTCCTGTTTTTAGTCGAACCTTCTGCAGGTTTTAAATTGCTTAAATTCATGATATTAAATATTTTCTACCGCTACCAGGTGATTTACTTTACGTACCATCCCTATAATAGCCGGTGTAGCCTCAACTTCCACACTGTGGTTAATTTTGCGCAGGCCTAGGGCCTCCACTGTTCTCTTCTGGCGCTCGCTCCTGTCGATCACGCTCTTGATCTGTGTTATTTTGATCTTTGCCATGACTGATTATCCGTTAAATACTTTACCTAATTCAATGCCGCGCTGCTGTGCTACAGTATAAGCATCGCGTAATTGCGATAACGCCGATACAGTTGCCTTAACCACGTTGTGCGGGTTTGATGAACCTTTTGATTTTGCCAATACGTTGTGTATACCGGCCGACTCTAACACGGCGCGCATTGCACCACCTGCGATAACACCGGTACCGTTAGCAGCAGGCTTGATAAATACAAAACCACCCGAAAACTTACCATATTGCTCATGCGGCACTGTACCGTTGATGATTGGAACCTTTACCAGGTTCTTTTTAGCATCGTCAATACCTTTTGCAATTGCTTCAGTTACTTCCTTCGCTTTGCCTAAGCCATAACCTACAACACCGTTCTCGTCACCTACTACCACAATGGCAGAAAAGCTGAATGTACGGCCGCCTTTGGTCACCTTGGCTACACGCTGTATGCTCACCAGGCGATCTTTTAATTCGATCTCGCTGGTTTTTACTCTTTTTATGTTGATTGTTGACATCTCTTGTTTCTCCGATTAAAAGTTTAAACCACCTTCACGTGCGCCATCAGCCAGTGATTTTACACGACCATGGTACAAATAACCGTTTCTATCGAATACAACATCTTTAATGCCTGCTGCAACTGCCTTTTCAGCTACCAGCTTGCCTACGGCTGCTGATTGATCTGATTTGGTACCGCTTGCACTGAACTCTTTTGATAAAGATGATGCTGATACTAAAGTTTTTCCTGTTACATCGTCAATGATCTGGGCATAAATACCTTTATTGCTCCTGTAAACAGACAAACGCGGACGCGCTGCTGAACCGGAAAGGCTCTTCCTGATACCTTTCTTTATCCTGTCTCTTCTTGATAGTTTAGCTCCCATGACGATTATTTTTTAGATGCTGATTTACCTGCTTTTCTCCTCAATACTTCGCCTACAAACTTAATACCTTTACCCTTGTAAGGCTCTGGTGCACGCAGCGAGCGTATTTTTGCAGCTACCTGACCGATCAGCTGTTTGTCGTTCGACTCCAGGATGATGGTTGGGTTTTTACCCTTTTCAGCAGTTGTTGTAACTTTAATTTCTTTTGGCAGTTCAAATACATAGTGGTGAGAGTAACCCAGCACTAGGTCTAACGTATTGCCTGTATTGGTTGCACGGTAACCTACACCCACTAATTCCTGCTCCAGCTTGTAACCTGTTGTTACGCCTGTTACCATGTTATTTAATAACGACCGGTACAAACCATGTAAAGCCTTGTGGCGTTTTTGGTCTGTCGGGCGTTTAACCAGCAGCTGGCCATCGGCCTGCTCAATGATTATGTCTTTATCCACCGCCTGGTGCAGTTCGCCTTTGGGGCCTTTTACTGTAACCACATTTTCAGGTGATACAGTAACGGTTACGCCCTGAGCTATTGCTATCGGTGCTTTTCCTATTCTTGACATTGCTTAATTTCTCCTCTGTTGATTAATAAACGTAGCATAAAACTTCGCCGCCAATGTTTTGCTGACGAGCTTCTTTATCGGTCATTACACCTTTTGAAGTCGACACGATGGCGATTCCTAAACCATTTAATACACGCGGCATAGTAGCTGTACCTGCGTATTTTCTCAAACCTGGTTTACTGATACGTGCGAGGCTGCGTATTGCAGGGATTTTAGTTATCGGGTGGTATTTCAAAGCAACTTTAATTGTGCCTTGCGGACCATTATCCTCAAACTTGTAGTTCGCGATGTAACCTTTTTCGAAAAGCACCTTAGTGATTTCCTTTTTCAGATTTGATGCAGGAATTTCAACAACCCTATGGTTGGCTTTAATAGCATTCCTTACTCTTGTAAGATAATCTGCGATTGGATCTGTATTCATTATTT
>Ga0302309_10001431_pt1 | contig 21876 bp, 20 predicted proteins | sample III_Palsa_N1_1_FD_200453 | JGI IMG/M metagenome (GOLD analysis project Ga0302309, IMG submission 200453) | Peat permafrost microbial communities from Stordalen Mire near Abisko, Sweden - III_Palsa_N1_1 | ecosystem: Environmental > Terrestrial > Soil > Palsa > Peat permafrost | place: Sweden... | reverse complement strand
AGCCGAACACCTGCTGGATATTTTTGTAAAAACGATACATGAACAGGAAAAATATTTTGGCGAATATCCGTGGGCAAAGGAGAAAATAGGCCTGGTTGAAACACCGCATTTAGGCATGGAGCATCAAACTATGGTTGCTTACGGTAACAAATTCAGGTATACCAAGGTAGGTGGTGAAGACTATGACGGGCTAATGCACCATGAGTTTGGGCATGAATGGTGGGGTAACAAGGTTACAGCAAAAGATTGGGCCGATTACTGGATACATGAGGGAATAAATACGTACGCAGATGCACTATATGTGCGGGAGTTTGAAGGTGAGCGCGCTTATATAAATCTTTTTAAGCGTACGGCGTTAGGCTTGCAGAACAAAATACCTGTAGTAATGGGCAAGGATATTGACGAAGAGGCCGCCTATAATTCTGATATATATGGTAAAGGAGCTTTTTTTATGCATACCATTTGCTACATCATGGGCGACAGCCTGTTTTTCCCGGCGATAAAGAAATTTGTCACTTCGCCACAGTATACATATGATAACCTTGTTAACACTGATGACGTGCAGCAATTTTTCAGCAAGGAATCAGGCATGGATATGAAGCCACTGTTTGACCTATACCTGCGGACGACAAACAAGTTGCAGGTGCATGTGAAAACTATGAATGGCGATAAGTATTTGATTTCACTGGCTAATATAACTATGCCGTTGCCGATGGATGTTAGGACCGATGCGGGAATAAAGCGGGTGCTGGTTACTTCAAAAGGGATTGTGGTGAATAGTAAAACACAACCTATAATTGATGAGGATACCTATTACCTTAAAGCGGTAACTTATGAATAAAGCATAACGTGTATGAAAGGATATTTCATCCTTATCGCCTTTGTCTTGTGTAGATGTGTTGCTAATGCGCAGCAGGTAGATATAATTTATAATGGCGATTCTTCAAAATACGTCCCCAAATATATTTCCGGCCCCAGGCCTGATCAATTTCCCAGGTTCCCCGGTGGCTCAAAAGCCTTTGGTAAATTTTTGGAGAAAACCTTGGTATATCCGGACAAATCCGGCATGATCGATGTGCAAGGTAAAGTAATAATATCCTTTATCGTAGAGAAGGATGGTAGGTTAACAAATTTCAAAGTGGCTCGCAAACTCTATCCTATATTTGATGACGAGGCGTTACGGGTAATGAAACTTTCGCCGAAATGGATACCCGGAAAGGTTAACGGTAAACCTGTTCGATGCAGACACACGATTCCCATAAATTTTGTATTAGCTGATTAATGGCGAGTATTAAGTAAATCTATAAAGTTTTTAAAAAAGTCTATTTTACTAAAAGCGCACCAAATAATATTTGCCTCTGTGCTCTTTGCGTTCCTGTCTCAGTGCCCTTTGTGGTAAAACTTAACCACAGAGATTCACGAAGAAGGCACAGAGGTACACAGAGTTTTTATAAAGCAAAAATATAATTTCGCACCACTCTTTTTTACTTTACATATGATACAGCCTCTTTAATTTTCTTGAAATCGGTATATTTAGCCCATGGAGCATGAAATCGTCGACCATACCAAAAAAGCGCTTAACGCAATGACTAATCACGATAAAACCTTTTGGGAAAAGTTTAAAGAAATACTTGTTGAGGTAGTGATTATTGTTTTTGCAGTTAGCTTTGCTGCATTTATAGAACGTACCCGTGAGCATTACAAGGAAAAAGCTGAAGCCAAAGAGTTTGTACTCGGGCTTAAAGGCGACCTTGCCAACCAAATAAACCAGTTGCAAAGCAGTATCAAGGACATAAACACCATGCGCCAAAACTATACGTTTATCAGAAACTTGAAAAATAAGTCGGTCGACACTGCTGTGAAATCATCCGGAAAACACACCTTTTATATATCAAAGTTTTATACCCACCTGACCAACGGGCGGTACGACGGCTTCAAATCAAGCGGCAAAATCCAAACTATTGAAAATGATTCGCTTCGGAATAACATACTTAAGCTTTATGAGGAGGATGTGCCTTTTGTTGATTTTTCGGAGAATGTTTTTAATGCCAACCAGGTAAGGCTTGAAGATTTTATCTTAAATAATGCCGATGAAACTGTTAAATCGCCACAGGATGAATTAAACCTGCTTGTTTCCAATAAATGTAAGCTCATACTTACGTTCTCACTCGGCTATTCCGATGCGGTTTTAAAAGGATATACCGGCGCCTTAAAGCAAGCTAAAAAGGTACAGGCGGAAATCGATACGGTTTATCATCAATAATTACCAATCAAACTGTTTCGATAGAATTTAAAAAAACAGGTTTTTTTAAAATGTTTTCTCATCTCATTCGTCCTAACTAACAAGCGCAGGCTATTAACGTTATCAGCTTTGCCTTGTTATTTATATTTTATGTTAAAAAGACTTCCGTTCATTATCCTGCTTTGGCTCATTGCCGATTTTTATTTTTTCCAGGTAGTAAAAACCCTCACCGCAAGCGACATTATTTTATGGGCCTATTGGCTGGTTGACCTGGTATTGGTAATTGGTATTTTCTGCATCGCATTATTCGCCCGCAGAACTAAGCGCACGCCACAAAATCTCATCGGGTTTTTAATGACCCTGATACTCATTTCGTTCATACCTAAATTGGCCGCAACTCCAGTTTTGTTGTTCGAAGATATTGTGCGGATGTTCCGCGGGTTTCCGCCACGCAGCGTTTGGGTAAGCTGGCTGGCACTGGCCATAGCGGCTATTCCGTTCTTTGGCCTGCTTTTCGGGTTAACGCGCGGGCGTCACCATTACAAAGTGCACAAGGAAACCTTGTATTTTGAAGACTTGCCGGAAGCATTTGACGGGTTTACCGTTACGCAATTATCCGATATCCATTCAGGTAGCTTTAGCAGCGAGAAAGGTGTTGAAAAAGGCATTTCTATAGTTAACGCCCAAAAAAGCGATCTGCTGCTATTCACCGGTGACCTGGTAAATAATAAAGCCAGCGAAATGGACCGCTGGATACCGTACTTCGCCAAAACGAAAGCAGCTTATGGTAAATTTTCCGTATTGGGCAACCATGATTACGGAGATTATTCGCAATGGGAAAGTAAGGAGATAAAAGCTGCCAACATGGTGCGATTGAAAGAAGTGCATAAAGAAATTGGTTTCCGTTTATTGCTGGATGAGGCTGTTACTATTAAAAAAGACGGTCAGTCTATCTCATTGATAGGCGTGGAGAACTGGGGCAAAGGCGGTTTCCATAAATATGGCGACTTGAAAAAAGCGACAGCAAATGTCCCAGACAACGCATTTAAAATCCTCATGTCGCATGATCCCTCGCATTGGGAAGGCGTAACGCTCGACCATGATAAACATATCCATCTCACGCTTTCGGGCCATACACACGGTATGCAGTTCGGCATAGAGCTATTTGGCTTTAAATGGAGCCCGGTGAAGTATGTTTACAAGCAATGGGCCGGTTTATATTCCCGCTATGGCAAATACCTCTACGTAAACCGTGGGTTTGGCTTTTTAGGCTTGCGCGGCAGGGTGGGGATATGGCCCGAGATAACGGTCATCACCCTTAAAAAGAAAAAATAGGTCAGTCTGTTTTGGCCTTGAAGCTATAATACAAATAGCCTAAAGCAGGCAGGATGATTAAACTGCCTATCATCAATCCCCAGCCGAGATCGGTAATGGTGGTTAAAGGCGCGTGATCTTTTAATAATGACAGGTTATTGCCGCCCTTCATCATGATGATATTGGGATAATGCCGGTAGCCGACTGCAATCAAAATCATGGTAACCTGGAAAGCCGCCAATATGCGTATAACCTGTGTATTGCCCTTCGCCAATAGATACCAGAGCAATACTAATGAAAGTGAGGCAGCGATTATCGTTGTTAAACTAAGCGGGTTGCCAAACAGCCAGTAAGCGAGATGAACGTGTTCTATTTCGGCGGCTAAGAATACCAATCCACCACAGCCAACGGCTACGGCGTTCATAATAACCGCTTTTTTGGTAAACCGCTTTACATCCGATTGTTCTTTTGCTTCGCCGATGAGGTATATCGCTGCCAGGAAACCGCACAGCGCAACAGTAAAAAACCCAACCGCCACCGAGAAAAAGTTGAGCCAGCTATAAACATAAGCGGTTAAAAAATCATTCGCCGAAGGATCTATCTGTCTTGAAATAATGCTGCCTGCTGTTATGCCCAAAAACAGCGGTGTAATGAAGCTGGAGTAAACAAAAATGTGGTTGTATAAAGTCTGTGTCTTTTCATCCTTGATAGCATCATAATTACGAAAAGAGAAGGCCGTACCACGCGCAATAATGCCCATCAGCATAATGAGCAATGGGATATGCAGGTAAGTGCACATTTCGCTGTAAATAACCGGGAAGCCCACAAATAATATCACCACCGCTATCACCAGCCACATATGATTGGCTTCCCATATCGGGCCGATGGCCTGGTAGGATGTTTTTCGGGTTCGAGATTTGTTGTTGTCCGAAGTAAACAATTCGATAATGCCCGCGCCAAAATCCGCCCCGCCCAACAGAAAGTACAGCAGGATAGCGAAGAATAGAAATATGATGACTACATGAAGCATATCATTTGTTTTTATCGTACAACTGCGGCACCATTTTTATTTGCCGCCACAGCAAAAATATCACTGCCACACTCAGCGTAAAATACACAAAGGTGAACAGGTAAAATGTGTATTGTATGCCCTGCATGGGCGTAACGGCCTCGCTGGTACGCATTACACCTTGTATAATCCATGGCTGACGGCCAACTTCGGTAACTGTCCAACCTGCCTCAACGGCCAAAAAACCCAATGGCGTACAGATAATGAATAATTTAAGGAACCAGTTCTTGACCAGCCATTTTCGTTTCCACCACAGAGCCAAAAAATAAAGCAGCCCGGCAAACAGCAGGAACATGCCAATGCCTACCATAACCTGGAACGCGTAATGGGTTATTGGCACATTCGGCTGATCTTTTTGCGGTATTTTATCCAACCCTTCAACCGGTGTTTTGAAATCTTCATACACCAGGAAACTCAGCAAGCCCGGTATTTCAATTCCGTAATTGTTTTTTTTATTGACGGTATCCGGTATGCCGCCGATCAGTAATGGGGAACTTGGCACAGTATGGAAATTGGCTTCCATTGCCGCCGATTTTCCCGGTTGGCGATGTGCCGCGCCTTTGGCGGATATATCGCCGCTCAGTGGCTGTAGAATAGCAGCTACCGAACCAAATATGATAGCGATCTTGAATGCCTGGGTATGAAAATGCACATTCCGCTTACGGAAGATCATGAGCGCATGGATGCCTGCCACGGCAAATCCGGTGGCTACAAAGGCGGCCAGCGTCATGTGCAGCGCCTCAGAAAACCAGGCGGCATTGAACATAGCCTTTATTGGATCGATATCCAGGTACTGGCCGTTTACATAATCAAATCCCGCAGGGCTGTTCATCCATGAGTTGGCCGAAACTACCAGTATGCCCGAAAGCACCCCGCTCACACCAACAACTACTCCTGTAAGCCAATGGAACCATTTGTTTAGCCGGTTCCAACCATATAAAAAGAAGCCGAGTGCTATGGCTTCTACAAAAAAAGCTACGCCCTCAAGCGAAAACGGCATGCCGAATATAGGCCCGGCGTATCGCATGAATTTCGGCCAGAGCAGCCCTAATTCAAACGAAAGCATTGTACCCGAAACCGCCCCGGTGGCGAAAAATATGGCCACACCCTTGCTCCAGGCCTGGGTAATGTTTTTATAAACCACATCGCCTGTTTTTATCCATTTGTAATGCGAGATAGCCATAAAAACAGGCATCACCATACCAATGCACGAGTAAATAATATGAAAACCCAGCGACAGGGCCATTTGCGAGCGGGCAGCGATAAAGTCGTTCATACCGTCGAGTTAGGATGCACAAATATACTTATAACATTGCGTAAGGATTTGTAACACAAATTTTATATGCAAAATGGAATGGTTCTAAAATGGTTTTTTATTTTGACCGCTGATTTTGACCGCTGATTTAAATGATTATTGTGATTACGCTGATTTTTTAAAAAGTACACAAATGACAACTCACCAACAAACTAATCTCTAATCTCCAGTTAACTAATCTCTAAAAGAATTAAGTTTGCTGTAAACTTCCATATCATGAACACACCCGAACAAAACTTTGCCGAAACCGGCCTTAAGCTGCCGCCGGCCCCGAAACCGCTTGGCGTTTACAAGCCTTGTTTGATTGATGGTAAATATCTTTTTGTGTCAGGCCACGGAACGGTCAGGGACGACGGTTCTTTAATTGTTGGCCGCGTAGGCAGTACTATTTCTATGGCGGATGGCAAACTTGCGGCGCGGCAGGTTGGTTTGGCTATACTGGCAACCATAAAGGAAAATATTGGCAGCCTTGATAAAGTTAAACGGGTAATAAAGGTGCTGGGCATGGTAAACTGTACGCCCGATTTCGACCAGCACCCGTTTATTATTAACGGGTGCAGTAAATTATTTGCCACAGTTTGGGGCGAGGAAAATGGCATAGGTGTGCGTAGCGCCGTAGGCGTGGGTTCATTGCCCGGCAATATCCCGGTTGAAATTGAGGCATTGTTTGAGCTGGTTTAATGGGTGACGATGGATTGGTATATCATTGATGATATCGATAAATTGGATACGCCTGCGCTGGTGGTTTATCCTGATAGAGTAAAAGAAAACATCCGCCTTGCTAAAAGTTTGGTTGATGATGTAAACCGCCTGCGCCCGCATGTTAAAACCCACAAAAGCGGCGATGTTACGCGTTTGATGCTCGAAGCGGGTATAAGCAAGTTTAAATGCGCCACCATTGCCGAAGCCGAAATGCTGGCTTTGAACGAAGCACCGGATGTTTTGCTGGCTTATCAGCCCTCTGGTCCAAAACTGGAAAGATTGGTAAAACTTATAGAAACCTATCGATTTACCCGCTTTTCTTGTTTGGTTGATAATGTGTCATCGGTTGAAAATATATCCGATGCTGCTGAAAGGAACAGTTTAATTCTTGATGTTTACATCGATCTAAATATCGGCATGAACCGCACCGGCATACAACCCGGTGAACAGGCGATTGAATTATATCAATTATGCGATAGCTTGCCCGGCATCAATATAAAAGGACTGCATGCTTACGATGGCCATATCCATGATGTGGATATTAATGAACTCACGCACCATTGCCACGAAAGCTACCGGCCTGTAGCCAAATTACAATCCGGCTTAAAGAAGCTGGGTTATAACCCGGTTATTATAGCAGGCGGCTCGCCAACGTTCCCCATTCATGCGCAAAGGGAAGATATAGAGGTCAGTCCCGGAACTTTTGTTTATTGGGATAAGAATTACCAGTTGGATTGCCCTACACAGCCGTTTATCCCGGCTGCTTTAGTGGTGGCGAGGATAGTATCGCTGCCAACATCCACTACGATTTGTATCGATTGCGGGCATAAATCCATCGCATCGGAAAATGAGCTAAACAAGCGCATTTGTTTCCTGAATGCGCCTGAATTAAAAATGACAGGCCACAGCGAAGAACATTTGGTAGCTGATGCTGGCGAGAAGCATTATTACAAGGTTGGCGATATTTTGTATGGCCTGCCATATCATATTTGCCCTACCGTTGCTTTGTATGAACGCGCCATAACTATTGAAAATAACCAGGTAGCAGGTGAATGGAAAAACACCGCCCGCGACCGCAGGATAAATATTTAACATCATCCCGTAGAGACGCAAAATTTTGCGTCTCTACAATTCAATAACCATTTAACTTAATCAACCAATATAACCAACCGCATGTTCATCATCGACGCCCATTTAGATCTTGCTATGAATGCTATGGAATGGAACCGCGACCTGCGGCTGCCCGTTTTGGCCCTAAATGAACGTGAGCATGGGCTTACCGACAAGCCCGACCGTGGCAATGCCACTGTTTCCTTACCGGAATTGCGCAAAGGAAAAGTCGGCTTGGTGGTTGCAACGCAAATAGCACGTTTTGTAGAAAAAGGCAGCTGTCTGCCCGGGTGGAATTCGCCCGAACAGGCCTGGGCGCAAACACAGGCACAATTGGCCTGGTACAAAGCGATGGAAGAAGATGGGCAAATGGTGCAGGTGAACGATAAGGAAAGCCTTGAAAAGCACATGCACCTTTGGTGCGACGGAACTACTGATGATAAGCCCATCGGCTATATTTTGAGTTTGGAAGGTGCAGATTCAATCGTCACCCTGGAACATTTGGAGCGGGCTTATAATTATGGTTTACGCGCAGTTGGCCCTGCTCATTATGGCCCGGGCCGTTACGCGCAAGGCACGGATGCTACCGGGTTAATGGGCCAAAAAGGCCTTGAGCTCCTAAAAGAAATGGAGCGCTTGAATATTATTCTTGATGCTACGCATTTATGCGATGATAGCTTTTGGGAGGCGATGGGCAATTTTAACGGCCACGTTTGGGCAAGCCACAGCAATTGTCGGGTGCTGGTAAACCATAACCGGCAGTTCAGTGATGCGCAGATCAAAGAACTCATCAGCCGCGATGCGGTAATCGGTGCGCCGATGGATGCCTGGATGATGGTGCCGGGATGGGTGAGGGGTGAATCGACACCAAAAAGTATGAATTGTAACCTGGAAGTGATAATCGATCATATGGATCATATCTGCCAGCTGGCGGGTAACGCGCTGCATATCGGTATCGGCTCCGACCTTGACGGGGCTTTTGGCCGGGAACAATGCCCTTACGACCTGGAAACTATCGCCGATGAGCAAAAAATAGCAACATTATTGCGGAACCGTGGTTATAGTGATGCGGATGTAGAAAACATTACATACGGCAACTGGCTGCGTTTTTTAAGGAAAGCATGGGCGTAGGCGAGAGACAGGATATTAGAGGCAGGAATCAAGATAAGACATTGACTTGCGAAGTTTTCAAAACTTCGCAAGTCTGTTAATTTGCAAAAGCGATTGTCTTGACTGATCGGAACAAACTTACGAAGTTTGAAAAACTTCGTAAGTTAATGCATGGCTTTTTAACTCGATAAAGATATATTAGCATTACCTGTAAAAACATCATATGAACGCAGAACAATCCCGCCTTGAAGACAATACCTGGAAAAAATGGGGCCCGTACGTAAGCGACCGCCAATGGGGCACCGTAAGAGAGGATTATAGTCCGAATGGAGATGCCTGGAACTATATTACGCATGATATGGCCCGCAGCAAAACCTACCGCTGGGGCGAGGAGGGTATTGCAGGCATATGCGATGATAAGCAGATACTTTGCTTCGCGGTAGCCTTATGGAATAAAAAAGACCCGATAATAAAGGAACGCTATTTCGGCCTGAGCAATCCTGAAGGCAACCACGGTGAGGATGTTAAGGAGTTGTATTATTATCTCGATAATACGCCTACGCATTCGTACATGAAAATGCTGTATAAATACCCGCAGCAGCCATATCCCTACGCTTCACTAGTCGATGAAAATGCACGCCGCGGCCGCGATATGCCTGAATTTGAGCTAATTGATACAGGCATATTAAATAACGACGAATACTTTGACGTTTTTGTGGAATATGCTAAAAACACACAGGAAGACATTCTTATAAAAATATCGGTCTATAACCGTAGCAAGCTGGATGCCAGCCTGAATGTGCTGCCCACGATATGGTACCGGAATACATGGGACTGGGGCTACGACAATGCGGTGCCTGAACTAACCGCAGACTCACATGGCGTTATCGAGATATATCACGAAGAATTAGGCCAGATGTGGCTGAACGGCGAAGGTTCGCCGCCGCTGCTTTTTTGCGATAATCAAACCAATACCAAACGACTTTATAACTATGATGATGGCAAGCCGTTTTACAAGGATGGTATTAACGATCATTTGATAAATGGGGCGGCTACTATAAACGCCAAACAAACCGGTACAAAAGCCAGCATTAATTTTGATATTGATGTTAAAGCCGGGCAGTGCAATACCATCCGCTTGCGCCTGTCGAAAAATGCAAGCAATGGTTTTGATGATTTCGATAGTATTTTTAATGCGCGGGTTGCAGAAGCGAATGAATTTTATGCCGATATCCAGCAAGATCTAACAAACGCAGATGGTAAAATGGTGCAACGCCAGGCCTTTGCAGGTATGCTTTGGACAAAGCAGTTCTACTACTATAATATCCATCAATGGCTAAAAGGCGATCCGGCCGGGCCGCCGCCACCTGCTCAACGCCTTACCGAACGGAACAGTAAATGGGAGCATTTGAATACAGCTGATATTATTTCTATGCCCGATAAATGGGAATATCCGTGGTTCGCCTCATGGGACCTTGCATTCCATTGCCTGCCGCTTTCAAGGATCGACATGGATTTCGCTAAAAAGCAACTCCTGCTGCTGGTGCGCGATTGGTACATGCACCCTAACGGCGAGTTGCCCGCTTACGAATGGGATTTTGCCGATGCCAATCCGCCAGTACATGCTAAAGCTACCTGGGAGATTTACAAAGCCGATAAAGCTGGAAACAATGGAACTGGGGATGTCTATTTTTTGGAACGTATATTTCACCGTTTACTGATGAATTTTACCTGGTGGGTGAACCGTAAGGATGCTGCCGGTAACAACGTATTTGAGGGCGGTTTCCTGGGGCTGGATAATATTGGCGTTTTCGACCGGAATACCCATTTACCGATGGGCGAACACCTGGAGCAGGCCGATGGCACCAGCTGGATGGCTATGTATTCACTTAACATGCTGCGTATTGCCGCTGAACTTGCCAGCTACAATAAGACGTACAACGATATTGCTTCCAAGTTTTTCGAGCATTTTATATACATAGCGGGCGCCATATCCAATATTGGGAACAATAACGAAGGTTTATGGGATGATAACGACGGTTTTTTTTACGACCAGATACGCCTGCCGGATAATACAACCCAAAAGATGAAAATAAGGAGCATAGTGGGTTTAAGCCCGTTATTTGCTGCCGAAATATTGGAGCCGGATGATATTATGAACAATCCTATCTTTAAGGGAAGGATGGACTGGTTTTCCAAAAATCGACCGGATCTGGCAGGATTAGTATCGCGATGGAATGAGACAAAAGGCACCGGCAAACATATGATCAGCCTGCTGCGGGGTTACCGCATGAAATCGCTGTTGAAATATATGCTGGATGAAAACGAATTTTTAAGCGAATACGGCATACGTTCCGTATCAAAATATCACCTGGAACATCCATACTCCGTTTCCGTTAACGGCGTGGAGTTTACCATCAAATATACGCCTGCCGAAAGCGACAGCGGCCTCTTTGGTGGCAACAGCAATTGGCGCGGCCCGATATGGATGCCTATAAATTATATGCTGATAGAAAGCCTGCAGCGTTTTCATCAATACTATGGCGATGATTTTAAAATAGAATGCCCAACCAATTCGGGTAACTTTATGAACCTGGGCCAGGTAGCTAATGAATTGTATAGCCGCGTGTCAAAAATATTTTTAAGAGACAGCACGGGGAGGCGGGCAGTTTTCGGCAGTTATGACAAATTCCAGTACGATGCTGCTTTTAAGGATTATATTTTATTCCACGAATATTTTGACGGGGATAATGGCAGGGGAGTAGGCGCAAACCACCAAACCGGCTGGACAGGATTAGTAGCCGTTTGTTTGCATGAGTTGGGATAAAAGCGGCGTCATTGCGAGGAACGAAGCAATCTCTCCGAAGGAGTCCTTTGGACTGAACTATCCAATCAATGAACGAAATGTTCTTCCAATGGATGGCGCATACCTGTAAACGCAGAGATTGCCACGTCGTTGTGCTCGCGCTGTCCTGCTCACTCCTCGCAATGACGATCAATTATCGACGTTATGGCTTCTTATTCACCGCCCTTACTACTTTCACCTGCGCCATGGTTATAGCCGGTGCTTTGTTGGTAAAGCTGTTGCGCACATAAGTAAGCACATCCGCTATCTGCTTGTCAGTTAAAAAATCATGCGAGGGCATGTTGTTTGAGTAAGTTTGCCCGTTGATTTCGGCATTTTCGTTAAAGCCGTTCAGCACTATCTTTATCAGGCGTGTCCTGTCGCCTAAAACATAGTCGGTTTTTATCAGTGGCGGGTTCATGTTTTGTACACCGCCGCCATCAACCTGGTGGCACGATACGCAGGTTTGCATATACACCTTTTTACCATTGGCGATAGACAGTGCCAGGCTATAATGGCGATGAATTATCTTGTGTTTAACCTGCGCTTTGAGGCACAGGCTAAACAGCATCAATACCGAAAATATTGCTGTGATCTTTTGGATACGTTTCATTAATTATTTGCCGTAGGTGATCTTGTAAATAGCGCCGTTGGTATCATCGCTTACATAAAGTGAACCGTCCGGCCCCTGCGCCAACCCGCATGGACGATGCTCTGCACGGCCCGAGGCTTTTTGTTCGGCGGTTCCGGCAAAGCCATCTGCAAAAACTTCCCAATCGCCGTAAGGCTTGCCATCTTTAAACGGTTGAAAAACCACAAAATATCCGGCCTGTGGTTCAGGCGCACGGTTCCATGAGCCGTGGAAGGCGATGAAAGCGCCATTCTTATATTTTTCGGGGAATTGGTTGCCGGTGTAAAATAATAGGCCATCAGGCGCCAGGTGGCCGGGGAAAGCTACCGTTGGGTCGATATACTTGTCATCTACTGTTTTTACGCCATCGCCGCCATATTCGGGGGCAACCATTTTTTTATGCAGTTCCTGGTCGTAATAAATAAACGGCCAACCGGCGTTAACGCCTTCTTTCAAGGCATATAAACACTCAGCAGGCTCGATAGCTGATTTATGTACCGAATAATATTGCGGGAAAAGATCGTGCAATTGGTCGCGCCCATGCTGCATTACAAAAAGCTGGTTTAATTGCTGGTTCCAATCCAGTCCAACTACGTTACGCAAGCCTTTTGTATAATGAACGCCATCGCCATAATGCTGGTTTAGCTTATCGGCTTTAAATTGCCATATGCCGCCGGCCGAATCCAGTATGGGGCAGCCGGGGCGGCCCATTGAGCCTTTTTCCCGGTCATTAACCTGGCAGGAGTTGGAATATGCGCCCACATTTACATATACATTGCCATCGTTATCCAAAACAATCGACTTAGACTCATGCTCCCTGCGGTTAAGCAAATCCGCAACAATTTTTTCGGGCGAATTTGGGTCGATAACCTCATACTTATCATTCAACTTATAGCGGTAAACATCCTCGTCGGATGATGCATACAAATAACCGTCCTTAATATACATGCCGGTGCCGCCATAATTGCCGAAACCGCCTACTACTTCCGCTTTGCCATCTGATTGGTGTAAAAGCAAAATGCCTTTGCCATCCTTTACATGGTTAAGTTTTACATAAATATCATTATTAGGTGTTACGGCAATATGCCTTGCAATGCCCAGGTTGCTGGCTATCATATTGGCGCTAAAACCTGGGGGTACTGTTAACCCTGCATTGTCTGCTACAACAGGCTGAGTGCTTTTTGAAGGTTTGGTTAATATCAAAGCCGGTATTACTGCGAAGGGTAATACTATTGATAATAAGCTGTTTATTTTCATGGCGATAGTAGTGTAGTGTTTACACGGTAAAATTAATTTAAATACAGGCAAAGTAAAAAATATGTTTTGTAGTATTATGGTTACATGTTATCGATAGGAGAAATAATACATACAAATGATAAATGAATATACACACTCCTTCCTCGTGCAAATAATTGCGGGGGGATTTCTAGAATAATGTATCGATTGACCCTTATTGAAAGTTTAAACTTGAAATTAAATTCTTTATTTATATAATATACCAATATTATATTCTTTTAATTTATGTATATATAGAATATAAATAAAGTAATATTAAACCTTGCAACTTTTCCATCGTCTTAATTATATGAAATTTGAAATTTGAAACGGAAAGAACCGGTACTCCAGGCCAAAGTAATTACAGCAACGGTTTTACCATTCACTTAAAATTAAAACGATGAAACCATCGGGGACTGCAAAAATTAAACACTGTTCACCGATAGCTTCATCACAGTTAAAAACAAATTACTACGATGAAAAAGTTAATTATATTATCAGCAATAGCATTAAGCGGGTTATTTTATAACACCGCCAATGCGCAAATCAGGATACATTTTGGTATAAACCTGTTGCCCCATATATATGTACGCCCTGCAGTAGCTGTTGATGTACAAGCACCTGAACCTATGGCATACAATGATGATAATGCCCCAGCAGACTATGACCCTGCCGACGACTATTATTACCTGCCTGACGTAAACGCTTATTACAGCGTTGCCGACCAATGCTACTATTACAACGATGGCGATAATTGGGTTTCAGCAGCTTATTTACCAGGCGAGTACAATAATTTCGACTGGAGGAGCGCCCGTCACTTTGAAGTTCGTGCGCCACGCCCTTATATGCATAACGATTTTTACATGAACAGGTTCCATGGTGCAGACTTTAACTGGGCCAGGTATAATGCACCACGCGGCGGCTATGCAGATCAACAACATTATGCTGATTATCGTAACCAGCAGTTTGATAACCGTGGCAACAACCAGCAATTTGCCAACCGCGACCGTGGGGGATCACACGGACAGGATTTTGACAACGGCAACCGCGATAACTTCCAGAACAGGGATAACAATCGCGGTCAGCAGTTCCAGCAAATGCAGAACACCCAAAATCAAAATCGCGACCATGGTAACTTCGGCCAGCCATCAAACCAAAACAGGGATGATAATCGCGGCCAGCAACAAGACCGTGTGGCCCAAAATAACAGGGGCGGATACGGTGGACATCAGATCGCAAACCGCAGGATGTTTTAATATTATCCACTCCATATATAAAGCAGAAGCCGCCAGTTAACCAACTGGCGGCTTTGCTATTTTCTATGTTTTTGCCGTATTAATATTCGCTGGCCTTATTTAAAAGATCGATAGTTTGCTTGTCGAAACTTAGCTGGGTGGCATTTATAAAGGATTGCAATTGTGCAATGCTTGTCGCGCTTACAATAGGTGCGGTGATGGACGGACGGGCCAGCAGCCATGCCAACGCTACACTTGCCTGCGTGGTATTGTAAGTGGTCGCTACTTCATCCAAAGCTTCCAGGATAGAAAAACCACGTTTATTCAAATACTTTTGTATGCCGTGGCCGCGCTGGCTTTTTTTAAAGTCGGCTTCAGAGCGGTATTTACCGGTTAAAAAACCACTGGCTAATGAAAAATAGGGGATAACGCCTAAATTATAGGTTTTGCAAACTTCTTCAAGGTCGGCTTCGTAATCCTGGCGCTCGTACAGGTTATACTCAGGCTGAAGGGTTTGGTAGGCTGCCAGGCCGCTTGCATCACTTATTTCCAGCGCCTGTTTCAACCTGTCGCCGGTATAATTTGAGGCGCCGATGGCGCGTACCTTGCCCTGTTTTATCAAATCGGTATAGGTTTCAAGCGTCTCGGATAATGGCGTTTCCTTATCATCATCGTGCGATTGGTACAGGTCGATATAATCTGTTTGCAGCCTTTTTAACGAATCCTCAACAGCCTGGGTAATGTATTTTTTCGATAACCCTTTTTTGCCTTCCCCCATTGGCTTGCCAACTTTTGTAGCTATGACTACTTTATCGCGTTTGCCGCCTTTTTTCAGCCAGTTGCCTATGATGGTTTCCGATTGGCCGCCGACACCGCCATGCGCCCATGCCGAATAAACATCAGCCGTATCGATGGCATCAAATCCGTTATCGACATAAGCATCCAGCACGTTGAAGGATGTTTTTTCGTCAATTGTCCAGCCGAATACGTTTCCGCCAAATACTATCGGGTTGATGAATATGCCTGAGCGGCCAAGTTCTCTTTTTTCCATAAGTAGCTATTAGTTTTTTACAAATGTATACTGATAACATCCTTAAATTTGTTTGTGTTTGTAACTCCTTTGTAATTTAAGATTACGTAAAGCTATCTTTACAAATATGGAAGATATACGGCCTGATTCGCAAATTTTGGTAGATATTGTACAAACCAAAATGCCTTTTGGCAAATATAAAGGGACTTTGTTATGCGATTTGCCGGTTTATTATCTCGAATGGCTGCGTAACAAGGGATTTCCGCCAGGTAAAATGGGGATGATGTTGTCGAGTGTTTACGAAATAAAGATCAATGGATTGAACACGATACTCACGGCAGTGAAAAATACGCTTAAAAATAGCAGGCCAAAAGTGTAAGGATCTGTCTTAAAAAACGTCATACTAAAAAAACATGTCATTGCGAGGAGCGGAAGGGTTGGCGTGTGAGGGCGACGAAGCAACTTCGTCGTTTACATAGCGATGAGGTTGCTTCGCTACTCATTCCCAGCCCGCTACCCGCTCGCAATGACATTTTTGATAATTTGTGATGGGTAATTTATTTAGCACGACAGATTTATTATTAGTTGATCCTAATTTACCTGTGGATGACATCTGTTAAAGTTTGACAAGCGTATATTGTTTAAAAATTGAATTTATGAAAAAGAGCATTTTATATATTGCCTGCCTGCTGTTACTGGCAGGTTGTGCTAATGGACAAGGCGGTAGTTTTGCAACATTGCCTCAAGTAAAACCCGGCGACAAAGTAGCCGATTTTGCCGGTGGTTGTTTTTGGGCGATGAATGAATCGCTGTCTGAATTAAGGGGCGTTGATGCGGTAGTATCCGGTTACGCCGGGGGAAATGCAGTAAGGCCAACTTACGAGGAAGTTTGCAGCGATAACACCGGCCATGCCGAAACGGTGCAGGTTTACTACAACCCGAACGTGATCAGCTATGAAAAACTGGCCGAAGCGTTCTTTTACGCGCACAACCCAACCGAACTGAATTACCAGGGCCCCGACCAGGGCACCAGCTATCGCTCGGTGGCATTTTACCGTACACCAGAAGAAAAAGAAATTTTAGATAATCTCATCAAAAAGATAAATATCTCTAAATACTATTCAGGCGCGATAGTTACCGAGGTAAAGCCATTCACAGTATTCTATCCGGCAGAAAAATACCACCAGGATTATTTCAAGCTGCATCCTGATAATGGTTATATCCAAGAAGTTTCCCTGCCAAAGGTTGAGAAAATGCGCAAAATGGAAAAAGCGCAATTGAAAGCGGGGTATTAAAGTAACGGCCAGCCCCCTCTAAATCTCCTCCGCCAATCGGCGGAGAGACTTTTTATATTTTGAATGATGAATGTTGAATGTCCAATATCGAATAATGAACGTTGTTTTCTATTCGATATTCAACATTCGGTGTTCGATGTTTTTTAAGTCCTTCCGCCAACTGGCGGAGAGGATTTAGGAGGGGCTCATTCCCCCCGTTTCAACCCATACTTCTCTATCTTGCTATACAAATGGCTGCGCTGGATATCAATATCATCGGCGGTTTTGGATACGTTCCAGTTGTTTTTCTCCAGTTTGAACTTGATATATTCACGTTCGGCGTAATCCTTGTATTCCTGGAAATTTTTGAATTGGTTGAAATCAGTTTGAGAGCTTGTAGCTGCCGTTGAAGCCGCGCTGGTTTCGGATACCGGGCCAGAGGGGTTGGCAAATGACCTTACATCGCCATCGGTGATCACCTTGTCGCTCAAAATGATCAAACGCTCAACCATGTTGCGCAGTTCACGTATATTTCCGGTCCAGGGCAGGGCTTTTAACGCGTCTAATGCCTCCTCTGATATTTTCTTGACAGGCATCCCGTACTCGCCGCATATTTCTTCCAGGAAATTTTGCGTTAGCAGGGCAATGTCATCCTTACGCTCAATCAACGGCGGAACGTGAATAAGGATAACGCTCAGGCGATGGTACAAGTCCATGCGGAAATTGCCCAGTTCTATCTCTTTCAAAAGGTCTTTATTGGTGGCGGCAACTACGCGTACATCTACCTCTATCTCTTTTTCGCCGCCCACGCGGGTAATTTTACTTTCCTGCAAGGCGCGTAATACTTTGGCTTGTGCCGAGTGGCTCATGTCGCCAATCTCATCCAAAAACAAAGTGCCTCCGGTAGCCGATTCGAATTTACCTATACGCTGTTTTACTGCGGAGGTAAATGAACCCTTTTCATGTCCGAATAACTCACTTTCAATTAATTCAGATGGTATAGCGGCGCAGTTTACTTCTATTAAAGGGGCATTCGAGCGGTTTGATTTTTCGTGCAGCCAGCGGGCAACCAGTTCTTTACCGCTGCCGTTTGCGCCGGTGATCAATACGCGTGCATCGGTAGGGGCAACGCGGTCGATCGTTTCTTTTATTTTGGCGATGGCTTGAGAGTTACCTAATATCGGGCGTACTTTTGAAACCTTGCGTTTTAATACCTTGGTTTCGGTAACCAAACTACCGCGGTCTAATGCGTTGCGAACGGTAATGAGCAGCCGGTTAAGATCAGGTGGTTTCGAAATAAAGTCTAATGCGCCTTTTTTGCTGGCTTCAATCGCAGTTTCCACCGTTCCATGACCGGAGATCATGATAAAAGGGAGGTCGGGTTTCATGGCCAAACCTTCGGTAAGCACTTCCATGCCATCCATCCGGTTCATTTTTATGTCGCACAGCACCAGGTCGTAATCATTTTTGGCAATAAGGTCTAACCCGTCGATTCCGTTGTCAATATCATCCACCTGGTAATCCTCATACTCCAAAATCTCCCTCAGCGTGCTGCGGATCGCACGTTCGTCGTCAATAATTAAAATTTTAGCCATTTTTTATAGTAAATGTTTTCAAGAAGCAGGTAAATGTTAATAAGCTAAGTTAGTAATAAAATGTATAGAAAATCACACACTCCATTACTACAAAAAACAACCCCCTCCTGTTTTGCAGGAAGGGGATTTTTTTTTCAGCAGCAAATCTGTAAGCCGGGTTCTGTTCCGTCCGTTGGGTAACGGCGGCTACTATCATTAATCTTGGCCCCGTATTACTACGGGGCTCGAGCAACCTACCCATCCTGGCGTCCCGATCTAAATCAGGACAAAAGCGAGTAACTTCCGGTCCAGGACCTATTTGGTTTTTCAACTCCTGAGGTTTACCGCAATCCCGGTCGCCCGGAAAAGCCGTGGGCTCTTACCCCGCGTTTTCACCCTTATCCACCTTACGGTGGACGGTTTATTTTCTGTGGCACTTGCTGTCGCCGGCTGCCGGCGCCTTCCCGTTAGGAAGCAGGATACTCTATGTTGCCCGGACTTTCCTCCTCCGCCCGAAAGCGAAAGCGATAGTACGTTTTGCGGGATAAAGGTAAGGATAAATGTGGAGACGAGAATGTTTTAATATCGAACACCGAATGTCCAATAAAGAATTATGAAAGGGAATTTCGATATTCTGAATTCTGAATTCGGTGTTCGATATTTTAAGTATAATGTTTAATCAGGTACATCTATTTGTCACCTGCAACTCCCCAACGCCTTATCCACCTCATCCTCACTCATAAACCCATGCTGGTTGCCAAATGAATTGCTTACATAAATAACCACTTGTGCAACCTCTATGGGTGTCAGATCAGAAGGCGGCATGTTGCCCTCAAATTGTTTGCCGGCAACAGTTATTTTACCCTGCAAGCCGAACTGCACAATACACGGCAAGGATGTTTTACCTTTTTTCAAGTCCGCTACGTGGGTAAGCGGCGGTATCAGCGAGGCGAGGCCTTCGCCCTTTGAGCCATGGCAGTTTTGACAATGGGTTTGGTAAACCTGGCTGCCTTCGCCGTAATAGCGTTTGAAATCAATGGATTGCTCATCCTGGCAGGAGATGATAAATACAATAGCCAATATTCCGCAAATGCCGATGATAACCCGGAACTTCATTTAGTTGGTTGCCGGTTCGGCTTTCAGGGTTTTTATATCGTCTATCAGTTGGTTCACCTGCTTCATGTCTGTGCCGTCATAAGCGCCGCGTACGCGCTTTTGCTTGTCAACCAGCACAAAATATCCCTGGTGGATATAACCGCCGGCAGCAGTGCTATCCTGGCTTACGGCAACTAAAAAGTTTTTAGCTGCCATGTCATACACCTTGTCTTTATCGCCCAACAAAAACCACCAGCTGTTACCGGTTACGCCCAGCTTATCGGCATATTTTTTTAAAACCGGTACGGTATCATGCCTTGGGTCTATAGTAAACGAAAGGATCTTTACATCAGCTGTATCTTTAAAAGCAGTGTAAACATTCAGCATATTGCGCTGCATAACGGGGCAGATAGAAGGGCAGGAGGTGAAGAAGAAATCGGCAACATAAATATCCTTCTTAAGATTTTTTGTGCCGGTGCTGTCGCCGTATTGGTTTACGAACGTAAAATCGGGTATGGTTTGGTAAACCGTATCGGTAACCTGCTGGCCGTTCACCGTTTTGGTAACTGCCTGCCGGCTGCCATAAATGGGCAGTGTTTTTTTATTGTTCGACTTACATGCAGCGAATAGGAGCAGGGCAATAATAACTTTATTTAGTGACCTCATATGACATACTTTTAATAATAAAAAACACCGACTGGTGAACAGACTCGTTCATACTTGAATCGATCCCGGTTATTGCTTGTTCCTGCTGCCTGAGGTAGTCCATGATCTGCCCGTGCGATTTGCCGGTAAAATCAGGGTTAAATTTGTGCATCCAATCCATCATCGCATTATCAGTGCTATCCAGCAGTTTGTAATAATAATCAGCCGAATCTTTCACCAGGGGTTTTTGAGCGGCAACCAGTTTCAGTTGCGATCTTTTCTGTACAAGCTGCGCTTCATCATCCATTGCCTTGTCGTGCAGGGCTTTAACGCTGTCGAGCAGCGCATTTTCCTGCGCTTTGTGATTTGAGCACGCCGAAAAAGCAAACATTACAAAAACAGGCAGGAGGATTTTTTTAAACATGGCAGAAAAATTCAGCGCTGCAAATATCAAAATAAACTACGTTTTGCGGGCTATTATTTCATCCTTAAATAAGCAATATAGTCTGTTATGGGTAATTTTTCCAGTCCGGCCAGTTTCAAATGCTGACCAATCTGTGCCCGGTGATGGGTGCCATGGTTAAACATATGTGCAAGTATGTCGCTTAGCGTATTTTCATGAGCATCGCCGCGTGTATCTTTATAGGTGATGATTTGTTCAAAATCAGCCGGTTCACAGGTATTTAAAAAATCAGCCCAGCCGATATAATTGTCATTTATAATTTGTTGTAAAGTATCAGCTTTCCAATCCGGCCATAATACTACGTTTGTATGTGGTAAATATTTGCAGCGGTTGTACCATACCTGCTGTGCGGCCAGCAGGTGCGCCATCAACTGCACCGGCAATTCTGGCTCTTTTGTTTCAAATATCCCGTCGAGAATGAGTTCGTTGGCATATTTGTCGTAGTCAAGCAGTCGTAAAAAATATTCTTTCATGCTGCAAAACTAAATAAAGCTGTAATAGGTTTATTAACAGAATGTTAATATTATCAGTACATTAAGTATATACTATCCAGGTATCTTTAACTAAAATTTAAAGGTTATGAAATTATTATTGAGCCTTAAAAGAATTATCAGCACTTTTCCTGAATGGATCATCCTCAGGAGCATGCGCTCATCATTCATGCATTAAGATATTTTGTGCAAACTTTTCGATAATACAATTATAATGTACATTTTGGGCCTGTTATTGGCCCGGTCTTAATGGAACTGACTACACAGGATACAGTTATTAGTAAAGAATTTTTCGGCGACGATTTTATTTGGGGTATTGCTACTGCTGCGCTCCAGGTGGAAGGTTCGTGCGATGCCGATGGCAAAAGCAAATCTATCTGGGATGTTTTTTCGGAAAGGAAAGGCGCTATCAAAAATGGTGATAAACCTACCGATGCCTGCGATTTCTACGATCGC
>Ga0302309_10001428_pt1 | contig 21903 bp, 18 predicted proteins | sample III_Palsa_N1_1_FD_200453 | JGI IMG/M metagenome (GOLD analysis project Ga0302309, IMG submission 200453) | Peat permafrost microbial communities from Stordalen Mire near Abisko, Sweden - III_Palsa_N1_1 | ecosystem: Environmental > Terrestrial > Soil > Palsa > Peat permafrost | place: Sweden... | reverse complement strand
GCCATGTGCGGATCTTCCGACAGGTAATTGCTGCGGTCCGGCATCCCCAGTCCACCTTGCAGCAAGTAGGGCACGTTACGTTCCGGATCGTCAAAACCCTGCGCGATCCATAAACCGAACAGGCTTTCGGAATCGAAGTTGCTGATATTGAATAATTCGACGTCGCTACGCAACATGTGTCCCATCGCCCGGGCCAATGTTGTTTTGTCGTGAATTGCGTCGACCTCTTTAAATAGCGGCTTCAAGGGTGAGATGCCTTTGGCCTCAATCGCCGCTTCATTCATGAAGGCGGTGTAGAAATCACCCACCATGCGTGCGTCACCGGACGCAGTGGGATCAGCCGCCACCGTTTCGATCAGTTTGACGGTGCGCGCGTTGGTTTCTTCCGCCAACGCAGCACCCGGTCCCCAGCTGCTTTTGCCGGGCGGGATGTCGGTTTTGTCCATCCATTCGCCATTGACGAAATCGTAGAAGTCGTCGCCGGGCAGGCGCGCCGAATGGGATGCACTCGCATTTTCCGATGTCAGGTCGGCGCCGATGGCGCTTGCCACCCAAAACGCCGTTCCGGATAGCGCGACCAGCATGGCCGTTTTAGTCAACGTGGCACGGCTTGCTCCAATTAGTTTGAAATGCATTTTTGTCCCCCATATGGTTGATTTCATTTACTTGGCGATATGCATAAGCCTGCGTCAGGCACGACACGATGCCGGCGCAATTTCGCGGCTGCACTATGCAGGGAAGCCGCGCGTGCTATGCGTATCGCCCATGGTTGCAGTTGTTGCAGTGGATTGAAAGACCGGCGACGGACTAAAAAAGGACCGAAAGCGACGCGCAAATTCGCCGCTGATAACAACGGGAAAGAAATCGAGAAAATGACTGAAATGAGTCGATATGATCACGCGTAATAGATAATTTTCCGCAGGAATGTTCATGTCGCAAAACGTCCGCTCTTTGTCTTGATCCGCTGCTGAATTGTCAATTCGCTGAGCGTAGATTGGTGGCGTCACAAATGTTTCATGACTGATACCTATAACTAATTGAGACAGGAGCATTGTATGCATTGCAGAATGAAGGCGTTACCGCTTACGCTTGCCCAAGCACTTCAATTCATCGCTGCTGTCTCTTGTACCGTGGCCGTTGCATCGACCATGGCGCAAGAGGCGCCCGGCGATTCGCAGCCGGTGCAGCGCGTGGAGATAACCGGGTCGAATATTCGAAGAGCCGACGCTGAAACCCCCAGTCCCGTGCAAGTCATCACAGCTGAGGATTTGAAAAAGTCCGGCTACACCACCCTCGCGCAGGTATTGCAAAACATCACGGCAAACGGCCAGGGAACGCTCGCCAACGCGTCTCCATTGTCGTTCGCAGCAGGCGCCAGCGGAATTGCCTTGCGTGGGCTGGATACCGCGTCGACGCTGGTGTTGATCGATGGCCATCGCATGGCGCCCTATCCACTGCCGGACAACGCGCAATTCGCTTTCGTCGACATTTCCAATATCCCGTTCGACACGATCGAGCGGGTTGAAATATTGAAAGATGGCGCTTCAGCGGTGTATGGCTCCGATGCCATGGCGGGTGTGGTGAATGTGATCTTGAAAAAGGATTTTGTTGGCACGAAGATCAATGCCGAAGGATCCGGCACCACCGAAGGCGGCGGCGCAACCGTGCATGCTTCTGTCATCCATGGCGTTGGCGACTTCGAAGCTGACGGCTTTAATGCATACGCCAGTCTTGAATATCGCCACCAGGATGCGATTTCATTCGATCAACGCGCGGGCGATGGCGACTGGTCAAGTTTGAATCAGACCGCCATCGGCGGCGTCAACAAGACGCCCGGTGTGATCGGCAATAATCCCTTTCCTGTTACGTCGTCGCCCTATTTGCTGGCGCCCGGCGCATCGCTGACTTCCGCATTTTTCGCGCCGGGAAGTTCCTGCAGTACCGCGCAATTGAATAGCGCAAGCGGTTGCCCGTCGCCGATTCTGAATCAACTGCAACCGGAAACGCAAAACATCAACCTGCTCACCAGCTTTTCCAAGAGCCTGGGTAGCGGCTGGCGCCTCGATCTGAAGGCCTCGCTGTTTGATAGCCAATCCACCCAGGTATTCGGCACCACTGCATTTCCGCAAGCATATGTGCAAGGAAGCACCGGCGGGCTGGCGGTTTCGCGAACCATGCCGCCGACGCTGGTAGGCCCGCCGTCGATGGCGGTGACCGTGCCGGCGACTTATCCCGGCAATACGCTTGGCGTCGCAGCCAACGTGTTTGGCTTGATACCCGGCGCGCCCGTGTTTGAGAACCAGATGGAAACACGCGCCCAACGCCTGGTGGCCGATGTGACCGGCGCCGTCGGTGCATGGGATGTATCGACCTCGCTCGGCTACACCAAGTTGGGAACCAATCAGGATATAACAGGTTCCTTGAACATCCCCGCATTGAATGCGGCACTCAATCGCCCGGTGAATCCATTCAACATTTACGGAGCCAATAGCGCCGCCGACATAGCGGCCATCTTCCCGCAAACATCGGCCTATGATACGTCGCTGTTGGATTTCGGCGAAGTCCACGCGTCGCGCTCCTTGATGTCATTGCCAGGAGGCGACCTCGGTTTTAGTGTCGGCGCGTCATTCATTCATCGCGATTTGGAGTCGCCTGCCCCGCTGCTGGTCGCACAAGGTGTAGTGCCAGGCAACAATGCATTTTCTTCGGGAGCGCAAAACGACGGTTCGGTGTATATGGAGCTTGCCGCGCCCGTATTGAAAAGCCTGGAAATCGATGCCGACGCGCGCTTCGATCATATCGACACCACCGGCAACGCCACGACCGGCAAGTTGGGCTTCAAATGGTCGCCGATCGATCAATTTGCATTGCGCGGCAGCGCGTCGAACGGCTTTCGTGCACCGAATCCGTCGGAAGCCGGTAACGCCGGCGCTGCCGCCGTTGCGCAATCGACCTATGATCCGGTGTATTGTCCTGGCGGCCTCCAGGCAAATGGCAACCCGCCCAAAGGCGCGGTGATCAACTTAAACGGGCTCAACCTGTGCAACTTCCTGCCGGTGGGTTTGGGCGCATCGAACCCGAATCTGCAACCGGAGCGATCGACATCCTTTACCCTGGGCATGATACTCGAGCCAATCAAAGGCTGGAGTTCGACCCTCGACACCTATAAGATTACCGTCAGGGACCAGATCATCTTGCCGGCGCTCGATTATCAGACTGCCGTGCCGGTGCGCTCGGCCACCGCCGTCAATGCCACTTGTTCGGACGGCACGGCCACCGGGACCGAGCCTTGCCCTGGCCCGGTGTATCCGGTCCTGTACTATCCCAATAACTACATCAATGCCAACTCGACGATGACCAGCGGCCTCGAACTCGGCAGTCGCTATAAATTCAAATTGGGCGACTATGGCAGCCTGAAAGCAGAATTGGATTGGAGCCATACTTTCAGTTATGTCTATACGGCCGGCGGGATTTCATATCAGCTGGTCGGCACGCACGGCCCGATTGTGATCAGCAACGACACCGGCAATCCGCAGGATCGGGTGCAAGCCAGTTTCACCTGGGACAAGGGCCCGTTGGAAGTGGCGACCGCATTCAATTGGATCAGCAGTTACTCCCTCCTCGATTCATCGATAGGATTCAATAGCTGCGCCCTGGGCGCCACCGGCAATGGCTGGTTCAGCGGGGCAAGCACGCCATTGCAAGGTTGCACCGTGGGCTCTTTCTTGGACACCGATTTGAGCGCGCATTACGTCATCAACAAGCAATGGTCGATTCATGGTGCAATTACCAACCTGTTCAACCAGGCGCCGCCGCTTGACATCGGCACTTATGGCAGTGTGTTGCCCTACAACCCTTCCCTGCATCAGGCAGGCGCCATTGGACGCACGATCTCGCTTGGAGGAACCTTCCTCTTTTAATTAAGGTGGCACTTGGGTTAAAGCCGCAGCGATAAATTATCCTGCGGCTTTTTTTTGATCCGGAAACGCGCTTTATTTTCCCTTCGCCCAACTTCTATAGACCCTCGGCGACATTCCCGTTATTTGCCGGAACTGCTTGGACAATGCACTCTGGTCGCAAAAGCCGCAAGCAAGGGCAATTTCCGAAATTGATTCGTCGGTTTGCGCCAGTCGTATGGCCGCTGCTGAAATGCGGGTCTTGATGATGAATTGACCGGCAGTCACTTGAAATATTCTTTTCATCCGGCGTTCGAATTGGGCCAGCGATATCTCTGCAGTTTCAGCCAATTGCTCAACGCGCAGCGGCGCGGCGTAGTCGGTCAGAATTCGGTCTACGGCATCGGCCATGCGTTGGTCGACTATCCCTGATTTGCTCGGCTCAATCAGGTCGCGCGACAAACAGGCCAGGCCGATGATCTTACCTGCCCTATCCTGCAGCGGTATCTTATTCGTCAGGCACCAGCCTGGCTCACGGTTATTGAAGAGGGTGAGATCGAGGTTATCGACGATAGGCTGCCCGGTAAGAAAGAGGGCTTTATCCTGCTCGGTGTAGCGGTCGGCCATGTGCTTGGGAAAGAGGTCATGCGCAGTTTGGCCAATCGCAAGGTGTTTGTGCGACAAGTTGCAACGTTCGGCGCACGCTTCAGACATGGCGATGTAGCGGCCATCACGATCCTTCACAGAAAAAACCATATCGGGCTGCCGGTCGAACAGCGCTTCGACGAATAGGGGGTGCGCCAGCTGGTCGATGAAGGCGTCGCGCCGATGTTTCTGAATGGCATCCATAGTGATCTTATTTCCACAAATATGTCTGATTCGGCCGATTTGATGCGCGGATCGCACAAGATCGTTCCATGTGTTTCTTCTAAGATACATCCATTCTACACTGGCATATGCAACCAAAACACGCAGTCAAACGGGAGCGCAGGGATGTTAACGACCGGGTCAGTAAGTGCATCAAAAAATCGGCATATTCACGTCATCGATTCGCATACCGGCGGCGAGCCCACCAGGGTGATCGTTCACGGCGGCCCGGATCTCGGCACTGGCAGTCTGGCGGAGCGGCGCGCACGCTTGACCGCCGAATTCGATCAATTCCGCTCGGCGGTCGTCAACGAACCGCGCGGCTCCGATCCGGTGGTTGGCGCACTGTTATGCGAACCGGTCGATAAGAGTTGTGCGGCCGGCGTCATCTTCTTCAACAACGTCGGCACGCTCGGCATGTGCGGGCACGGCACCATCGGCCTGATGGTGACCTTGGCCCATCTGGGCCGTATCGGCGCAGGGCGACAGCGCATCGAGACGCCGGTTGGCGTGATCGAAGCCGTGCTGGAAGGCAACCGCGTGACCGTGCGCAATGTGGCTAGCCGGCGTATCGCGACGCAAGTGGAAATCGAGGTTGCCGGGTATGGTTGCATGCACGGCGACGTGGCCTGGGGCGGAAACTGGTTCTTTCTGGTCTCCGATCATGGACAAGATATTTCCGCCGACAATTTGCCGCGCCTTGCCGATTGCGCGAGTCGCGTGCGCGAAGCGCTTGCCGATGTTGGCATTTGCGGTGATGCAGGCGCGGAGATCGATCATATCGAATTGTTCGGACCCAGCGAGGTCGCCGATTCGCGCAACTACGTTCTCTGCCCCGGCCTCGCCTATGATCGTTCGCCTTGCGGCACCGGGACCAGCGCCAAGATCGCTTGCCTGGCAGCAGATGGCAAATTGCAGTCGAAACAAATCTGGCGCCAGGAGAGTGTGATCGGCAGCGTCTTCGAGGGTTGGTGGCAGGAAATTGATGGCCAACTGATCCCGTTCATCGCGGGAGAAGCCTACGTCAATGCGGAATCGGATTTGATTGTGAACCCGGCTGATCCGTTTGCGTGGGGCATTCGTTGACTATGCGCTTGACTACGCAGTCGACGACTGCGGATGTCTTGATCATCGGCGCCGGCATTGTCGGCAGTGCGCTGGCCGAAAGTTGCGCCCGGCGCGGCTTGCGTGTCGCGATCCTGGAAAAAGACATCCCTGCGGGCGGAGCCACGGCCGCCGGGATGGGGCACCTGGTCGTCCTGGATGGGAACCCGGCTGAACTGGCATTGAGCAACGACGGTTTGCAACGCTGGCGGACGCGCCAATCACAGATGCCCGGCGCGGCCGAATACACTGCCTGCGGCACGCTCTGGGTTGCGCGCTCGGACGCCGAGATGGCCGAGGCCGAACGCAAACGCGCACAGTATGCCGAGCATGGATTGGCGAGCGAGGTGGTCGGTTCGCAAGCGCTGCACGAGCTTGAACCCAATCTCTCGCCGGAGTTGCCAGGCGCGCTGCACGTGCCGAATGAAGCGGTCATTTATCCGCCGGTCGCTTGCCACTGGTTGTTGCAAAATGCGATTGCACTGGGTGCGACGCTCTACCGCAATACGCATGTGGTAACGGTGGAAGACGACGGCGGCGTATTGCTGGCGGACGGCAGCGTGTTGCGCGCCGAACGCGTCGTCATCGCAGCGGGTTGCCAATCGGTAGAATTGTTGCCCGATCTGCCGCTGGTGCCGCGCAAGGGGCAGTTGGTGATCACCGAACGTTATCCGCAGTTTGTCCGCCATCAATTGGTGGAGCTGGGATATATACAGTCGGCGCATGACCAGTCCGGCGATTCGGTCGCGTTCAATGTGCAACCGCGCGCCACTGGTCAGATACTGATCGGCTCTTCGCGTCAATACGACGATACCTCACGGGAGATCGATTGGCCGCTGCTGTCGAAAATGCTGGCGCGCGCATTCTTGTTCGCGCCGGGCCTTGAGAATCTTCAAGGCATCCGCAGCTGGTGCGGATTTCGCCCGGCCACGCCGGACAAGTTGCCGTTACTCGGCAAAGCGCCCGGTTGCGAACGGATTTGGCTGGCCACCGGGCATGAAGGCTTGGGCATTACCACTGCGCTGGCAAGCGCCGAATTGCTCGCCGCGATGATGGCGGGAGAGGCGCCGTCACTCGACCCCGGCCCTTACGACCCGAGTCGTTTTGTTTATGTGAAGCCGATGCGATCAACAACTCCGCCGAAGGTGATGCAATGACCGTGCGCCTTCTCTTTGAAAATCAGGCGCTGGAGGTTCAAGAAGGCATCACCCTCGCCGCCGCGCTGGCGGGGACGGGCCCGATAGGCTTTCGTTATTCAGTCAGCGGCGAACCGCGTGCAGCCTTTTGCGGCATGGGCACCTGTTTCGAATGCCGCGTCACGGTGGACGGCATAGCACATCAGCGCGCTTGCCAGATCATCGTGCGCGACGGCATGGAGGTGCGGCGTGAAGGCTGACATCGCGGTCATCGGAGCAGGCCCAGGCGGCCTTGCCGCAGCAGCTGCGGCGTTGAGTTGCAAACGTCAAGTGGTGTTGATCGATGACAATCCCGGCATCGGCGGACAAATCTGGCGCGGTATTCCATCGATCGCCGGTTATTCGACCATGCTGAACCATCCCGGCCTGCGTTACCTGCCGTCAGCCCGGGTAGTTGCCGCGCCGGCAGGCGGCCAGCTGCTGCTCGAAACACCGAATGGCCCGATCATTTTGCGCTATGCGCGTCTCATCGTGGCGACCGGTGCGCGCGAATTCCTGTTTCCATTTCCCGGTTGGACCTTGCCCGGCGTGATGGGCGCCGGCGGCCTTCAAGCGATGGTGAAAAGCGGCATGTGCGTAAGCGGCCAACGCGTCGTGCTGGCCGGCACCGGGCCACTGCTGCTGGCCGCTGCCGACACGTTGAAGCGCGCCGGCGCCGAAGTCTCGTTGATCGCGGAGCAAGCGCAAGGAGCGGCGTTAATGCGCTTCGCAATTTCCTTGCGATCATTTCCTTCCAAGCTTAAGCAAGCGGGCCATCTACTATGGTCGCTGCGCGGGACACCCTACCACCCAGACAGCTACGTAACGAGCGCATTCGGCCATGATCGGCTACACGGCGTCCACGTTCAATCCGGTTCAAAACCGGTAAAGATTCATTGCGACTGGCTGGGAGTCGGTTATGGCCTGAAACCCAATACGGAATTGTTGCTGACGCTAGGTTGTGCGATTGATGGAGATCATGCGGAGGTTGACGACCATTTGCGCACATCTGTTCCGGAGATCTACGCTGCAGGAGAATCGACTGGCGTAGGCGGCCTCGACAAGGCCTCGCTGGAGGGTCAACTCGCCGGGTTGGCAGCCGCTGAATGTGCGATCGCAGCCTTACCTGCCCTCATCCGGCAACGCGACCGTCACATGCGGTTCGCAGGGTTGCTGACGCGTCATTTCGCGCTGCGTCCTGAAATTATTTCGCAGGTTACCGACAACACCATCGTGTGCCGCTGTGAAGACGTGACGCATGGCCGCCTATCCACTTTCGGAAATTGGCGCGAAGCCAAGTTGCAAACACGCTGTGGCATGGGTCCCTGTCAAGGCCGCCTGTGTGCGAGCGCATGTGAATCTCTTTATGGCTGGCGCAACACGATTTCGCGCCCGCCTTTACAACCGGCAAAGCTTGCCACGCTGGCAAGCGCTACCAACCCTTGATGAGGATCCAAACCATGACCATGCACTTCGAGGGCGTCATGCCCGCAATAACCACGCCCTTCAATGCCGACCTCACGATCGATCATGGCGCGGCCGCATCCAATGTGCGCTGGCTGGTCGATGCGGGGTGCACCGGCATCGTCCCTTGCGGTTCGCTGGGCGAAAGCGCTACCTTGAGTTTTGCGGAGAAGGTGGCTCTGATCGAGACTTGCGCCCGCGCCACCGACGTGCCGGTGATTCCCGGCATTGCAGCATTGTCGACACAGGAAGCGATCCAACTTGCGCAAGCTGCCCAGGCGCACGGCGCGCGCGGATTGATGGTGTTGCCGCCGTATGTGTATTCGACCGATTGGCGCGAAATGAAGGCGCACGTAGCAGCAGTGATCCAAGCTACCGATTTGCCCTGCATTGTGTACAACAATCCGGTTGCCTATAAAACGGATTTCAAGCCCGAACAGATCGCCGAACTGGCGCGAGAATTTGCGAACGTCCGTGCCGTCAAGGAATCCAGCACCGACGTGCGCCGGATTACCGCGATCAAGGCATTGTTGGGCAACGAAGTCGCCCTCGGCGTGGGCGTGGACGATTGCCTTGTTGAAGGAGTCGCGGCCGGCGCGCAATTCTGGATCGCAGGGCTGGTCGACGCATTCCCGCATGAGTCAGTCCGCCTGTTTGAATTGGCACGCGCAGGGCATTGGGCCGCAGCGGCCGAACTGTACGCATGGTTCTTGCCGCTTTTGCGAATGGACACAGTACCCAAGTTCGTCCAGCTCATCAAATTGGTGCAGGAAAAGCTTGAAGTAGGTCATCGCCGCGTGCGCCCACCGCGCCTGGAACTGGTGGGCAGCGAGCTGGCTGAAGCGGAACAGATTATCTCCACAGCCCTCGCGACTCGCCCATCGCTCGAATAGAGCACAAGCCCTGGCGCGACCACTGCCGTGGCGCGCCAGTTGAGTTCGCTTCTGCGAATTAGAACGAGACGCTAACGCCCGTATAGAATGCGTTTTGATTGACACCGGGTGCGCTGTTGCCCGTTTCAATTGCGAACGTGGTGAGCGCACTATTATGCAAGCCACCGATGCTCGCGTATAACAACGTGCGTTTGGACAAATTGTAATTCGCGCCCAGCATCAACAGATTCGCATTTCCGGTATTTTGGTCCAAATTCACATGGTAACCGGCGCCGATCAAGGTCAATGCAGGGGTCACCTGATAGTTGATACCGAGCCAGAATTGGTCAGCCTGATCGGGATTGCCTTGCGTGCCGATAACTGCCGGCGCCGACAAGTTTTGATACCCGGCAAACAGCTTCACTTTATCAAACGTATAAGTGGCGCCGAGGGTTAGCTCTTTTGAATATTGGAATAGCGAAGAATACTGGCCGTTGGCATCGTGCGCCACGTCATACATTGCCTTCAATTCGAGCCCTGCTTTAACGTAGGCTAGCAAGAAACCACTGCTGCTGGCATCGTTGGTCGATCCGGCAACCCCGCCGAAACCGTACATACCCTGTGCGAAGAAGCCGCTCATATCCGGTGTGGTGTATTGGACCTGATTGCTGGTTTGCGGCCAATTCCGTCCCTTGACCAGAGTCGAGGTGCTCATCGCCTGTTGGCCGGCAGGATCCAGGCTCCATACCACATCGCTAGGAAGTGTTAAATCTCGACCGATTTTCAAGGTACCGAAGTCACCGCTCAGTCCAACCAATGAGCGGCGATTCCACAGGACACCGCCGCCATTTGCCACGCCATTCGCAGAGCTGAATCCGCTTTCCAGGGTAAAGAGCGCCTTGAGCCCCCCGCCCAGATCTTCAGTTCCCTTGAAGCCGAATAAACTGGTGCCCCACTCGTTGCCGCCAGCGGTCCATTGGCTTCCATTGATCGGCGTGCCACTACTAGTGACTTGCCCCGTGAGCTGATTGGTCTGGTAATTGACCCCGGCATCGATACGACCATAAACAGTCACGGTACTCTGCGCATTGGCTTGACCGCAACACGCGAAAAACACGGCAAGTGCCAATAACGATTCTTTCGTTGAAAATTGTATGTCTCGATTTTTCATTCTACTTTCCCTCTTTTCAGGTGATAAATTCGACCACTAGGTCCCCACTACGATTTACTCCATGCTTCTACAAAATCTTTTCTTTACTTGCCAATGATTGCTTCGACGAAATCATGTTTCCCGGCCTCAACCGCCGCATTGCACGACCACCGGCATCGAATACATGGAACGCGCTGCTCGACGTGGACACGGTCAGGGTTTCGCCAATCTGCACTTGATTGTTGCCGTCGCCGCGGACCACCAGCTCCTGGCCATTTTGCAACGTCAAATAGATGAAGTTTGCTTCGCCAAGGTGTTCGACAATGGTCACTTCCCCGGAAAAAACGTCGCTACCGAGCGAATTTTCAACAATATGTTCTGCGCGCAAGCCGACTGTAACGGCGTCGCCCACGTTCGCACCTGTGCTATCGACCTCGGCGCTTATTTCTTGCCCTGTTGTCAGCCCGATGCGCAAAAACCCGTCGTCTATTGCGTTAATCGATCCCGTGAAAAGATTTATCTTGGGCGAGCCGATAAAGGTCGCGACGAATAAATTCTGCGGTTGCTGATAGAGCTCAAGCGGTGTGCCGGATTGTTGAATGTGGCCATCATTCATCACCACGATTTTGTCGCCGAGCGTCATTGCTTCGACTTGGTCATGGGTCACGTAGACAATGGTCGCGCCCAATTGCCGATGCAATTTGGCGATCTCCAGCCTCGTCTTCACCCGCAACGCGGCATCCAGATTAGATAGCGGCTCATCAAATAAAAATAACTTCGGCTCCCGCACAATGGCGCGGCCGATAGCCACCCGCTGTCGTTGTCCGCCGGATAATTCGCGCGGTAAGCGATCCAGCAAATGATCGATCTTCAGGATATCTGCTGCATGCCGGATACGGCGGTCGATCGCCGCCTTTTCTTCGCCGGCGATTTTCAGTCCAAACGCCATATTTTTATAGACTGTCATATGCGGGTATAGCGCATAACTCTGAAACACCATGGCGATGCCGCGCTCGGCAGGCGGCAAATCGTTGACCACCTGCCCGCCAATGGACAATTCACCACCGGTGATCGATTCCAGCCCGCACAGCATCCGTAGCAGCGTTGACTTGCCGCAGCCGGAAGGCCCCACCAATACTGCAAATTCACCATGTGCAATTTCCAGATTGATACCCGCCAAGACATCGCTCTTGGCGTCATACGATTTTCGAAGCTCTTTGAGACTGACGTTTGCCATTACCAACCTTCTATTTAACTGCGCCCGAGGTCAAACCCCGGATCAATTGACGAGAGAAAATGACATACAGGACCAGCACTGGAATGACTGCCAGCGAGAGCGCGGCGAGAACCGAATTCCAGTCGGTCACATATTGGCCAATGAATTGCTGGACGCCGAGCGTCACGGTCTTGGTCTGGTCGGACGGCGCCAAAATCAATGGAAACCACAAGTCGTTCCATGCGGGGATCATCGTAAATACAGCGACGGTGGCAATTGCGGGCCGAATCAAGGGCAAGATAACCTGAAAGAAGATTTTTATTTCACCAACGCCATCGCAACGTGCTGCATCCTTCAATTCCTTCGGCACCTGGCGCACGAATTCGGACAGAATCATGACTGCCAACGGCAAGCCTTGCGCGGTGTAGACCAATACCAGTGCGCTAAGCGTATTGACCATATGTAGCTTTACGATCAGCTCCAGGATCGATACCGTGCCCAGCCGGATCGGGATCATGATGCCGATCGCCAGATACAAGGCCAACCAGCGATTGCCGCGAAATTTGTATTCGGACAACCCCCAGGCTGCCATCGCACCGAACAAAATGATCAAGACCAGCGAAGTCAAGGTCACAAACAGGCTATTCCCGAAATACAAAAGAAAATTCGAATTCGCCAACACCTTGTGAAAGCCAATGAGCGAGAAGGTATCCGGTGTCGGCAAAGCCAGCGGGTTATCGAAAATAGCACTGCGCGATTTGACCGAATTTATCAGGATCAGCGCAATCGGAAACAATGCAATCAAGGTATAGCCGCCCAATGCCAGGTGCACTCCGGCGCGCCCAAATGGACGCAATAACGATCGAGCCATCACAGATATTCCTTATAATTCATAGCGCGTCAGCTTCCGTTGCACGAAAAAGAAGTAGATGCCGACGCCGATCAGTATCACCAGGAACATCATCGTCGCGACTGCCGCGCCCATTGTCGGACTGCCGATCTGCGACTGATAGCCGAAAAAGGTGCGATAGAAGAATGTGCCGAGAATGTCGGTCGCATAGTTTGGTCCGGCGAGCGCGCCCTTAATCGAATAGATCAAATCGAAGGCGTTGAAATTTGCGACGAAGGTCAGAATCGTGACCAACCCCAGCGTCGGCCAAATCAGCGGCAATTTAATTTCCCAAAACACGCGCAATCCGCTGGCGCCTTCGGCATGCGCCGCGTCCAGAATTTCTTCCGGGATTGCGAGCAGCGCTGCGTAGATCAGCATCATCGGTATGCCGATATACTGCCAAACAGAAATCAGGGCGACGCTCAGCAATGCCGTCGACGGCTGCCCCAGCCACGGAGCGAACGAATCGGCCATGCCGACATAGCCCATCAGCTTCTCGCCGACACCCCAGAGCGGCGAAAGTATCAATTGCCAGACAAATCCGATAATCACGACCGAAAGCAGGGTCGGCAAAAAAATCAGTGTGCGATAAGTGCGCGCCCATTTCAGCCCCTTCAGGCTGAACAAGCTTGCCAGCAAAAGCCCGATCGGATTTTGCAACAACATGTGAATCATGAAAAATTTGGTGTTGTTCCACATGGCATTCCAGAACGCCGTTGACCAGGTTTGATCAAACAAAATTGTGCGAAAATTGCTCAAGCCGGTGAAGTGATTCAGCCCGGCGTCATCGGATGTATAAAATCCCAGATGCAAGGTATCGATCAATGGCAATGCGCTGAATAATGAATAGATCAACACCGCCGGCGCGAGAAAAAAGACGACATGCCACGGAAACGTCTGCCTCACCACGAAACACTCCTGACGAATCAAAAGCGCCGGCGGCGTGGCCGCCGGCAAGGCCAGGCTACGAGGAAGTCGATAGCATGGCGGGGAGAATCAAATGGAAGAATTATTGTTGCGGCTTATACCATTTGGCGAAGCCGTTCTGTATTCGCGCCGCTGCATCTTTGGCAGATAGATTGCCATTGAGCACTTGCGCGTTGACGTTCCACAATTCGTTTTCCATGCTCGGTTCGCCACGGTTGAGCACCTGTGCGTTCAAGCGAATTGTCGACGCGCAGCTGGCGCGCCATTCAATCATTTGCTTGGCGACGGGATCCTTGACCGTAATCAGGTGATTGGACAGCGAAAAGAATCCGGTAACCTTATTGGTATAAATATCCGCAAATTCCTGCGATCCCAACCAGGCCAGAAACTTGTAGGCGTCTTCCTTGTTCTTCGATTTCTTGTTGATTCCCATACCAATGTCCATGTGGTCGGAGATATAGCATTTATCGCCGGCCTTTTTCACTGGCGGCGGGAACGCGCCTAATTCCAGATCCGGCGTTTGATTGAAATAGGAGATATCCCAGGAGCCGGTCGGATAAATCGCCGCCCGCCCCAAGGCAAACTGATTTTGACTATCGCCGTAGGTTTGCGAGCTTGCGCCCTTGCCAAGATAGGTTCCCAATTTTGCCTCGTAGTCCCATGCAGCGACGAATTGCGGGTCGGTGAACTTGGCCTTACCGGCAATCAAGGCCTTGCGTCCTTCCTCACCCTTCCAGTAATTCGGGCCGATGCTGGTAAAGACAATTTGGTTCGATTCCCATTGGTCTGCGGTTCCCAACGCCAGGGGCGCATATTTGCCGCCTTTTTTGACGCTATCCAACACCTTGAAGAACTCCTCTTCCGTCTTTGGCGGTTGCAGACTCAATTCCCGAAATACTTTCTTGTTATAAAGAAAGCCGTGGATCACGGACGCCATAGGCATGCAAAACGTGTCCTTGCCATCATCTGTTTGCCACGCCACTTTGGCCGTTGCCGGAAAATTCTCCATTCCGGGTTTGCCGTCCAGCTTTTCCAAATTGCCCTTTTTGTACATCGACAAGGAGACGTCAAACGGACGGCAGGCCACCAAGTCGCCAGCAGTGCCGCCAGCCATGCGTGCCGTTAGGCTGGAGTCGTATTCGGTCGGAGCGGTTGGCGAGAACTTGATCTCAATGCCGGGATTTTTCTTTTGAAAGGCGGGAATTAACACCGTTTCCCACAGCGCCTTGTCGTCGACGCGCCAGCTTTCGATGGTCAGCGTGCCGGCTTGCGCGCCGCCAGCCGCAACCAGGGCGGCAAGCACGGCGTTGCGTAGAATACGAACTGATTGCATTGATTATCTCCTATTGGTATCGTCGGATCAGGGCTACTGGCCGGGAAACTTCCTGTCTCACGCAGCAGCGATGAAACAGTAACATCGGCAAAAATGTGATGCAAACCATGGCACCTGATTTTTTAAATTCCACTAAGCGCATGATTTTATTAAGGAAATTCCTCTACGCTGATGCCGGCGCGTCACACAAAATGAAAATCGATCAAGCCATTTTCTTGGCATCGTCTCCAGCGTAAGTGAAAGAATTGGTCTGCATGCGGGCTTCTCCTCCTTGTCACACAACGCAACATTTCATCGATACTTCCTTACAAAAAAGTTTGTTTACCCGAACACGCAGCATTGATTAGTTAGGCTATAGTCTGGATTCTGAGGGGGCGACCGTGGGACACATCATCGGGACATGCTTTGACACGTCGATCATTGCCCGTATGCGTCGCTGCATGAGGCAAGGTCTTGCCGCGCCCGTCGTCGCGCTATTCGCCCTTCTGTCTTTCCCCATCCATGCCCGTGCGAGCGATGCGCCATCTACTTGCGCCAAACCGGCTGCCTGCAACAAAGCAAACACCTTGCAAGTGCTCCATTGGTGGACTTCCCAAAGCGAACGTCAGGCAGCGAATTCTTTGGCGGCAAAACTTGCCGCAGAGAACATTCAGTGGAGCGACGTGGCGATTCCCGGCGGCGCAGGCGTTGGCGCCGCAAAGGTGCTAAAGAGCAGAGTGTTGGCGGGCGATTCACCCGAGGTGATGCAGTTAATTGGTTTCGGGCTAGCCGAATGGTCCGATCTCGGCTTACTGCTTCAGCTTGACGACGTGGCCAGTAGCGGCAATTGGAACAAACTCCTGTACCCCACTGTGATGACCCTGATTCAAAATCACGGGCACATCATGGCGGTGCCGCTTGGCATTCATCGGATCAACACCCTGTTTTATAACCGCAAGGTATTTGCGCGACTGGGCCTCACGCCACCCACCACTTGGGACGAGTTTGAAGTTACCGCGGCGAAATTGCGAAAAGCAGGCGTGACGCCTTTGGCGCAAAGCAGTGAAGCGTGGCAGGTCGCCACCTTGTTTGAAACCCTGGTATTGGCAGAAAGCGGCCCTGCTTATTATCGGGAATTATTTGTCAATAAATCGGCAAGCGCGTATTCCGACCCGCGCCTGCTGCATGCGCTGAAACGACTAAAAGCGCTCAAACAATGGATGCCGATACCGCTCAAGGAGCGCCCATGGACCCAGATGGCAAGACAACTCGCCGATGGTGATGCCGGCATGCTGATCATGGGTGACTGGGTCAAGGGCGAATTGAATGCATGGGGCCTGCCCACCGATGACAGTTTTGCTTGTGTTGCGGCGCCGGACACCGGCCGCTATCATTTGTATAGCATCGACACATTGGCGATGTTCGCTGACGATTATTCTCATCAGGCGGCTCAGGAAAAACTCGCACAGGTCGTGATATCGGCGTCGGCGCAGAACGATTACAATCGTTTGAAGGGTTCGATTCCGGTCTTGACTGCAGCCGATATGTCGAAAATGGATAGCTGTGCCCGTAATTCTGCGCAGGCGTTTGCACTCGGCGTCAACGCCCAGGCGCCCAGCCTGGTGCATCGAATGGCAACCGATGAGACCACCAAGGATGCCATCATCGCCGAAGTGCATGCCTATTTCATAGACGATAAAATTACTGCAGAAGATGCGCAACATCGCCTTGGCACGATTGTTCGCGCCTTGTCATTAAAAGGGAAAAGCAATGACACGTAAGATTCTCATCGTGGATGACGATCAGAAAATACGAATGCTGTTGAAGACGTATTTGGAAAAGAATCAATGCGAAGTTCGATTGGCCAAAGACGGAAAAACCTTCATGGCCGAGTTCGACCGCTATATCGATGATTTATCGCTGGTCATTCTCGATGTCATGTTGCCCGACACCGACGGTTTCGTCCTATGCAAAACCGTGCGCCAGCGCTCCAGCGTGCCGATTATCATGCTGACCGCGAGCTCGGAAGAAACAGACCGGGTGGTAGGGCTTGAGCTGGGGGCGGACGACTATATTGCCAAACCCTTCAGCGCCCGTGAGTTGTTGGCCCGCATCAAGGCGATTCATCGCCGCACCGGGATTGACCATGCCACGCCACCGCGCTTTCTACGCTTTGTCGGCTATACACTTGATACGGTGGAGCGAACGGTGACCGATTCGGCCGGAGAAACCGTGGCCTTGAGCGGCCTCGATTTTCAGTTGCTGAAATACTTCGCCGAACATCCCGGCGACATTCTCGATCGCAACGTCCTATGCGAGGAAACCCGCGGTCCCGACGCCGATTTGCAAGACCGTTCGCTCGACGCGCAAATCAGTCGTTTGCGCTTGCGCCTGAAGGACGATGGCAAGCAACCGCTATTGATCAAGACGGTGCGCGGCGCGGGTTACGTTTTTTCGGCCAACGTCACCAGCTCCCATGCTTGAGAGCGCCTAACACAATGGCACTGAGGGTGTTGCGCCTCCTTGCCGTACAGTCGTACTGTCTGCGTCGACGCGCCTACTCAATACCATTGTGTTAGGCGCTCTAAGAAAAATGCCCACACTTGCGCTTCCGGCCTGGCTGCTGCCAAAGTCGCTATTAGGCCGTTTGTCGCTGGTCATGGTGGCGGGTGTGCTCATGACACAACTGGTTGGCAATCTGATCTGGGCGACGCAACTGCGCAAAGGCGTCGAAACTGAATCGAAGATGGCAGCGCAACAAATTGCGCTGAGCGGTGCCGGTTCGATTCGTTTCTTTTTAAGCTTGCCCTCGAACTATCGCCCGATCCTCATCCAGCAAGTTCGCGAACTCGGCGGAACGCGATTTTTCGTCAACGTCAATCGCGCGCCGATTGCCATCCACTCAATCGATCACAGCGCGCTTGCCGATACCGTGATCGCCACCATCGCGGCAACGCTGCAAAAAGAACTGCCGCGCGACTATCGCATTGGCTTTGCGTGGCCCGGCGATTTAACGGTGTCGGATAGCGGCTCGAAAATCACCGAGCTGCCGGATAGCTGGGTGCAACAGGTTTTGCTTGTCAAACCGCGACCGGCGCCGATCCTGGTCATTCAAACCGAGCTGGAACCTGGGCACTGGTTCTTGCTTGCCGCGCTGATGCCCAATCCCTATTTTCTCGAAGACGGCGCCCCGCTGTCGCTGGACCGCGTGTTGTTGCAGGGGTTGTTACTGGCGACCGTATTATTATTATCGATACCCTTGGTGCGTTGGACAACGCGCCCGCTTGCCGCATTGTCGGACGCGGCAGAGGCTTTCGGGAAAGGCGAGAAAATGCCTCCCTTGCCGGAATCCGGCAGTCGTGAATTTATCAAAACGGCGCGCGCCTTCCGCAGCATGCGCGAGCGTATCGAGCGCCACCTGGAGGATCGCGACCGCTTGTTCGCGTCGATTTCACACGATCTACGCACACCGATTACACGCATAAAGCTACGCAGCGATTTGCTGGACGACGAGGTGGTTCGCCTCGAATTTATGGACGACCTGGATGAGTTGGACATGATGGTCAAAGGTGCGCTGCAATGCGTTCGAGACACCGATATTCATGAGAACCGAACCGAGGTGCGGCTCGATGCGCTACTGGAGCTCATCATTCGCGAATGGCAATCCGTGACGCTTCCAATCAATCTTCACAAGTCAGGGCTCAGCGTCATGGCCAAACCACTGGCCTTGAAGCGCGCAATTGGCAATATATTGAGCAATGCATTGCATTATGGGAAAAAAGCGGACATCTCTGTTCGTCAAATCGCCGGGCATGTGGAAATCAGAATACGCGACTACGGCCCGGGTATGCCGGAAGGCACGTTTTCCGACATATTCGATCCCTATGTGCGGTTGGATCACGGTCGAGATCAAAACGCTGCCGGAATGGGGCTGGGACTTGGAATCGCCCGCAGCATCATTCAAGCCCATGGCGGCGCATTGATACTGGAAAATCACGTCGATGGCGGCTTGATCGCGACGCTTCAGTTACCGGCGAATTAAGCTGTTCAGTCAAGTTATCAGCCAATTTTTTCGCAGCGTATGGACATTAGTGAATACTATTAGTGCGGCGCAAAATAATTTCACATAAGCAGGTATCCCATATTTATGGGATTGTGTCGCGCACCTGCATCGAGTAGCAAAATCTCCTTGCGAAAATCTTTACAGGAATTACGAAAATTCCTAAGAAATCCTGATATAGTCCGACGAGTTTTTTAAGAAAAACACCGCGCCGACAATAATATAAAAAGCAACAGAGCAGAAAAATAAGCAAGCGAACGGCAACTTGGATCTGACAGTGTTCGGCACTGAGGGGGCGAGAAGTCGATTCAGCGTTGCATTAAAAGAGAAGTACGAACAGGGGAAAATAGAAATGCATAGAACAACGGTATTAATAACCGGCATGGCGATTTTTTCTTCGCTTCTCACAGGATGTGCATCCATCGTCAGCGGCACCAGCCAGACAATATCGGTCGAAACAAAATACAAAGGTGACTCGATCAGCGGCGCCAATTGTAAGTTGGAAAATGGCAAAGGGATATTTTTTGTCACAACTCCGGGCACGATCACAATCCACAAAGCCTATGCGGATCTCTTGGTGACTTGCGAAAAAGTAGATGTTCCAGAAGGCTTGGCGCGTGTCAAGTCAAGCACCAAGGCCATCGCATTCGGCAATATTTTGATCGGCGGCGTTATCGGCGCCGGAGTCGACGCAGGTACCGGCGCGGCCTACGATTACCCTCAAGAGATTTTAGTGTTCATGGGTGAGGACATCCATATTCCTGCATTGGATCAAAAACCTGTGCCTGCGCAAACTTCCGTAGCCACGGCGTCAGCAACCACAGTGCCGATATCTTTGACTACCTCACAGGAAATTCCGGGTAACAAATAACAGTTTCAATGTTTTCCGCTCCGATGCGTTTGCACTCGCGTCGGATAACTTTGTGTTGTCGCTTTTCTTTTACTTGAGGATACGCCCATGTCTTTTCCCCCATCGCTATTGAGTCAAAACAGCTTGGTACGGTTTGGTCGCAACGCCGGCGTGGTCGGCGTGCTTTTTGCAACCGTTCTACTTTCTGGCTGCCTTTCCACCAAGCATTACATCGACCCGACCCTGCCGAAGATTGACATCGCCAGCCTGAAGCAACCGACCACGCCGCAGCCCGTGCAAGTTTTTTTTGAATTTCAGACCAATGGCACGACCAATACCAAGGCGACGGAATATGTTCGCCCAATCGTCCTTGATACAATCAAAAAATCCAAACTTTTTAGCGATGTCGTGACCGCGCCGACCACGGCACAACGCAAGCTGTTTGTTACTATCAATAACCTCGTCAATATGGATGATGCAAAAGCGCGTGGATTTACCACCGGCTTGACTTTTGGATTGTCAGGCACCATGGTGACGGACGGATATCAGTTGACCGCCTCCGATGCGATGACCGGAAGAGACGAGGTCAAGCATAGTTACAAGCACGCCATCTACACGACGATAGGCAACGCCGATGGCCCGGCAGGTTTGTCCGAAGTACCGAAGGCAGATGCGGTACGCCTGGCCATGGAAGGCTTGACGCTCAATTTGCTTAACGACATGTCGAAGAGCGGAGAGTTGCAATGATGGCTCCGAACCGAATTTCGCTCTCCGGCGTTGTGCGGCTTGTCGCCGCACTGGCCGTTTGCGTCGCCACGATGTCCTTGACCGGTTGCGCCACAGTGGTCGCAACACCTTATCAGCCAACCAACGACAACGTGCGCAGCTTGCAAGCACTACCTGGCGGCTTGGTATCTCTTGGCGAATTCACGGCAAAGAGCCCGGACCTCAATCACTTGAGCATTCGTTCAAACAGCTTCACGTCGCCGTTCAACGACTCGTTTGCGGAATACCTGAAAGCGGCCTTGCGAAGTGAGCTCGAAGCTTCCGGAAAGCTCGATCCAAAATCGCCGGTGGTGATTACGGGCGAATTGCAGACCAATTCGATAGACCCTGCTATGGGAACGGCAAACGCCCACATCAGCGCCCGCATCGTCATCAAGCGTGGCAACGAGACGGTGTTCGACAAAGTAGTGCACGGTGACAGCGAATGGGAGTCGTCCTTTATAGGCGCCATCGCCATTCCGATGGCACGCCAACAATATGGCGAAACATTGAAGAAACTACTCGCCAATTTGTTCGCCGATCCAAGCTTCAAGAAAGTTCTGTAAGCCACGTAGAACAAAGCGTAATACCGGGCCGCAAACGGCCTGGTGTTTGCTTCGAGCAGGTTGGCATGTTTAACCGGAAGCATAGCGTCGACATGCGCGCATCGAGCGCGATCCAGCCCTCGACATTTCGCGCTTTATAATTCGTCATATATACTCATCGTGCCACGCAAAAAGAATACGGCAAATTCTTCATCACTTGCTCGCACCGATATCCTCAAACCGCACATTCTGGGTCGCATATTGATCCCACTCGCGATAATCGAAATGCCACCATTCGAATTCGATGGACAGGAAGCCTTCGGCCTTCATGTGCTGCTGCAGAATTCCGCGCAGGCGGCGCTGTTCTGCGGTGCCGCCTGCATAGCTTGAATAAGCGCGTTCGGACATTTCGTCGTAGTCGCTGGTCATTTCCACTGCGCGACCGGTTTTCAGATCGTACAGCGTGAGGTCGACGGCGCAGCCGCGATTGTGGAGCGAGCCGCTGTCGGGGTTGGCGACGAAGCTGTGCTGCGCAGGCGGCACGGCATCCCAGAATATTTTCGTGACATACCACGGGCGGTAGGCATCATGCACCATCAAGCCGTAGCCTTCTGCGGCGAGGCTGCGATTGACGCGCGCCAGGGCTTCGGCGGCAGGCCTTTGCAGGAAGGCGCGCGCCTGGGTGTAGAGCGGCGTGCCGAGGAAATTGCGCGTGGTGGCGTAGCGGATGTCGAGTTTTATGGTCGGGTCGAGTGTGTTCAGTTCAACCAGATCGGCCGGGCGGAAGTTGCCTGTCCCGACCGGCGGC
>Ga0302309_10001424_pt1 | contig 21919 bp, 18 predicted proteins | sample III_Palsa_N1_1_FD_200453 | JGI IMG/M metagenome (GOLD analysis project Ga0302309, IMG submission 200453) | Peat permafrost microbial communities from Stordalen Mire near Abisko, Sweden - III_Palsa_N1_1 | ecosystem: Environmental > Terrestrial > Soil > Palsa > Peat permafrost | place: Sweden... | reverse complement strand
GAGTCTAATTACTACTACCCTACTACAGAGTAACATCTAGCGGGAGATACTATAGTTATTTGTTATTACTTTATTCTTATTGTCTTACTGTAACCAACTTACAGTAAGAAGTATTTGTTGTTGGTTGGTAACTTTAATCTGCATCATAGAGTTTGTATAGTATAACTACTACTAACAACAAGATCTCGTACTACTAGTTTGTCATCTCAGATAACAAAGATACTAACTATAAGTCCTAGATGGTGTTACCATCATCCTCGTCCTCATCGTCGTTGTCCTCCTCATCCTCTTCCCCTCCACTGTCGTTATCACTGACACTGGGACTATCGGTCTCCTCATCAAACCACCTGTCGGTGGCTGGATTATACTTCCAAGAAGACGGGTAGCTATCACTCGGCCAGTGTTGTCATAGCTGGTGTCGAACTTATCTTGGCCGACATCAACAAGGTTAATCTCACGCACTACGCGACCATCCTGAGTCAGAAATATAATAGTTGTAAGGAAGGAAGAGTATCTGTCTTTTATATCCGGTCTATAAAGCCCCTTTACAAGATAGTTGTTGTTTCTAGCATAGAGAGCGGTTGGGAAGTAGTTGATGTCTTCATACCGTCTGTTATCCTTGTACTTGACGACAGACTTCAGTACGTGATGCTCATCATCGCTATAAAAACGCATAACATCAGTACCGGATATGATGTCAACCCTGCCACTGGGATAGTAAATAATACTGTCACCAACTATTGTATTATCGAGATAATACCTCTCCAGATGTACCTTTCCGTCGGATAAGAAGGTTCGATCTGGTCCCTGTTTGTCCAGTCTATTAGTTCGTTTATTTTCCCGAGTTTCGATGATTGCCAAGCTTTCTAGCTTGACATCTTTACCTCTGGGATGCTCTGACCCCTTTAAGAACGGCACTGCTTTCCTAAAAGAACATGGTTCTTTTAGGATGAAAGAACATGGTTCTTTTAGGAAAGCATGACCCACTAGTGTGATGCTGGCTAACTGCACATTTTTGTCGTCGAAGGTAGTGGTGTCTGTGAAGGTCACACCCTCAGCAGTAACTGTACGATTGACTGTAACCTTGTCATAGTCGCTGTTGTAAGTGACTATTACACCTTCCCTATCGGGATCATCACCATAGGTTAGAACCTCGGACTTATTAAGTGTTACATGTTTGTTATTATCATATGACAACCACTCGGCCATAAAATGGTCATCGTCCAACAGTTTGTCAGGCAGCAACTGATGAGGACAGCGCAGCCACACATCTCTCAACACATCAGTATCGACCCGAACATCATACAGGGCCGGTGACAATAGAGTCCACCGGTTGAACAGCTGGCTCATAATCAGTGACAAGAAGTTGCTATCCTCAGTCATACTGTAGATACGTAAGCAGTCAACCAAAGTCAGTCTATCGAAGATAGGCACCTCTTTACCACGCAAGCAGCTGACATAGAGGGTAAGGGCCACCTCACCAACACCACTTAACAGCTCCGGTAAATCAATAACCCCATCACCCTCAATATCGTTCGACATCGTGAAGAGGAAACCTGTGTCAGCATTGATGGTAACTGGTATACTCACATTGTAACCAACACCGACACTGATGTCTTTAGTAACCTTGTTACTACCGTCAACAAGGTTCTTGTTTGTGTCAAACGAGTTCTTGTTTGTGTCAAACGAGTTCTTGTCTGACAATGGTTGGTCATTGACTCTGGTAGATGACATGTTTGCTGATTATAACAGAACATCCGTTTGTTGTTAGAATACTTCATATTTAACATCTGACACGACCATGATCTATTAGTTAAAATAGTTAATAACATAATCACTGTAGAAGGTTGCTGCAGTCCATATATATATATGTATACATATAGGCTCAAACTGTAATAGTACCGTGGCTATCTGAAGCAAACTTGATTGTAATATAAAGTAGCTGTGACAACCAAAATATGACCTTGCCTAAGTCTGCAGTTTTTGAGATTACCCCAACAGTCGTCTACTTCCTCAACAACTACCCACTGACAGAGGCTGAGAAGAGTGGTTATGATAGACTATTAAGGGAAGATGACAACTTGACACTTGACTTTATCACCCAACAACGTTTCTGGTACGAGTTTTGTCCTCGGGACCTAAAAGCCGAGTTCAAACATGGCCGATACTTAGTGAACTTCAACTTCTACACTCAACCTGCACATTCAGTGCGGTCAGTGTGGGAAGGGGAGAGGCGTCTAGTTTATAATGCTGGTAGTTACACCCTGTTCTCTGCCATCTACATGAACCGTCCTTATAAACAGATAGCTGACTACCATAGAATTTTGAACTCTTCTCCCAATACTCTCTTCCAGTACATTATCTGGTTGTACTGTCTGTCTAACAATGAAAAGCAGTACCTCATCAACGAAAACTATCGTCACGGTCAAGACTTGGTAGTAGAAATCCAACTTTGTGACCTCTGTACTACTTAGGATAGAGGTGGAAGCGGTTAGTAGATACGGTTGATAGACATATGACAAACCGAGATTGTCATGACAGGAATGTAACAGTTTAACTGTACCGAATGATTAGAGTCTAGTCAAGATAATGATTAACATCAGGCTTCTTCTGTGGTAATTACGGTAATTACCGTAATTACCATAACTACACTAACTACAGGACTTATTTGACAAAAAGGTCATCAATATGTTGGCTGGTAACAGTTAGAACGGTAAAATGATATAGTAAAAGTAACAGTGCTAGATGGCAAGCGATAACAGAAAACCAGTGATCGATGGTGCCTCGTACTACACTGTCAATCCACCTCACAAGCCCCTCTACTCGGGTTGGAGCCAAGGTGATATTATTAGCTTCTATACCCATGACGGACAGCTGCTGATGTCCAGCACTGACTTCTCTGACATCAACGGTAGTAGCCGCCTTGACCCACAGGCTCCTAAGCCTCAGGTAGCTATGGCTACCATTATCAAATCTGCTACTGGGATGGTATTCGCATGGGTAAACTACCCTTTATTGGTACTACTCTGAGATACGCTCCTGATGGTGACTTCATCGTCTTCTTCGACAAGCATGGCAACGGTATCGCCAGTAGGCGTTATTCTGGTCCCAAGCCACCGACCGAGACTGAGCTGACAGCCTATCATGACCAGTTTGATCTGTCTGTGGCCAACTATGACGGCTATAATGAGAGTTTGTGTGAGGAGCCAGCTAGCCTAAAGGAGAGCAGCTGCACTATTCTGTAAGTAGTCTATTTTGGCTTACAATCAAATGATAGTGTCTTTGCTGACAGGTTAAACCTGTCACTACTTCTATCTCTACTCTCAACATCCGTTGTTTTTAACCATTCAATACCTGTGCTTAGTAATAAGTATTACTAATTTCTGTTAGTTATTGGTTCTATCTTAACCTCCGTTAATTACTATTTTCATCTCTACTATCCACCTATTACTGTTATTATTAGTAACTTCTAATATCATAGTAAGTTCCAACATCTATTACCAACCAAGTTAGTATTACCTTAATATATGTTATTAGTAACTTCTACTATTGACAGTACTTACTATCACTAATTTCGTTGATAGCTGTGGTGGGTCATACTTGGACATACGGGTTATAATCAACATCATCATGATGTTAATTACGTGAGGTCTAATATGTGTCAGAGGATATCCAACCGGTCAAAGAAGAGCTTGTTAGACAAACTTTATAATCAACTATAAGATCTGTCCGTATGCAGGCATATTACTCAGATCTTAACTTAACTCCGGTAATGTGTACTGAGCCATACTCGTCCGGACCTCCAATACATACCACTTTAGCCACTCTGCCATATGTAGCTTTTCCATCTTGACAGGTGAACGAGTAGAGATAACCACCATGATCATCGTAGACATCAGCACTATTACTACCAAACTTAGCAGCAAACTCACATCTACTATTAGCCATCTGTCTTATCATAGACTTGAGATGGCCGATATCCTCACCTCTTTTTATCCAAAAGTTCTCATCCATTTGTTTACTTACAAAATGTTAGTGTCCATCACTTTCTAAACATAAGCAGTGATGATTACTGTTCTATGTAGTTCAGTCTGGACAATAATTTGACACTAATTCTGGAAGTTGTGTTTTTGATTGTATCCGTGGTTAAAATTTGGGAAACCCTCATCACCTTGAAATTCTTACTGTTTGGAGGCGACCCTAGAAAAATTTTGTTAGGAACCAAGTTTTTAACTGTCGTTGATGCTGGAAGATGACCGACACCAACTAAAGACAATTTCTACCAGGAGTTCGTCTTATAACTACAAAAATTTGTTCGGGAAGCGATAGAGAGCTAACCAGTGATTAAACTCTGCACTACAACTCTCTGAAGGCTATAGTTTGTTTCTTTACTGGTAGTGCTAATATTGTTTGTTATATACTGTTTGCTATAACTGTTTGCTATAACTGTTTGCTATATACTGTTTGCTATATACTGTTTGCTGTATACTGTTTGCTATATACTGTTTGCTGTTTGCTGTATACTGTATAGCTTGTAGTGTGATAAGTTTATTACAACATTATGTTGTAACTGGTATGATACTGACAGTGACAGGAGTAATAGTGGCTGTTACAGGTGAGGGAAAGTATCGGCGTAGCCGAGTTGGCCACGAATGATGTCAGTGTCAGCAGGTAAAACGCTGGTCTTACTGCGCAGCTCAACGTCAGTGCCAATGTCCTTACCACCCAGCTGCAGCCCGGGAATATACTCTTGACTAGACACACCGCGGCCGTAGAAGTGCAGATGCAGGAAATAGGGCTCCTTGTCATTGCCCAGCACAGCCTGACCATCAACACACTGCTGAGAATTGTTACCCAGCATCAGCACCTGAGGCACCAGACCCAGTTTCGAATAGTATTGACAGATGGTGCCAGCCACTGAGAAGATGGCCGAGTACTCATCGGCGGTAGCTGGCCTATTCCACAGCGACTCCAGCTGCTGGACATCATCGCTGAACAGCTTAAGAATAGAGCGGTAGCCGTTGCGGTCAGACGGATTCACATAGTGAACCATGTAGACACCGCTGGGCAGCTGCGCACTGAAGTACTTCCTGATAATGAAGCCGGGATCCACCCTATACGCCCAATGGCTGGCAGCGTACTTACCGGCGTAGCTCAGAACCTGCTTAGTAATAGACATCTTGAGGGGGGGGGGGGGGTGTTAACTTGATTGAAGTGTGGTGTTTTTGGTCAGGTTGGTTGGAGTGGTAGCAGAAGTTTCAATTTCTGCCACCACTCCAACTGGCCTTTACTACTCTATATAGAAGTGTGTTACAGTATAGAAGTGTGTTACGATATAGAACTGTGTTACAGTATAGAAGTGTGTTACGGTATAGAAGTGTGTTACGGTATAGAAGTGTGTTACGGTATAGAAGTGTGTTACGGTATAGAAGTGTGTTACAGTATAGAAGTGTGTTACGGTATAGAAGTGTGTAGTAAGCGTTAACAATACATATATATATACATTTATATACATATCCAAACTAACCTGTAACAATTTGACAGTCGAGACATTACTGATAAAATATCTTACCTCCTGAAGAGGTAAGTCTTTTCCTACAACCATAGTTATAGTTGTGTTAGAGACAGTATATCGTAGACAAGGTTAATCGCACCTCGACCGAGAGTAAAGTTCATAGCTTCAGGATCGAGAGTTCTTATCTCTTGAGCAGCTAGAGATTGCAGCCGTAATAACTTGTCAAGAGCCTCACTGTAGTCAAGCGCGGCATCACTATCACCACCAATCTCTGCTTCGCCGACGATACCGTAGACGTACAGCATTTTGTCTTTATCGTCGATAGACAACAACTGCCAGTTCTGTTGTGTAATAATAGCGTGACGTAGGCTGATCAGAGGAGTATCTGTCAGGTGATTACTCTCTTGCTCTTCACTCTCAAGGATAATATCCAACTCTTCGTCCAACTTGTCATCAGGGATTAATGAGGTAGCTATCTGATCACCATTTTCATCGATAGTAGTGTCACCATAGATATACTCAATGATGTTACGCTTAGTAGTGTTATCAAACCAGAACTTGATTATAATGTCACCCCAGGCTATATCCGACAACCTAACTGCTAGTGAAGAGCCTTGCAGACTATAGTGACTGTATCGAGCTTGCTCGTTAGTGATGTCAGACTGGCTGAAGTACTGTGAGGAGAACGGTGTTATCAGATAACATTTGCTGTATAGCTCTCTGACCAAGTCACCCGTCTGATATGAGTCTAGTAACAACATTACCGTTTTTGATAGTCGAAGCCTTGTTATGTCAATAAGTTGATAAATAACTGTGGGTGTTATAAACTGTCACTGTCATGACAGATAGAACAATGGAAGTTATAACAAAAGGTCTAGCAGTGGTTGTGGTAACTGACCCGACATTAAAAGACAACGAGAACGTTCAAGGGTCAGTATCAGTATCAGTGTCAGTGACAAAATTAAGACGAAGTGAGCTCTTCAATGACATACTTAACAGTAGTGATGTGAGTGGGCCACTATTCTTCCCTAGTCAGTATAGCAATGTAGCTCAAGTGTATCTTGACTATGTGAATGGTGATGAGACAGCGATGAGACGGTATTTCAGTACTAGAGTGTCAGACCCACACAAAGGTATGATAATCGATGAACAGAAGCAAGCAGCCATTGTGACACTGTTCCAGCTGGCCCAATTTCTGCTTGACCAACACTTTTTCGATGTTTTGATGAAACAACTGCTCAACACTTGGTCTATGAATGATGTTGTGGTCAAGTCGTGTCCAAGTAACGTCCAACAGGAGATCTACTTGTGTTGTCCTCTCGATGTTGTACCAGATTCTTATCGTGGGAATATGGCATTTCTCAGACGCTGGACTAAACAGAACAATCACAAAGAGATAGTGCTCAACGGTACAACCATCTACATGTCAAACGTCGGTTTCTTTATAGTTAATACTGTTAGTAATACTGTTGATTACTGTTATAGTGGAGGCAACTACTTATTTTGTATTGAATCTTGGTGTACAGACTATTCAGACAGCAATCAGGAGCCTCACAAACAGAAACATGGGATGCATAAAACTTGGTATCCACCGGACGTTAAAGCTGAAAGCGAACAGCAGGCTAAGACTCAGGTGTATCTTAGACATGATAAGCCTGTTGGTTATCAGTATAGGCGGTATTCACTAGACACTAAGGTTGAGAGCAAACAGCAAGTTAGGAGTCAGGGCTATTTCAGACACAATAAGCCTGTCGGTTACCACTACGCCTGGTATGAGAATGGTTCAGTTAAAAAGGTCGAGCAGTATGATAACAATGGTAAGATTGTAAGTTGTCAGATTGACGGCCAACTTGGTTACGTGAGTAGTTACGGTAACAGCTTCGAACCCAGTATATCACCTCACTATTAAGCAAACACTGTCGCCTAGGGCGACACTAGAGTGCTAGTTACCCACTAGATCTCAAACAGAGGTTGTTAAACTCTGGTTGATCGTTAATCGGCTATCAACTATGAGATAATCAAAGTTGTTGTAGTTGTTACTCTTTGCTTGACTTGCTTGACTTGCTTGACTTGCTTGACTTGCAAGTTTTGCAAGTCCTGCAAGAGTTATAAGTTAATAGAACTTATGACCCAGAATATGTTATAACTTCATAGTCTAAGTCGTGATTGTCATAACTTCTTGGAAGTTATAGCGTAGTTTCAACATTACAGTATTACTAACACAGCTCATTACACTAGTTTCAGACCCAGAAACTATTAGCCACAAAACTCATAGTAAACCAAGTCTTTATGATAGACAACACTACACTTTTCTTGTCCATGAGGCTAACATATTCACCAAGACTCTATGTACATTTTCTCACTCACTGTCACTGAGAAATAGTTACAGATATAATTGATATCCGGCTTATAATGTTGTAATTTACCATTACTACCAGACCTTTCCCTACTCCCTTCTCTATAGTAAGGTTGATTGATGACTACTGTTAATGTTGGTCGTAACTGTCAGTAACTATTCTTACTTAGTAAGAGTATATCTGATGACAATCCATTATCTACTATCGTCACTGTCACAGGTCATACTTTGTGGTTTCTATCAAGATTACTAGAAACATGTCTATCAGATAGTGGTAATAAGATTATAAGACTATAAGATGCGGCTACTGGCTGTCTGTAATAATGTTATAAGGTACGAGTTATAATATAGAACACAAAATAAGGAGATACAGATACAACTTGAGGTTGTAACGATTAACGATATTAGACTATTAACTTCGCAGTCATTAGGAGTCATCAACATTAACAATGAGATACACTCTTACTCTCGTCATTAGTAGCAGTCTTGTTACCGGAGTGATATTTAGCATCAATGTAGATGGCAAGAGTATATATAGCAGCAAAGATAAAGACGACGAGATGTCCTAAACAGGTTAGGAACGACATACCAAAAACTAGTCCTTGTTTACCGTGACAGATGGCTGGATTTGACATCAGGGAACCAGCAAGCAACATCACACCAACACCATATGTGATAGCAGCAGCCATGTAACCAAGGATGTTAGTAGCTCCAACAGTGAGGCTAAGACAGCCACTAATTTGTTCTTTATGACCGACTCGGTAGGCCACATATATGTTGTTGACGCATTCAGTCGGCAACAGGATAGCGGCATAAGCATACAGCCACCGCAGAAGCTGCTCTGAATACTCACACTCAGTCTGTACAGGCGTCGTTGCCGCCACAATGACACAAATCAAAAGCAGCACGTCACAGGCTACTGACATGAGCAGCTTGAGGCCCAACAATGGCTCAGTACGCCACTTACTGTTAGTGCCACTAACAGTGGCCTTGCTAACGTTACTGTTGCTAGCAACAGTGGCCTTGCTAACGTTACTGTTGCTAGCAGTGTCAGTCTGGTAGATACCATAGGCCTTAATAGAGGAGGTTGTGTTAGTCTCTGCTGACTTCGATGTAACATTTGTCACCGTACCAACATCTACGTGGGACTGTTGAAACGTAGTCAACATTAGATTAGTGGCTGAACGGACTGACAATTTATTGTTATCCAATACTATCTAGCTCATATTCATATTCTGTCTTGGCTTCTACTTGAGTACTATCCTAACCATGAACACCTTGTTGATTAACTACTGTTGGATAACAGGCATAGTTTGTATGAAATCTACTTACCTGATAAGTACTATCCTGCTAAAGAGGTGTTGAACCAAACTGACTATTATAATGTTACCTCTCGAAGAGGTAGCTTTTTACTACAGTACTACAGTACTACTTACCTGAGAAGATAATTTGTGTACTGTTATAGTGTTATTTCTCAAAGGAGTGAACTTGTTACAGTTATATAGACGTTACGTTAGTACAATAATATAACTGTAGGTTAGCAGGTATCATTTGCATACAGAATTTTACAACTATGAGTTGTAAACACAGTAGTTATTGCTAATAAGTATCCTAGTGGTAGAGTAGTAGTAATTAGAAAGATTATCATCGATATCTTATGGGTTTAACTACCCGTCTACCGAACCGTGAGAAGACAACTTTGTTATCAGTAGAGATTGGCTCGTCTTGGTCAGTAGAGTGATCAGTAAAGTGGTCAGACAAGTGTAACTGTAACTTCTCACCAATAGCTGTGTTAGATAACTGTTTAAGTAGTTTATAATAACCAGTCTTATCGTCAGTGAAGTTTGTTAGTACAGCCTTAGCCAAGAAATTAAAATAGCTAGTCTCATCATCAGCACTGTCACCGTGCAGCATGTTACACTGTTCGAAGTATGAAGCCAACCGGTTTTTGTCTGTAACAATATTAGGGTACATGCAGTAGTGCTCGAAGGTAGAGAGTGGTATACTACCAGCACTTTCCTTGTACACTATGTGACCAATTGTTATGTTGTTACCAACTAGCTTGCGTATTTTAATTTCAGGTACAGAAATAACCTTGTCACCCAATGTAACCTTGATCTCCATCTTTACGATGACAAAATTTACTACTTTACTATAAAGTAATGACTGTATAACTGTTAAGGCCATAACTGGTTACTATTGTAACCATAATAATGTTGTTATACCCTACATATCAACACTATCAGAAGAGGTAAAATAAGTGATAAGAAGACAAATTGTAGAAATGTCTACTATCTTTGTCATTAGACAGGCTGATAAAGTACGAGAGGTAAATGTTAACAATGAGCAGTTGACTAGCTCTAAATATATCACGGAGAACTTGGCTCCCTATCAGAATAGTACTCTCAAAATAGAAGTACCTGATAGGTACAATAAGGTCATTGACATCTACCTGAACTTCTTGCAGTTGCCCAAACCATATAACTACCTCAGAGACAACACCTTCTCGGATGACAGAGAAGGGTTGCAAAAGTATGACCCAGACACAGCCAAATATCCTATTATTGGCGACACTCAAACGTTGTTGACCTGCTTCGAGTTGGAAAGCTATTTCATTGATGAAACTTTCTTTCGCTACCTAATGGTGCAAGTGTACCGGCTGTGGAGCAACTTTCAACAGTGTATCAGTAGGTTGCCTAATGACAGACTCTTTTACCTGCATATTCCCTATCCTCTAGTGCCAGAGCGCTTTACTATGTCAAGCAGCTTCCGGGATGAGTGGCTGACTATCAATGGTGATAGTCAGATCAAGATCTGTTCAAAGAGCACTTTTACCAACTACTATACTCTATACTGTACACTAGTTGAACGTCATGTGGACAGTCAACTCGTAGACAAGCTACGGGTAACCCAGTACTCATTTCGCAGTCGATATGAAGCTCCATCTAACCACATGACTACTGAGTGGTCATGGGAAACGAATGGTAACTTTTTAAGTGTTATCCAACCGTCGGCCCATCTTGGGATGCGGCGATACAAACCTATAGGTTAGACCTGTTAAACTTCTACTACCCAAGTAGGGGTAGCTATCATAGTCTCAATCAAGTTAGTAATTAACATCTCTCTGAGAGATGTTCAACAGAAAAACTACTCTAGTGGTCTGTGATAAAATTGTTTATTGTCACTCTATCGCGGTAACAGACTACTTAGTTGTAACTACATAGAATTAGATTACTATATATGTATATACTGTGTGATAATCATTAACACTATATCCAGGCTAACCTACAATAATTATAGGATATAAGTGTTAAACGTACTACACTTCGTAATCCAACTATAATCCATCACTGTATGGTGATAACGATGATGATTTGTGAGTTACCTTGCATAAACTAGTGTAATTACAACATTTTGTTGTAATCACATAGCAGATTACGAAGCGACTTCGTAGTCTATCAATCACCTTATAATAGCAGGAGTTTACGACTCTAGGTTAAACTCTAGAGTTGTCTACGATGATACCTAAGGTATCACAAGTATAACTGTCACTGGTCGAAGTTGAGATATCTGCTATCTGCCATCTGTACTACTTATGCTACTAGTAGTAGGCGGCTAAGAATCATGAGACAACAATTCGACACTATCGACATCAAGCATTCTAAGCTTGATAACTACACCCTTGATGTCATACTCTATCTCTTTGAAAAGACGGCCTGTTTTGTACCATTCTCTGTGCAGACCAAACTTCTTGTCATAGAAGTAACTGGTCTCAGAGTTAAGGTACTGTTTACTGTTACTATCTGGCGGATACCAAGACTGTTTGAAACCGTGATCATATATCCGATGATCATCAGGGTAAGTTATACTCGAGCTGAACCCCATTAGTTGACTAGAAGCAAAGTTCCACTTGTCCATGGTTATAACGCTGAGATCTATAACTGTTCTATAGTTGGCGTCATATGGACCCGTTATTCTCTTGTTAAGATTAAGCCTGTTCCACTGATTTACAAACTTGTCATCGTAGCGATAACACTCAGTTACGAACATGAGTGGTAGTGACAGGTAGATCTGTCGTTGTATTGGTTCAGTACACTGTTCGATAACAGTATTGCTTGTAGGCCATGAGCGAACTAGACATTGTACTAGAGCTTGAAAGAAGCCATCATCACCCAGGTAATGAGCCAGATCAAAACACAACTTTAACTTCCTTACTCTAACCTTAATCTTGTTGTTATGATGGCAATAATCTAGGTAGTGAGGTAGGGCTTGACTGTGTTGAGTTGGGAAGGGTAGGATAGTGTTGTCTTGCTGACAGTGATAGTAACAACTAAGTAGACCCCCATAGAAACTGGTTTGACTGAGCTTGTCTAGCGGTAAGGAGACTATCCCATGTAGACCTTTACTACCCTGTCTATTGACCCTGACCTTAACGCACACTGTTGACATTAGAGATCTTGTCTTGTCTTGTCTTATATAGCTTGTGTACTTTATGTACACTTGTATATTTTGTGACAGTCACTTTGTGTAGTAGTAGTAGTAGTAGTAGTAGTAGTAGTAGTAGTAGTAGTAGTAGTAGTAGTAGTAGTAGTAGTAGTAGTAGTATACCTACAAATTCTTAGTAGAAATTGTCTTTTGGTGGTTGGTGACGATCTCTTGCTATCGATGACAGTTGGAAACTTGGTTTCTAACAAAAATTTTCTAGGGTGGACCTTTGGAAGACAATTTTTATAGTGATTACCATCGCATAACTGTGTCTGTCTCTGGACAAAAGTTGTAGTTATAACTGTAAAAATAGTAGAAATTGTCTTTGGTGGTTGGTGACGATCTCTTGCTATCGATGACAGTTGGAAACTTGGTTTCTAACAAAAATTTTCTAGTACTTAACGCACACCCCTTGGAAGATAACTTTTATATTAGTTACCACTATACAGCTGTGTTGCTTCCCGAGTAATTTTTGTAGTTATAACAGTAAAAATAGTAGAAATATTGTTGGTGAGAGCTGGTGACAATCTCCTGACATCGGTGACAGTTAGAAACCAAGTTTCTAACAAAAATTTTCTAGTGCACACACCCCTAGAAGACAAATTTTTATAGTGGTTACCACTGTATAACTGTATCTATATCTGGACAAAATTTGTAGTTATAGTTGCAGAAATAATAGAATTATTGTTGATGAGAGTTGTTGGTCATCTCCTGACATCGGTGACAGTTGGAAACTTGGTTTCTAACAAAAATTTTCTAGGGGTGACCCTAAAAGACAAATTTTTATACTGGCTATAATCATACTACTGTGTTGCTTCCCGAGTAATTTTTGTAGTTATAACTGTAAAAATAGTAGAATTATTGTTTGGTGAGAGCTGTTGACAATCTCCTGACATTGGTGACAGTCAGAAACCAGATCTTCGATGAAGATTTTCTGGGGTGGACCCTTAGAAGATAATTTTTATAGTGGTTACCACTATACAGCTGTATCTATTTCTGGGCAAATTTCATAGTTATAATTGGAATTTAGTAGAAATTGTCTTTGGTGGTTGATGATGATCTCTTGCTATCGATGACGGTTAGAAACCAAATCTTCGATGAAGTTTTTCTAGGGCACACTTGGAAGATAAATTTTATAGTGGTTACCACCGTACAGTTGTGTCTATCTCTGTACAAAATACGTGTCTGTTTACAAAAATTTCGTATAATAGGATGTTGAAGTTAGTGTTGGTCAGAGCGGCTTCTACCTGCCGCTCTGACCAACACACCATAGTCACATAATGCTATACCAAATTTTGGTGGTGGTTGATATTGATGAGGAGCTGAGGACATCTCTAACAAATTTCCTAGAAATTAAATTTCTAGTAATTAACGATGACTATCAGTAAGTGTCGATCGATGATAGGAGGTCTCTAACAACTCCTACAGATATAATCTTAAAAATTGTCTGTCTCTAGGTATAGTTGTACAGTGGTAACTACTATAAAAATTGTCTTCCAAGGTACAACCCTAGAAAATTTTTGTTAGAAACCAGGTTTCTAACTGTCATTGATGTCAGGAGAACACAGACAACTCTCATCAACAATAATTCTACTATTTTACAGTTATAACTACAAAATTTGTTCGGGAAGCAACACAACTGTACAGTGGTAACTACTATAAAAATTGTCTTCCAAGGTACAACTAGAAAATTTTTGTTAGAAACCTGTTTTCTGACTGTCATCGATGTCGAGAAATGACCAACAACAACCAGAGACAACTTCTACTAAGAATATTGTCTTATAACTACAAAAATTGCCCAGGGGATAGCACAGCTGTATAGTGGTAACTATTATAAAAATTTGTCTTCTAGGGGTGACCTCAGAAAAATTTTGGTAGAAACTTGGTTTCTAACTATCACCGATGTCAGGAGATGACCAACTATAACCAAAGACAATTTTTACTAAGAATGTTGTCTTATAACTACAAAAATTGTTCAGGAGACAGCACAGCTGTATAGTAATAACCACTATAAAAATTGTCCTCCAATGGGTACCCCTTACAAGAAATTTAGAATTTGGTTTTGATATAGTGGTTAGAGACCAGTGATAGACTATGTTAGATCAGTAACACTAAAAATCTTTCATCATATAATATGATGAACAAAAGAATGTCTGACTTAGAAGAATAACAACTTAGAGGAGCTAGAAGAGCTATAACTTATGGTCTCTCTTAGAGAGGTTATAAGAGCCATAACTTAGAGTCTAACTTAGGGAATTATAAGACTTAGACGAGTTACAATTTAGAATTATAACTTAGAGTCTAACTTGGAGAGTTATAAGATTTAGAACACTTATAAGAATTACAACTTACCTCTTGAAGAGGTATGTCACACACACATACATATACACTACTCACATCTCTGTTAAATCTTATCCCTCGCATTAACCTAAGCTAGTGCAGTAAATATCCGTCCGTTAAGCATCATCAGGTCAACTAGAGGTTCATCGTCATCCTCCTTCGCGTCTCTCAGTCTGACCCAGAACCATGGGCTGTTGACATCGATACTGTCACGGACCTCATCAATAGTCAACAACAGCCTTAGCACGTCAGCCTTAGCGTAAACTACTGGCGGCTTGTCATCAATGTCAGACAGTGTAACTGGCACATTGAATTGGAGTCTGTTAGCCAACAGGTGAATAACAATTTCTGTTAGTTCCCACTGAACTGCCATACTGAAGATAGTCTGCATTCTAGCAGTTCTCTGAGCCATCAGAGTCGGCATCAAAGTTGCCACCCTACTGTCTAGTAGAACAGCCGACAGAGTCGAAAAGTAGTACTCCCCAAACACTCGACAGATGAGCTTGTTGAGGTTTCCGTCCTTCTCGCGCGCTTCAGTCATCATCACCTCATGATCACATAAAACAGCCGCGATGTCAATATGCTTAACGAGCAGAGACGCCAGCTTGTCACGCGTAACCCTATCACACACTGCAATCGTGCCTCCATTTCGCAGCCGCTCTAGCGGGAAGCTTCCAAAGATCAGATAAAGGAAGCTCTTAGTCACATCATCCAGACTGAAGCTGTCCTGGAACTCGGTCAACAGCATACTGACTGTAGGCATAGACTTCTCCGACAGCTGGTCAATGATACCCTCCAGTCTCATAAGCTCATTACTGTTGAGTTGCTTCTTCTTCTGCTGATGATTGATCATCATAGCTCTGACAGTCTGGACATCTCCAGCCAAAGTGGCTCCAGTACAAGCTTTAGGCACAGACATGTTGAGTGTGTTTATGGATCTACGGATAGTAGTTTGGATGGTACTTTTTTGTTAACGGATCTGTCAGTTTTTCACCTAGCCGTCAAGACGGGCTTGAGTAGTCAATGCCACAGTCAGCGTGACAGATCTTCGATAATACTAAGTCTTATAGCATATTCATGTGCAGTTACTACTTAGTAGCGCTCCTAAATGATGAGCTGTTACTTCCTATATTCAACAAGTCTGTTGACTATCTATACTTCTCAACAACTACAAGTTAGGCGCTGTAACAAAAGTTCATACTGTACTGTAAGTTACAATATATAGTATCAATATAACTACCAATAATTCCATTACTGGGGAATGTGGATAAAACAAAAAAGATCCTGCCGGAGTATACTAAGCAACTACAGTTATACACTAGTAGTTAACATAAGTATTATTCTGTCACAAAACAGTAGAGAGTACAATTACAACACTGTGTTGTAATAGTTGTTTCTAGTGAAGTTTGTTGTCTTTATCTTTGTCTCTACCTTTGTCGTTGTTGTCATTGTCGTTAACAACAGCAACAACAAGAACAGGTGGTAGCAAGATGAGTGCGTCAAACATCATCTTAAGCCAGATTGACCTTTTACAGACATTCTTATAGTGCTTATATCTAAGGTTGCTACAGTATCTGAAGTTAATGTTGTGATACAACTTCTTACCATCTGCATCCTGAACATAACAGTTATAACTGTTATTGTCGAGTAACTCATACAGATACAGACGGTCGTCAACTACACTAAGATAGATACCAGTGTTAGGTCTAACACTAAGTTGTCGTGTATAGAGATAGACATCACAGTACCACTCACCCTCATAGTCAGGGTCATCATCATGCTCCTCCCAACAACTGTTTGACTTGAAGTTGGCAGGTGGTGTTACTGGATAGTTTAAATACTTAGACCAAGCTGGCATGTGTTTATAGTCATAGTCGTTAACTGTAGCCAGCTCATAGTTGTAGGGCCGCCACTTATCAAGGCTTAGCTTGACCGGCAAGGTTAGTATATTCTTACTTATCCTACCATCAATGATAGCAGTAGCTAAATCAATCTCAAAGTCAACAATGGCATAACCGTGTTCTTTGATCATTGTCATAATAGTATTATACTGTTGCTCTCGTAGGCGATCAAGTTCAGCTGACATCTTAACAAGATCTTTATATACACACTCGGTTACAATGTTTTCACAGCAGTAATCACTATTCTGCTTGTTATTGACTTTGTCTCTATAATCAATATACTACAACTCGGAGTTGTAGTTATGTATATATCTCTTTCTGCCTATATAATAGGCTTGTGGTGGTTTTGGTGGCTTTGCTGCCAAAACCAGCAAAGCCAGCAAACTACGACAAGTCTACTAAACCGAGAAGGCATAAACCACCTTGGCGATAGGGTCGTACTCATGTGGAGCAAAGACATAGTAGTCACGATCATAAAGAGAGGGGTAATTGTAGGTCACCACTGTATAACCGGTGTCAGCCAACTTCACACCGGTTTGAAACCCTTCGTGAGGGTGATAACTACTGTTAGGCTTATAACCACAGTATATCTGTGTATCATCTAATCCAAAGGCTGGTATCTCCTCACACCAGATATGCCAAGCTTGTTTTACACGTAACACCCACGGATAGGGTTTGTCAGTTGGACAGATAATACCACCCTTACAACCCTCTAGTGTCCAGGCGGTTATTTCTGGGTAGAATTCAGCAACACGAGCCGAGATATAAGATATATTGTTAAACAGATGACAACGATATCTATCGGCGCTGCCAATCATATAGTGGGACCCAAAGCAACCTAAGATAACATCACTGTAGTACTTGGTTACACTGCCATCTGCCGAAACAAGGATAAACTTGTTACGCAGTAGTGACTTCATGTTGTTTTTAGGAATCTCAGCTAACTTAGCTGTTGTGATTATCACACTATGATCCTTGAAGGCGTGGAAGAGGTACCTACAGGCTATTGCTCGAATTTCATTAGCATCTATGGACTGCCCTCCCACGCTCTTAATACGCTTCAGTACCATGCTGAAGTCTAGTAGACACTGTACCGGTAGCACCTCTACCGGATCATAGACCGTGTTGTCAGCAACAAATTTGCTAAGAATCATAAACTTTGTCTTTTCTACTCTTAGGCGCCGAGACACATGCTTATCTACAGTAGTACTAGTACTACTGTCTGTTGCACTAGTAGTTACACTCAACTCTGTATTGTGACCATCAACGTTGGTATCATTACTGTTAGTATCTTTACCGTCACCATCATCATCCTTATCATGATTGACTTTGATGTTCCTCCTGCTCGTATGTCGAGTACGACACCTATCGTGGTGACCAGCGACGATATCGCTAGAGATTACACAGTGCTGTCGTTGACACCACTCTCGAGCCTGTTGGATGTGGTCAAGATAGTTAATTACTCGCAAGGCACCAATAGCGGCATCGCGACTAGTGAGAAACCTCAAGTAGGCTTTCCAGTCATCACTGTTAACACCCAGCGGTATTATGGTTGTGTTAGTGTCACTACCAAGGTCAGAGAGTAACCCCATAATGAGCTTGCTTCCAGTCAAGTACTCTTCTGCGATACTGTAATTCTGCTGGTTAACTTCAACTAGAATCATGCTGACGACCTTGTGATCTATCCAGTGAGTGATAGTTTGATATGTTCAACTTACGCTTATAAGCTAACTTCATTATTACTGTTAGTCTCACTAAGAACTAGAGTGTTAGTATTTGACTGCATCAGAACTTACACCAAGTTTGTTATGCAACCACAGATTAGAACAGTTGCAACCCAGAATTCCTACTTAAGGTAAGACCTAGGAGTTACAACTTAAAGTTATAAGAGTTGTAACCTAGAAGAAGCACGAGTTATAAGAGTTACAACTTAAAGCTGTAACCTAGAAGAAGCACAAGTTATAAGAGTTACAACTTAGAGCTGTAACCTAGAAGAAGCACAAGTTATAAGAGTTACAACTTAGAGCTGTAACTTAGAGTAGAAATACAAAACTCATAGGAGTTATAACTTGTACTCATAATTTAGGGTTATATTTCTCTTGATTCTTATAACTCTAAGTTACAGGTATAAGTTATAAGAGTTGTAACTGTCCGGTTGTGATAGATTAGTATATCTTCTAATAAGTACTTTCGAATCTTTACAACTCTAAGTTGTAAGTAGTTAGTAGTGATAGACTTGCCCATTTGCTCTATCAATAGCTCAGATGATAGACTTGATTGCTAGCCTAAGCTAGAAGGCGTTTTGCTGCACAATATACAAGCGACTGTCACACTGTGACACTTTGGTATGGTTAATGCCCAGCTGCCTAATGTAGACGTCACGAGCGGAGTTAAGATGCTGAACAGCTATCTCTCTCGAGACTACTGAACCTTCCCGGCCATCATGCTCTACTATCTGCTTCAGTAGACAGTCAACTATGTCGCTGTGGGTGTCAGCCACCTCCAGATGATCAGCACCCAATTCTTGAGTTAGTTCCTGGATAGCAGCCTCAAAGAGTCGTTGAGCAGTCTGATACTCAGCCCTCAGTGAATAAATCTTAGCTAGTACAGTCTTGACCATTCCCAGTTTGTAGTGACGTTGACCGTAAGTAGCCTCGTAAATTAGGCGAGCCTTGTCGACTGTCTCAAAGGCCTCCTTGTCTCGCTGCAGGGCCAGGTAGGATAAGCTTTGACAGTAGTAGACCTCGGCTACATCAGCTGACTTTAAGCCACTAGTGGTGGCAAGATGTGCCACGGCCCTTGAATATGCGGCCAGGGCTTCACCATGCTGTTCGCGCTTGCGATACACATCACCCAAGTCTAGCAGGCAGTTACCAAGCTCCATATGCTGGTTGCTACCACCTCCTATTGCGGTCCCAACCGTTGCGGCCCCAGCCGCATTAGAAGCCGTTATCATAGCGGTCAGGATCTCGAAGGCTTGAGTGTGCCACCTGAGGGCGTCATCATAAAGGGCGCGTTTCTTGTAGATCAAACCTAGACCCCGACAAGCTGCTGCCATGTTAAGTTGTGTTTCGGTAGCTGGCCTGACATCAGCAGCACCTAACGCCTGCGGTGGCAGGCTTGACGGTGCGCTCGTCTTCAACGCTGCAGCACCTAGTGTCCGCAGAAGCGGACCCGACAATGCGCGCGTTTCCAACGCTGCAGCACCTAACGCCTGCGGTGGCAGGCCCAATGGTGAGCGTGTCTCCAACGCTGCTGTAACTGTCACCAGTCGTTGGATTTTGGCTACAGCTTCGACATAAAGGGCCTCAGCCTGATCGAACTTTCCAACCTTGCGCAGAATATCAGCTAGGGTAATCATCTGAGGCACAATCTCGGGGTGAGAATCGCCACCAGCTAGAGTCTTAGCAATCTGCATGGCCTTCTGAATACTGTTAGTAGCCTCAGTGTAGGCTGCCAACTTCTTGTTGACTGAACCCAAACCAGCATAGCAACAGACAACCAATTCATGGTTCTCACCATGGCTAACCAGCAACTTCTGCAGAGTCTCATTGTAAATATGCCTAGCCTCACTATACTTAGCCTGTGCTACCAGACAGTCTGCCAATCTAACAGTCAGCTCGGCCTTCATAGCCTCATTACCATTATCGCTACCTGTGTCACTTACGCTGATCGCAGCAGCTAAGGTTGTTACAGCTGCAGTAGGAGCAGTCTCTCTTACTGAATTAGCAAGAGAGGCAAACAGCTGACGGATATAGGCCTCAGCAACCATTGGATTTTGATGAATCATGACGTGGAAGTTAATAGTGCGTTCCTGGAAATTAGCGGTCAAGTGCAGACGGTTCTTGTACTCGCAAGTTCGGATGTGCGCCTGAAAGTCTTTTCGGGTAGGGCAGGTAGGACAACCATTGATCTTGTGGATACAAGTTAGTGGTATCTCATCCACTAAGCGCTGGATGGGTATATTGGAGCTGAACCGTGAATGGCTACGGCAGGAAGGGCAGCTCTCCGAGCGAGTAGAGTGTAACCAGTCAGCAATACAGGACTTACAGAACAACTTGTGACACTGAGAACACTCTTGCGCCTCTGACAAGTAGCAGGTGCAGATTACGCAGTTGGTAAACTCCTCAATGAGGTCAAGCAGTTTATCAGTAGCTGTTTTAGCATCCTCCATGTTGGCAGTCACGACAACGGTGATAGTTGAAGTTTGCTACTAACTTTATATGTTTTCATTTTAATCTAACAGCTACAGTATGGACGGGTGCAAGTGTAGCTATAGTGACATGAAGATTCTCAAGTTTAAACTGTTGTTGTTGTTGTTATTATTATTATTATTATTATTATTCTAGTTTGTAATCTAAGTAGTAACAAGATTTTTGTAGTAGTTACAACTTAGAGTTGTAAACTAGAAGAGCTCTAGCTCAGAATAGTTATAAGAGGTATAAAATTACAGTCTAAAGCCATAACTAAGAACTACAACTAGAAGTTACAGCTTATTATAACAGTAAGTTAACAACAAGAACGAGTGTAGTGTTATCCAGTAACACTTCTTCTATACCTCTATGTTATCAGAGACACACTAGTAGAGGGCGCCTTCCTCCTCATCTTACTCACTAGCCTTACTATTACGGCCAATATTAGGTAGTAAGATGATACTATCAAAGTCAAACTCCTCGAGTTCAAGTGTCTCTGAGAACTTGAACTTGATACCACTGTGCTCAGTGTCACCGGCTTCATCTTGGATATAGATACGGTAGTGACCGTCTTCCAACTTATACAGGGCTAGATAGTCCTCATCCTCATAGTTGAAGAAGATACAGCTTTGAGGTCTATTCTCAGCCTTAACTCGTAAGCCATAGATGCTGAAGTAGCATCTACCCCGAGCCGAGTAAGGACTATCCCAACCAGATGTATCCCACTCACCACGACTCTCAAACCAGGTAGATGTATCTGCTTCAGGGTGATTAAGATAGCGACACCAGTCAGGCATCTTGTCGTCATCATAGTACTTAATTTCTGCATTTTCCTCATTATCTTGAGGACGTCCAATGGTTCTCAGTGACAACCACACTGGCAGCGATATAAAGCTACTAATTATCTCACTATCATCATCATCGTTGTCGTTGATCTCAAACTTCTCGGTCGTGATAAGGTAGTCGTCAGCCTCGAGTGTACACTTAAGACTACGACAACGCATCTCTTTTATAAGCCGTTGCTGTTCGAGTTGCAGCCCCAAGATACGTACACTAATCTCAGCCAGCCTGTCATCGAGCTCCTGCTGACTGAGCAGGGATAGTTTACTAGTATTAGCACTCATAATTT
>Ga0302309_10001422_pt1 | contig 21948 bp, 19 predicted proteins | sample III_Palsa_N1_1_FD_200453 | JGI IMG/M metagenome (GOLD analysis project Ga0302309, IMG submission 200453) | Peat permafrost microbial communities from Stordalen Mire near Abisko, Sweden - III_Palsa_N1_1 | ecosystem: Environmental > Terrestrial > Soil > Palsa > Peat permafrost | place: Sweden... | reverse complement strand
GTCGGCATAGTTCATCATGCTGTACATAGCTGGGGTGTCCTGTGGCCTGGCGCCCAGGAACAATACCGGAAACTCCAACAGCTTAATCAGTTTGGGATTTTTAAAATACTTGCGCACATGCTTGCTCATACTGGTAAGCAACTGCATACTGAAACTTTTACGGATCAGGTTCAGGTCGATAAATTCTCCAAGCGTATGCGATGGCCTAAACACGTATTCACCCATCCCTACTTTGTATTTATATTCACCCTGCGCTAAAAATTTTCTAAGATTTATACAGCTCCCTGGTTCTATCTTTTCAAACAACGCTTCCAGCTCACTCATATTTGCAGGAATGTTTATCACATCGCCCTTATCAAAATAAATACGATATCCTGGGTCGAGTCGCTTCAACTCATAAAAATCTTGCGGCTTTTTACCGAACAAGGCAAAAAAATTCTCGAAAACATCTGACATCCAATACCAGCTTGGGCCCATATCAAATTTAAACCCATCTTTTTCCCATACGCGGGCCCTGCCACCGGGCTGGTCATTCTTTTCCAGTATAGTTACTCTAAAACCATTCTTTGCCAGCACACATGCTGCCGACATCCCGGCGAAACCTGCTCCTATTACTATAATATGTTTGCTGTTGTTCATGCGCTATCAGCAACTAAAGTAATGAATTGTTTTGTAGCAGTTGAAAACAATCCGGCGGCAATTTTGTACTTTTAGCAATTAACCCCGACAAAATATAAATGAACCTGTACGATAAAACCTGCTTTGAATGTAGCAAGTTAGTAACCCTGAGATACAGCACTTCATTTAGTATTGGCATCAAAGCCTTTGACAAAAAATTCAGGCTGCCCGTTTATGCTATTTATGGCTTTGTGCGCTTTGCCGATGAAATAGTTGACACCTTTCATAAGTACGACAAACAAACGCTGATCGGCAATTTCAGGCAGGATGCTTTTACCGCCATTGAACAAAAGATCAGCCTTAACCCTGTTTTGCATTCTTTTCAGCTGATCGTTAATCAATATCATATTCCTGACGAGCTGATTGATGCGTTTCTTTTTTCAATGGAAATGGATCTGCATAAAAAAACCTTCGACCCTGAAAGTTATAAGAACTATATCTATGGCTCTGCCGAAGTAATTGGTTTAATGTGCCTGAAAGTTTTTTGTGGTGATGATGAACAATTATATCACCGGTTACTACCAAATGCCCGCAGTTTGGGTTCAGCATTTCAAAAAGTTAATTTTTTGCGCGATGTAAAAGCCGATATAGAAGAACGCGGCCGTACTTATTTTCCCGGTGTTGATTTTAAAAACTTCACCGAACAGGACAAACGACTTATTGAAGCCGACATAAAAAAGGATTTTGCTCATGGCTTTGAAGGCATAAAGCAGTTACCCGAAGGCTGTATGCTGGGCGTTTATATTGCTTATTGCTACTACCTGCAATTGTTTAAAAAAATAATCGGTTTGCCTGTTAATACCTTACTTGAAAAGCGCATCCGGGTTTCTGATACCCGTAAAATGGCAGTGTATTGTAAAGCAGCTTTACAACAAAAATTAAATATGATTTAACCGGGTCAATCAAGTTTCTCACCAAAATTCTTATCTTACTAAAACTATTAATTTACAAAGTGAAGTTTACTTATCTGCTACTTAATTTTTTGACATTGCTTTTCCCAGTGTTATTATCGTTTGATAAAAGGGTTCAGTTTTACAAAAGCTGGAAATTTATTTGGCCAGGTATGGCTATTACTGGATTGGTTTTTTTGTTTTGGGATGTGCTTTTTACAATGAAAGGTGTATGGTCGTTCAATAGCAATTATATTACAGGGATAACCTTTTTACAATTGCCCATTGAAGAGATTTTATTCTTTTTAACCGTTCCTTTTGCCTGTATATTTATTTACGCATGTTTAAACTACTATATAAAATGGGAAATAGATATGCGCCTTACCCGCATCCTGTCAAACCTAATTATTATATTTTCTATCCTGATATTGATCTTTTATCATCACCGCATGTACACACGGGTAACTTTTACGCTGGTGGCATTATTAATCATATTATTCCAATTTATTTACAAGGTGCGCTGGCTTAACCGCTTTTATATGGCTTATTTGGTTGTGCTGATCCCATTTTATATCATCAACGGGATTTTAACCAGTTTGCCGGTAGTATTGTATAACGATGCCGAAAATATAGGCCGGAGGATTGGCAGCATCCCCGTTGAGGATCATTTTTACTGCATGGCCTTATTACTAATGAACATTGGGGTTTTTGAATACTTTAAGGCGCGGTCAAAAAAAATATATCATGACAAATTTGCCTGAGTATACCAAATCGCAACTGGCCCTACGCAACGGGCAAGATAAGCCCGAGATATGGGTAGCTTATAAGGGAATTATTTACGATGTTACTGATAGTCGCCTTTGGCGCAATGGTAAACATTATGAACATTGGGCAGGCCAGGATTTGACAGATGAGCTTGCAGATGCCCCACATACGCACGAAGTATTTGATCGGTTTACACCTGTGGCTAAACTACGCACCCTCTAAATCTCTCCGCTGGTTAGTGGAGAGACTTAGAGGGGAAATATCTTTTTAGAAAGAATTAATCTACGATAGCGAATTGCGAAAGATTAACAAACTCCTGTACCCTATCGGCTACTTCCTGTTGAGTAAGGTTTTTAATTCTTTCTACACCAAATTGCTCTACACAAAATGAAGCTAATGCCGAACCAAAAATGATAGCATTCTTCATGTTGTTAAAGTTGACAGTATCAACCTTTGCCATATAGCCAATAAAGCCGCCAGCAAAAGTATCGCCTGCACCGGTTGGGTCAAATACATCAGCTAATGGCAATGCCGGTGCCGAGAATATCATATCGCCACTAAACAGCAATGCACCATGTTCACCTTTTTTAATGATCAGATATTTTGGCCCCATCTGCAATATTTTTCGGGCTGCCTTTACAAGCGAGTATTCGCCTGATAGCTGACGCGCCTCAGCATCATTTATGGTTAGTACATCAACCAATTTAATGGTTTCAAGCAAATCGCCCATAGCAATGTCCATCCAAAAGTTCATGGTATCCATTACGATCAGCTTAGGGCGGTTTTTAAGGCGTTTAATAACCGTTTGCTGTACTTGTGGGGTCAGGTTGCCCAGCATAAGGTATTCGCAGTCCTGATAGTTCTCAGGAATGATAGGATCGAAATCACCTAATACATTTAGTTCAGTTATCAGCGTGTCACGGCTGTTCATATCATTATGATATTTACCCGACCAAAAGAAGGATTTTTCGCCTTGTTTTATCTGCAATCCTTCGGTATCAATGTTATGATCATGAAAATCTTCAATTGCGCTTTCCGGGAAATCATCGCCTACTACGGCTACAATTTTAACCTTATTATAAAAGTATGATGCAGCCAGGCTGGCATAGGTAGCGGCACCGCCAACTATTTTATCTGTTTTACCAAAGGGTGTTTCGATAGCATCAAATGCCACGCTGCCAATAACAACTAAACTCATTTTAAATGTTTTATATTTTTTTCGTGGCAAATATTGTGAATTTACCTTAGAAATATGCTTAACGTCATCATTTATATCATTAATAAGCGCTAAAATATAAGTACAATCAATTGCACACTATAAAATTAAATGCCTGAATATTAGGCAGTATTAAATTTTCTTAAATTTTTTCTTTAATTTATTGTGAAATTTCCCCGGAAATCCTACTTTTGCACACTCCAAACCGGAAAATGATTCCTGAGTAGCTCAGCTGGTTAGAGCATCTGACTGTTAATCAGAGGGTCGCTGGTTCGAGCCCAGCCTCAGGAGCCTGAAAATCAATGATTTAACCCCACTCTGGCGAGTGGGGTTTTTTTATTCTCACACATTTCTCACACAATCCGCAAAAAACACACAAACAATATAGCATTGGCGCGCCTGTTTAATTCGACAAATAGGGATATTATGTAACTTTGCTCTACTACATACTACCAATTATGGAGCATCTTAAAGGATTTCTCACCCGTATTCAGACTTTTAATCTACGGATCATCGAAGATGATATTCAGACAGAATGGGGAACCAATGAGAAAAAGCATATAAAAACCTATGATATTCTCTACGATACCAAATACAACGACTCTACAACTTATAGAAGCGAATTGCGTGTGCTAAGAGAAATGGCATTTATTGATATAATGACCCAGGACAAAGAGCGAATAAAATTCCACTTAATTGAACTTCAGAAAGTCAGAAAACGCTTCCAGGATTTTTGGGAGAAATACCATGATAACTATTCCGAGATGAAACTGATGTATGAGCGGTCATTTGTCTATTCCGTATATCTTGAATACTGGTTTATCGTCAATATCCCACCACACGAACAGTCCGAAATCACTCTAAGCGCAAGGTTTGTGGAAGATTTAGCAGATGCAGTCAAGGTTAGGGAAAAATCGCTAATTGACTTGATATGGCACACCGATACTTTTATCAAGGACAAAATTCCTTATGACGAATTTGTAAAACAATTACATTCCAAAACACAACCTGATGAGCAACCCAACAAAGAACCCCAAACAAATATTATTGAAGTACCAGCGGAAGCGGCTAAACAGGTCAGCCGTTATCCGACCTTTAAGACCGAAACCGCCACACAGTTGCTTGACCTGTTAAAGGATTACTTTACTTCTGGAGACTATCCCAAGCTTAAGAAGCTCTTATTAAATAATGAATCACCCGCGACACCGCTAATATTCCGTGGGTTCGCTAACCAACTGGCAGATGCCTTTAAACAGCTTTTTGATGCTAACTTGATCGTTGGTTGCCTAATGGTCGATCTTGAAAGATGGTTAGCTCCTAAATTTGTTTATCTGGCTAATGGGACTATACCAAGAGAATTAACAGAACCCTATTTGAACAGTATCATGTCCACAAAAACACGGCCCTGCAAATCCCCTATTTTAAAAATCGAGCAAAAGGATGATAGATTTTTAATCTTACCTACACCACGTAACAAAAAATAACAAAAAAACGAGGGGGTTACAGTGGGGTTGCCGTTTACCCTCTTGTAACCCTGCAAAGCAAGCCCCTACAATTGCAGCATTAAACAAATTAATGCGCAATGAAAGATACACTCACATTTGATCAGTTACCCGAGGCGGTAACTAAGATGCAAGAGAAGCTGAACAACATAGAGCAGCTTTTACTTCAGCGGCAAGAACAGTCGCCGGAGCGGGACGAAATTATGTCCGTTGGTAAGGCTGCAATATTTTTAGACCTTGCTGTCCCGACAGTTTACAGCAAAGTATGCCGTAAAGAACTCCCAGTTAATAAGCGCGGGAAGCGCCTTTATTTCTATCGTTCCGAATTGACTGAATGGATCAGGTCTGGCCGTAAAAGAACGGCAGAGGAAATCATGAATGAGGCTACAGCGCAACTTAGCGTCAGCCGGAAAAAAAACAAATTAATTTAAGGTGCATGACGAGACAGCTTCGATGCGAAGCATCGGAAAGCAACGGGCGAAACCAAAGCGAAGCTTCGGTGAAAAGCGGCGCAGCATACCGCTTGCGGTATAGCTGTATAGATGTCTATACCGGCCGGAGGCCGTTAACAAAAGGCATTTGCCGATAAGAAGCAAGTTTGTGTTTTTGGTACCCAAAAACTCCGCCCGAGCCTTCGGCTGGTCGGCAAACTTGCTTTTTGCGCCCGCTGGTTGCAAAAAGGAAAAGAAGAAAACAGGCTTGAAAATGACGACTAATAGCGTATGGAAACAGGAGTAAGAAAGACGGCAATGCCGGTAACAGGCAAGCCAAAACATAAGGGTGGCAGGCCAAAAATGAACGTCAGGCGGGAGCTGCAAGTCAAGGTCAGGTTAACCGCTACCGAGCATTTTATGATAGCCGCAAGAGCTAAAGAAGCGGGTATGAAAATCAGTGATTGGTTCAGGGCGGCGACTAAAGCCGCGAGGGTCGTTGCTCGGTTAAAGCCGGAGGATTTGCAGATCATGCGAATGCTTACAGGGATGGCTAACAACTTAAACCAGTTGACAAAACTGGCGCACCGGGATGGCCTTTTAACAGTAGCCCGTAAATGCGATGGGCTGATGATAGAAATTGACCAGGCATTAAAATATTTCAACAGCGATGATCGGCAAGATACCAAAACCCGGTAAAAGTTTTGGCGGCGTTATCGAGTATAACGTTCTGAAAAAAGATGCAGCCATACTTTATGCGGATGGCATCCGTATCGACAAGATTGCGCACACCATTGACGATTTTAATATGCAGCGAAAAATAAACCCAGGTTTAGGTCAGGCGGTTGGACACATAGCATTAAGCTGGAGCCCGGAGGACAAAGAAAGGTTAAACGACGAAAAAATGGTCAGCATTGCCCAAGAGTACCTGCAAAAGATGAAAATACAGGACACACAGGTATTGATTGTCAAACACAGAGACAGGCAGCATCCGCACATACACATCGTCTATAACCGGGTAAATAACAATGGAAAGACGATATCCGACAATTTCCAGCATCTGAAAAATATTAAGATCAGTAAAGAGCTAACCTTAAAGTACGGAATGCACATGGGACAGGGTAAGCAAAAAGTTAACCGTCCGCAATTGAAAGGCATAGACAAGCTGAAATACGAATTGCACGACACTATAAAAGCAACCCGTAAAAAAGTAAGCAACATGGTTCAACTTAAATACGAGTTGGCTAAGCAAGGCATCAGTATGCAATTCAAATACAAAAGCGGTACGTTGGAAATACAGGGTATCAGCTTCAGTAAGGGCAAGTATAAATTCAAGGGTTCAGAAATCGACCGCAGTTTGAGCTATGGCAAATTAAGCAAAGCCATACAGGAGCAGGTACAGCAACAACAAACCCAGGCGAAGCCAGCCACGTTAGCCGATCAGTTAAGGCAGGTCATTAATGAACGACAGGGCAAAGAGCCAACGATCATTCACAATGAGCCGCAGACCAGTTTTTTGCAGGAAGCTTTACAATTATTTGAACAGTTGCCAGCGGGTATTACCCCCGAACCGGATGACGCTTACAGACGCAAAAAAAGGAAAGGTCAGGAGCAGGATCAAAGTCACGGAATAAGCAGATAATACACAACAAAATTAATGAACAACAAAAAATATTAAAGACATGGAAACCCACGAAGAAAATAATGTACAGCAGGAAATTATAGATAGTATGGCTAAAAAGGTTACAAACCTTGAAAAAACACAGTCCAAAATTGAGGAACTGGATTTAGCCGCCCTACCACCTAAAGTAAAGGAATTGGAAATAAAGATAACTGAGACAGCCGAAATGCGGACACTGGAAAATTCAAAGCAGTTAGAGCATTTTGGCAAACAGCTGAACGGATTTGATGAAAAAATTAATGCGATCCCTAAAGAAATACCTTTCAAGTATAACGTTCAGTTTGATACAAAATCAAAGTTTGTTATCAGGACAGTTATAGGCTTAGGTCTTGCGGTCGCCGTTATGCTTGCCATATCGATAAGCTTGTGGATTGAGAATAGCCGTAGAGCAGATGAAACAAATAAATTCCTCATACTACGAGGCTTTTACCCTGATGTTGCGAAATTTATTGATAACGCCTATACTGACAATGCTGACTTTTATATCAAAAAGGCAAAGGCTAATATTGATGAGCAACAAACGATGTCAGAGGCAGCATTTGAAGTAAAACAGGCCGCTGAGGAAAGTAAATTGGCGAATGATAAGCTTAAAAAATTAAAGAGCAAAGCTACCGTTTCAAAGAAGCAAGCTAAGTAATTATTATTTTTGAAATCGATTAATTCCTGAAGCGATAACATGAATTTAGAACGCTATCCATATATTAACAGTAATGACTTTCAAGATTATGAATTTTATAGTGACGGCCCAAAAGGACGGATTAAAAAAATTGTCATGTTTACGAAAATCCCCGACACGGAGCCGCCAATATTTAATTTAGGGTTTGGCGATCAACACCAATACACAGGAGAAACAGATGATGTTGTAGTTAGTAATAACGAAGACAGGGACATCGTTTTGGCTACCGTTGCAAACACTATTGTCGAATTTTGCGCTCACTATGGCAACCATTACATTTACGCAAAGGGTAGCACAGTGGCGCGTACCAGACTATATCAAATGGGGATTGCTGGTTTGTGGGAAGAAATTAGCAAGGATTTTGATGTGTATGGATTGAAAGATGATGCTTGGCATGTTTTTATGCCCAACACCGTCAATTACGAGGCGTTTTTGGTAAAACAGAAGTAATTAATTATATTTGAATATTACGATATGAAAGGAGTAAGTATGCCTACTGTAGAGAAAAAATTAAAAACTGTTAAAGGTTTCGGGCCGGGTATGGTTAGCGACAACGTAAAAAGTCACGCTAATGATCCGTTTTTTATCAAAAAATTAGAGGAAGCGACACAAACCATTCAAAGGGTGGGATTGCCTGGTCAAAAAAAGAAATAAAATATTTGAAAATCATAACAAAGCTGGATAGTAATCCGGCTTTTTTTGTCTGTAAAGCAAGATCTATGCCTTTTACCTTTTCACATCCTGCTATTGTTCTACAATTGAAATATTACTTAAACGGTGGGTTTCATTAACAGGTCTGATAATTGGAAGCATGATGCCTGATTTTGAGTATTTATGCGCATGAAGGTTGAAAGTATTTATAGCCAGGAGAAATCTCGTTTCGTTCATAGCGCCCGATGATCTCACGGCCCCCCCCCACTTCTTTGCCAGGTCGGCAGTGCTATCTTTTGAGCCTTACGTAATGCGGTGATCTTGGAAGGCGGCGATACAAGCGATCATCCTATCTTTATATAATGGTTCAATATCAGAAAAGACTTCTGTATCTGAAGTATATAATGACCTTATTACGCCCATAACAACCATAAAAGTAACGGTTCAAAGACTATTTGCAAATACTATTTTATCCTGAAAAAATAAAAGGCAGTTGTGATGATGAACTATTCGTAATTTAGTATCCGGAAACGCATCCTTAAAAACTGTCGGCGAACTTCACATTTTAGGAGGAGTTGTGTTAAATCTATTTGATTGTGAAAAAGCTTTTTGAAAGAATTTTAACTATCACAACGGCGAAATTAGCGTTGCTATTCTTTTTGGGTGCGCTTAATTCAGGAGTAACAGGACAATCACTGCGAAATTTTACATCTTTAACAAGTAACCAGGGGCTCTCTGAAAATAACATCCGGAGCGTAATGCAAATGCCGGACGGAAGAATGGTTTTCGTTAATGAAGGCATGATTAATATGTATAACGGTGCAACTTTCAGCTATCTGCACTTGCATGAAAACTTAAGCTACCGACTACCCGGTTACCAAGGATTTCATCGCCTTTATTTAGAAACCCCTAAGCGTTTATGGTTAAAAAGATACGGACAGATAATGCTGATCAATATCATCAAAGAACGAAATGAGCCCCATTTAAGTTCAATATTTAGCGCAATGGGCATCCATGCTCCACTCACTGATCTCTTCATGGACGCTGATCATAACTTATGGTTTTTGTCATCAACAGGTGATATTTATCTTAAAAAACACAAAGCAAATACGGCTTCATTTTTTTTTCATCCCGATAAAATGATAAGTACGGATCCTATAACAGATGTCTCGTCTAATCATGACACCGTTTTTTTCTTTCTCAGGTCAGGTGCTGTCTTGGCCTATAATATGGATACAAGGCAGAAAGTTTACAGCGGAAATTCATTGGAAGGACAAAAGGCAGTTGATTACCAACGTACAACATATGTGATCAAGGACGAAAAACGTTTTTATGTGTTAAGAAACGGGAACCGTGGAATTTTGATGGTTTTCGATATCCCGACAAAAACCTGGAAAAGAATTTTAGAAACGCCCTATGCTTTAAATACGTTAACCATCGGCCCCCAGGGCAAAGTTGTTATCAGCGTGAATAGCGGCATCTGGTCATTGGACAGGAGCCTGACTAGCTTAAAATACTACCCGTCTCTACAATTGTCCGATGGCAGAACCATGCATACGGAGATCAGTACCGCAACATACGATAACCAGGGAGGCTTGTGGCTGGGAACCCTGCATAAGGGGCTTTTATATTATAACCCCAAAAGTTATAGGCTAATTGAAGTTAACAAACCAAGCTTCCCGACCCGGGAAAAGAAAGAGCTTAATATCACTTCATTTGCAGAGTTGCCCGGTTCAAACAAGGTACTGGTCGGCACTGATCATGGTATATTCGTGTATGATCCAACTTTAGGGAATGTCAGTAATTGGACAGCTCTGCCAAACACAGTTAATTGTTATTCCATGCTAAAAGATCCCAGGGGTACAATTTGGTTATGCTGTGATAAAGGGCTTTTTCGTTATGCCCAGAACATATGCCAAAAAATTAGTAGGACAGTTTGGAAGAAGATTGTGGCAAATGGTGAGGGGAGTTTATTTGCAATTGATATGCATAACCAGCTATTTATGATTAATGCATCATTGGGAAATGCCGCCCCAATGATCAACAGCGGATCCCTGGTTTATGCTGCTGACATTGCCTGCCGTGGCAACGTTCTGTATGGTATTAATGCTGTTAATATTTTTCGATATAACAGTTCATCAAAAAAGTTCAACGTGATTGAATTTAAAAAGTTAAGCGCTTTTCATCAACTTAACAATTACCATTTCAACAGTATTGCAGCCGACGCAGACAACCGGCTTTGGTTTGGCACGCAGGACGGTTTGAATATCTGGAACTTTAATAACCGCTCGCTGACGCAATTGCACAGCGAAGATGGCCTTGTAAATAACAATGTGAAGTCCATTATATTTGATGATCATAATGAGGCTTGGGTAACAACGGCTTACGGGATCTCCAAGGTCAAAGCATTGGCAAATGGTAAAGTATATTTTACAAATTTCACCAAAGCCGACGGCATTATTGCAGAGCAATTTAACGAACGCGCTTGTTTAAAACTTTCCAACGGACAGATCCTGATGGGCGGAATTGATGGCTTCAATCTGCTCGATCCTTCCAGCTATCATGCCGACTTGCCGTTAAAACCTATTTTTACGGACCTGAATGTTCAAGGAAAACCGATTAAACCGAATGTCAAATATGGAAATACCCAGATACTGGATCATTCGATCACTGCCGGAGGTGTTGTAACCCTGAATTATGATCAGAATTTTTTTACCGTTGCCTTCTCTGGCTTAAATTATGCCAATCCATCCCGCACGGCTTATCGGTACACCTTGTTGGGCGCTAATGACGTTTGGCATGAAACCGAGCCGGCGAACGGGATAGGAAATGCCACTTATACTAATCTTGACCCGGGCACTTACCGACTACAGGTTCAAGCTTCAGGCGACGGAGAAAGCTGGAGTTCTGATACATCGTATCTCGATATAACAATAACACCACCATGGTGGAAAACATTGCCGATGATCTTATTTTATTGGATAACAGGTCTGGCATTGGTTAGTGGTATTTGGTTTTACCTTAACCGGAAAAGAAAAGCAAGAGAGCTGCTTATTCAGGAAAAACGGTTGAACGAGATGAAGTTCAACTTTTTTACCAATGTAAGCCACGAATTAAGAACCCCGCTTACATTAATCATAACGCCCCTGGGAGCCCTTTTAAAAAAAACGGACAACCTGGAATTAAAAAACCAGCTTCAGGGCATTTACAACAATGCCGCGCATTTACTATCAATGGTTGATCAGCTGCTTGATTTCAGGCGTTTACAAAGCGACAAGGAAGAACTGCATCCGGGGATTTGCGACTTATCTGAAAGTGTCAGATTGTTAAGCGCACCCTTTAAAGAACTTGCAGCATCGCAGAATACACATTTTAAAATTGATACTCCCGGACATTTCTGGCTTTACCTGGATAATGAAAAGTTGAGAGTGATCTTAAATAACCTTTTATCGAATGCATTAAAGTTCACGCCTGCTGGTGGCTCGGTTAAAGTTGAAGTTAAGCATGGGGTTTTTCCAAATACATCAAAAGAAGCAGCCATTGTCTCTATAACAGATTCTGGAAAAGGAATACCACCGGAAGAAATCCCTCAACTGTTTAACAGGTTTTACCAGGGGTCCAACCACCTTCCAGGTGAAATGAAGGGCAGTGGCATCGGTTTAAGTTTGGTACAGGCGTATGTACAGTTACATAGTGGCATAATTGAAGTTAATAGCCTGGTAGGTCAAGGTACGACATTTTTTATTTATTTCCCGATTGACCAGCCTGCCAAAGATTTAGAGACCACAAACCACATTGACAAACAGGCAACAACGGTTTTAATTGCAGAGGATAATGAAGATTTGCGTCATTTTATTGCAGGGCAGTTGCGCCTTCATTATCAGGTTGTCGAAACCTGCGACGGTAAACAGGCATTTGAACAGATACTAAAAATCGCTCCGGATATAATCATCAGCGACGTGATGATGCCGGGAATGAACGGTTTTGAGTTGTGTGCTGCTGTTAAAAACGATATCCATATTTCTCATATCCCTTTCATCCTGCTTACGGCCAAAGGGTCAGAGCAGGCTCATTTTGAAGGGTACTACGTCAAAGCTGATGCCTATATTACAAAGCCGTTCAATATGGACTTGCTATTGCTTCAGGTAAAGAATTTATCGGAAGTACAGGAACGACGCAAGGCCCTTTTTAAGAATTCTATCATTATACCGCTGCACTTGGCATCGGCATCGGAGGCGGATGATAAATTTATCAGGAAACTACTGGAATGCGTAGAACGCAATCTGTCTAACGAAAGTTATTCTGTTGAAGACCTTAGTGGTGATATGCATATGGAGCGATCAGGTTTATACCGCAAAGTGGTCGCCCTGACAGGACAAGTGCCATCATTGTTTATTCGTAACCTCCGCCTGAAAAAAGCTGCGCAACTACTATTACTCCTGGAACACCCCATTTCAAAGATTGCCGAAATGACCGGGTTCAGCAGCGCGGCTTACTTCAGTAAATGCTTCCAGGACGAGTTCGGCGTCAAACCCTCCGAATATTATGTGAGTCAGAGTAATAACGTTCAACAGTAATATATTCCATATATACTATCTTCAAAAATTTCAATACCATTGCTATTAATTTCAACACCATTGATAGGCGTTTTTTGGCACAGGGCTTAGTTTTGTGGGTAATCAATTAAAACTTAAATTTTCCATCAATGTCCAATTCGTTAATTAAAGCGACGGTTTTTGCGTTAGCTATATTGCCCTTCACAGGCCGTGCTCAAACTTTTCAGCAAACCCCGCAGGGTGCAAAAGCTGAAACAGGATCGCAAGCTATAGAAATTCAATTTTACAGCCCCGAAATTGTAAGGGTGATCAAAACGCCTAAAGGGCAAAGCTTTATCAAAGAGAGTTTATCGGTCATAAAAAAACCTGAAACTATACCGTTAACTGTAAAGCAGCAGGGCGATGTATTAAATTTACAGAGCAGTAAGTTAAAGGTAATGCTTAACCTTAAAACCGGCGAGGCTGACTTTGCCACCATTAGTGGAACATCTTTCTTAAAAGAAAAGCCAAACACCGCAACCTTCACCCCTTTCATGGATGCGGGCAATAAAACCTATACTGTTTCCCAGTCTTTTGTGCTCGATCAGCAGGAAGCGATCTACGGATTGGGCCAGCATCAACGCGGCAACCTGAATCAACGTAACCAGGTTTATAACAACATGATACAAGGCAATACGGATGATGTAGTGCCGTTTTTCCAATCTGTTAAAGGTTATGGCCTGTTTTGGGATAATTATTCGCCCACTACTTTTGCCGATAAGCCGGATGGCACCAGCTTTAAATCCGACGTGGGCGATGGTGTAGATTATTATTTTATGGGTGGCGGCAATGCAGATGGTGTTATTGCCAATATGCGTGATCTGACCGGCCAGGCGCCCATGTTCCCTTTATGGACATTTGGCTACTGGCAAAGTAAAGAACGTTATAAAAGCCAGGACGAATTGGTGGGGGTTGTAAAAAAGTACCGTGACTTAAAAGTACCGTTGGACGGCATTATACAGGACTGGCAATACTGGGGCGGCAATTACCTATGGAACGCTATGGATTTCCTGAATGCTGACTTTTCAAACGCGCCAAAAATGATAAATGATGTTCACGGACTTAACGCGCACATGATCATTTCTATCTGGGCATCTTTCGGCCCGCAGACTTTACCTTATAAAGAATTGAAGTCCAAAAACATGATGCTTGATTTTCATACCTGGCCCGAATCGGGTTCTGATAAGTGGCCGCCAAATATGGATTATCCGTCAGGTGTAATACCTTATGACGCCTATAATCCCGAGGCTCGTAACATTTATTGGAAATATGCTAATAAAGGGTTGTTTTCCATCGGAATTGACGGCTGGTGGATGGATTCGACTGAGCCAGATCATTTGCGCTTTAAACCCACAGATCTTGATATCAAAACCTATTTGGGATCATTTCGAAAAGTGCGTAACGCTTTCCCTTTAATGACAGTAGGAGGCGTGTCGCAACATCAACGGGAGGTTACTGATAAAAAGCGGGTGTTTATATTGACACGTTCTGCCTTTGCGGGCCAGCAGCGTTATGGTGCTAACACCTGGTCAGGCGATATAACTTCATCATGGCAAACATTAAAAAATCAAATACCTACTGGACTTAACTTTTCTTTAAGCGGCATTCCTTATTGGAACAGTGATATTGGCGGGTTTTTCCTGTCTAATTTCAGAAGAAAACTGGCCGATCCGAACTACCGGGAATTGTATACGCGGTGGATAGAATTCGGTACTTTTTGCCCGATGATGCGCTCACATGGTGCGGATGCTCCACGCGAGATCTACCAGTTTGGCAGTAAGGGCGATAAGGTTTACGACGCAGTCGAGAAATATATTAACCTGCGCTATAGTTTGCTACCTTACATTTATGGTGTTTCACATGATATTACCGCCCACGGGTCGAGCATGATGCGTGCATTGGTCATGGATTTCCCTAAAGACGAAAAAACCTGGAGTAACACTCAAGAGTATATGTTCGGTAAATCGTTGCTGGTTAGCCCGGTGACCAGCCCGATGTATACCAAACCCAATGGTGCCGTTGAAGGCAGGGATACGATAAGAGTGGAAGACTTTAGCTCAGTAAAATCGAAACAGGTCTACTTACCCGCCGGTACAGATTGGTACGATTTCTGGACAAACGAAAAGCTATCCGGAGGCCAAAACGTGAGTAAACCGGCACCGCTTGATATCCTTCCGTTGTATGTTAAAGCGGGTACTATTTTACCTTTCGGCCCACAGGTGCAATATGCAACGAGAAGAAATGGGATAACCTGGAGATTAGAATTTATCCGGGATCTGATGCTGATTTTACATTGTATGAAGATGAAAATGATAATTACAATTACGAAAAAGGTAAATCCAGCGAGATCAAATTTCACTGGGACAATAAATCAAAAACATTATCAATTGGTGACCGGAATGGCAATTTTGATGGAATGCTTGCGGATCGCAAATTCAATCTTGTATTAGTGTCTTCAGGGGCTGTATCTGCAGCGGGAAAACCTGTTTCCTATGATGGTAAGAATAAAAGTATGAAATTATAAATGACCAGGCTCAATTTTTTTCCGAAATTTTATGTTGCAGTTTTGTTAATTGCGCTTGTTAGCCCTGTACTGGTCAATGGTCAGTCTTTACCGCATCAAAAATTACTGGCCTACTGGCGTTTTGAACAGGTTCAGCATCTTAACGGAGAATTAAGCACACCGGCAACAGGACAGCCGCTCACAGCAGATGAGCGCAAGCCTGCAGAACCCCAGCCATTAGCCTTTGATGATTCGGGCAATGGGAATTTTTTGCAGGTACGCGGATCAAAGCCGTCTGTCAATATATTTTCTGATCATGTACCCACCCCTGAGGTTGAGGGAAAACCCAATACTCGGTCATTAGCGTTAAAATGGGGCGGAGAATATGTGGTCACACTGGATCGCCCTTTGCCATATGTGGATATGCAAAAAAGCTGGACGATAGAAGCCAGTTTATTATGCAACCAGCTTGCTTTGGAACAGGTATTTCTTTGTAAGGAAGGATCGAAAGGTAAACCGGCCGGCGATGTTTCCATCGGTTACGACCCGATGAAAAAAGTTACAACCCTTAAAATTGCAATAAAAGCTTCAGGCGAAAAGAGTTTTCAAAAATCGGCCGTTATGACTATTCCGGGTATAACTATGCAACACAATGCAGGGATGTGGGTAATAGGTCGCGGATTTCCCGGCGGATTTCCTAATAGTTTACAAGTGCAGGACGGTGCTATCGACGAAGTGAAAATTTGGGGTGAGGCATTACCTCACGTTGCCGGGCAAAATCCTTTATTCACCGATGCGTTTACCGCGGACCCTACCGCACTGGTAGTGGGCGATACGGTATACGCCTATGTTGGCCGCGATACCGCTACGCCGGGAGGTTGGTTTAATATGCCGGAATGGCTATATTATTCCTCTACCGATATGATACATTGGAAAGCCCACGGAGCCGTACTGAAAGCCAAAGATTTTATCAGCGTGAACAGCAATGCCGCCTGGGCTGCACAGGTAGTGAACAAAGGCAGTAAATATTATTTCTATGTGACCCTAGACAGTAAGAAAGGGCATTTAATAACAGTAGCGGTTGGCGATAGCCCTACTGGTCCTTTTAAAGAAGCTACGCCGGGCAAGCCGCTCATCACCGACGACATGACCATTGATTCTCATAGGCCGAACGCAGATATCGATCCTACCATATGGATGGATGACGATGGTACAGCATGGATGTTTTGGGGAAATGGCGATTGTTATATGGTTAAATTAAAACCTAATATGGTGGAGATTGATGGGCCGATCACTAAAGTTCCGTATAGAAACTATTCAGAAGGGCCGTGGGTATTCAAGCGAAACGGCTTGTATTATAATGTATATGCAGCTGATGCGCCTGGCAGCCAAGCAGAACAGATCTGTTATTCGACTGCCAAAAAAATAACCGGCCCCTGGGCGTACGGCGGTTTTGTAACCGGTCCGGCTAAGTCCGGTTTTACGATCCATCCTGCTGTTATTGAGTTTAAAAAGAAGTGGTATTTCTTTTATCATGATGGTTCGTATGCTTTAAATGGTACGCCCGGTGAGGATTGCAGAAGGTCTGTATGTTTGGAATACCTTAATTTTGACGCCAACGGAGCCATAAAACCTGTTACCCTGACGACACAAGGCGTAAGCATTGCCGCAAAAAATAAATAAATAGCACCATGAAAATCGTTTATCTTTTCACTTTTTTAATGATCGTTTCTGCAACTATTTTCGGACAAAACCCGATCATACAAACGAAGTTTACGGCTGATCCCGCGCCCATGATTTATCACGATACGGTATTTTTATATACCGGTCATGACGAAGATGATGCATTTGGCTTTAAAATGCAGGACTGGCTTTTATACACTTCTACTGATATGGTGAACTGGACCGACCATGGTGCCGTAGCCAGCTTAAAAAACTTTAAATGGGTGCCGGAGGAGAACGGAGCCTGGGCATTGCAATGCGTGGAACGTAATGGAAAGTTTTATTTATACTGCCCAGTACCTAATGGCAGAGGAATTGGTGTCCTGGTTTCAGATAGCCCTTATGGCCCTTTCAAAGACCCTATCGGAAAACCGCTAATCAAACATAGCACAGATGATATCGATCCTACGGTATTGATCGACGACGACGGACAGGCTTATCTTTATTGGGGAAACCCGAACCTGTATTACGTCAAATTGAACCAGGATATGATCTCGTATTCAGGCGACATTATTAAGGATGCATCGTTTGCCAAAGTTAAGGGAACGCCGGATCCATTTCATTACCAGGAAGGCCCTTGGGCTTATAAGCGTAACGGGCATTATTATATGGCCTATGCTTCTACCTGCTGCCCCGAAGGTATTGGGTATGCCATGAGCGATAGCCCAACCGGGCCATGGACTTATAAAGGCAGCATCATGGATGGCGACCAGCGCTCATCAGGAAACCACCCGGGCATCATTGATTATAAAGGCAATTCTTATGTATTCGGCTTTAGTTATAATATGTTAAAGCAAACCATGTCCAAGCATTATGAAAGGCGTTCAGTAAGCGTAGAAAAAATAACCTATAACCCCGATGGCACCATTCAAAAATTACCATTCTGGACAGTGACGGGTGTACAACAATTGGGCAAATTAAATGCCTATGAACGGGTTGAGGCGGAGACGATGGCCTATAGCGAAGGGCTAAAAACGGAAAATGCTACGGAATGGGAAAGAAATGTACCGTGGAACAAAGGAAAAAAAATTGCGGACAGGGTGTTTGTAAGTTCTATTAATAATGGAGACTATCTTAAAGTACAGGGCGTTGATCTTTCTTTAGGAGTGTCTTCTATAGAAGTTAATGTGGCTGCATTACACGGAGGGAAAATAGAGGTCCACGTGGATAAGATCGAGGGCCCCTTGCTGGGTTTGGTAAATGTGACCACATCTGGTGAAGGCGACATCTTTAAAACTAACTCAACACCGTTAAAATCCATCAAAGGTAAACATGACCTATACTTCGTATTCAGGGGCGAAAAAGATTTGTTCTATTTCGATTGGTGGAAATTAAATAAGCTTTAATTCGTCTATTAAATTTGTTTAGTAATCATAACCGTTATGCCAAGAATTTTACGATCGATATTTATAGGAGTTTTATTGGCGACGGTAGGCCTAATAAACGCCAAAGCTCAGGTAAGCAACCAGCTCAAACAGCTTTTGATTACGATTAAAACTTTTTCAAAACAACTGAAAACGCTTGTAATCCATTGATATAAATAATTATGTCTATTTCATAGATGGGTTAAGCTTAATTAAAACGGATTTGGATTTTAAGCTATTGTTTTATGATTTTATTACTCACTTAATAGATGAGTTATTTGAGTATCGCAATATGTAAATCGTCGGGAATAAAGGAGGGTGGATTTTATAGCTACAATTTGCCTTTTAATCCCCACCACACTATCCAATTCCCTTTATATATATTCTCATTCACCAGTATAGCAAAGATAGCCCACGCCGGGATAAAACGTCAAGGCTATACAAGCGGGCGGGATTTGTTCGCTTTCAGCGGCCCCGCCCGTATTCTAAGACTTAAACAAATAATTATATTAAAAAATTAGTCAATTACGATCTTTCTTTTGAAACAGCAGATTATCGAAATTGAAACCCATGCCAGCCACAGCATTTTGGAGTGTAAATGTATCAGCCTGACCGCGGCTTCCCCTTGTAAATAGTACTAAACTGTCGCCATCAACTTCAGGATTTTTCCATCTGATGAAAAAAGTATTGTTTTTATAAGGCAACAAAGTCCCTCGTAGCTGGGGCGACCGCTGAGCCGCGAACCACAATCGATCATTACGGATTGATATCGTCACATTTCCGAACCATTGATCATGATACGTGCCTACAAACTGCTTTACGTCAGGATGATAAGTTAATAGTTTGCTCTTTACTGCATTGTAGACACTATCTTTAAGAAACCTGGCCGAGCGTTCATTTGAATTTGATCGGACAAAGGTTTTTGATGATTCATCAATATTTTTTACATCAAGATAACTATCCATTATTTGGTAGGTAATAGCATCAATGGCGTTGCTCTCGTTATTGGTTAACACGATAATACCTAACTTCAATTCAGGGATCATGGAGACTTCAGACACCATGCCAACATCTTCCCCTGTATGAACAACTTGCTTATAGCCTTTTGCATCAAGCAAAAACCAGCCAAGTCCATACGCTGCAAAGTGCGTATCATAAGCGCCGGGTTTACCAACGGGGATTACAACTTGTGGCGATAATAACTCCTTAACCGTTTGTTCGCTCAACAATCGTTTGTCCAAATTTTCTCCATATTTACCATTATTCATGAGCATCAATAGCCATTTGCTCATATCATTAACATTTGAATAGATTCCTCCAGCAGCATCGTCTTTGGTTGATGTATAACGGGCAATAACTTTAAGTGAGTCATTTATCAATTTATGCGGATCTATAATATTAGGGTTTTTGCTACAATCATTATAGGATGCAGCACTGGCTTCCATACCCAACGGCTTTAAAATGCGTTGTTCTACGAAGTCTTCCCAACGCATTTTTGATACGCGCGAAATAACTTCGCCTGCTACGAGGTAAAGGTTGTTGTCATAGGCAAATTTATTCCGGAACGAATATTTAGGTTTCAAATATCGCAGGTTATAGATAATGTCGTCAACTGTGAAGTTAGTAGAATCGGGGTCATGCATCAGGTCTCCCACACCAGTTGCCAATCCGCTACGATGACAAAGCAGATCCCGAATAGTTATTTCTTGGGTAGCTAATGGGTCATACAGACGAAATTCGGGAATATACTTGGTGACTTTATCATCCCAATTTATCATTTTTTCATCAATCAATAAACCTAAAGCTGCTGCTGTAAATGCTTTGGTATTAGAAGCAATTCCGAAAAGAGTTTCTGAATTTACAGCTTTTTTTGTTCGAATAGAGCTTACTCCAAACCCCTTGCTGTAAATCAGCTTTCCATCTTTAATTATACCAATAGCAATTCCCGGAACCCGGAATAGCTTTAAACCCTTGTTCGCTAAGCTGTCAACCTGACTATTGGTTAAACTTTGAGCGAAAACAACGGAAGGTTTGCTAAACAACAGCGAGGTTACTGCTAAGAACCAATAAAATGACAAACGGCACTTCATAAATAATGCAATAACTACTACGTAAAAATATCATTTTTAGCATAATCACTGTAATCTTCACGCGACAATATTGTATCCTCTGTAATATGTACAATCAATCTATTGCTTAATAGATAATTTCAAAGGCATTTCATCTTATCTCTACACAAAATTCTCATTCTGACCGGAACCCGTCAAGGGTGTATGAACAGCGCAGCCGCACAAGCCCGTCCTTCGCTGCCCTTGACAGAACCCGTCCAAAATAAGGGGAGTTGTTTAAGAGTTTAGATGATAAGCCCTAAGCTGCATATTTCATCAGATCTACATAGCCCGAGCCGCTATTGACAACAGCAAACATTCTGGAAATGATCTTATTGAGTATAACATTTAGCGTGCTCATCTTATTTTTCCCCTCGCTCACTCTTCTTTTATAATAGCTTTTCATCTCTGGATTATATGCGCAAGCACATATAGCCACCATGTGGATTAATTTTTTTAGCTGCTTGTTGGATAAACTACTGACTCGTGTTCTTCCTTTTATACTTGTGCCAGACTGGTGTTCAAAAGGAGCAGTTCCCACATAGCAGGCGAACTTTCGCCAGGTAGAAAAACGGGTGAAATTGTGGGTATAAGCAATCATGTTAGCGGCCAGCACAGGTCCTACACACTTAATACTGGTCAGTAATTGATAGTTTAATTTAACTGCTTCATCACTTTCTATCACCGCCTTTATTTGTTCTTCAATCTTTTTAACTTGAACCGTTAGGTTCATTATCAGGCTTTTATAAACTTGAAATATTTCTTTGTGCTCTTTTCCTTCCAATGCTTTTTCTGTTCTTTCCATGTGGCTTCATACCCTCCACGATCACATACCAAGCGATTTCGTAATGTAAGCAGCGACTGAAGTTTGAGAATACTTTTGGCTGGTAATAAAGTTGCCTGAATGGTTTCGCGGTGTAGCCAAGCATTTTCAGCGATTCTTTGTGCATCGATCTGGTCATTCTTTCCTCTTCTGATCCCTATAGATTGTTTGATCTGAAGCGCTGGAAGCATAGCGAATGGGAATACAAGATCATTTAGATAGGTGGCAAGTTTAATTGAATACATACCGGTATGTTCGAAGCATATGATCATATCCGCCGGTTCCGATTGTTTACAATACTTTTTTACCCAACTTAAAAATAAAGCAAATCCTTTTCCTCGTT
>Ga0302309_10001418_pt1 | contig 21984 bp, 16 predicted proteins | sample III_Palsa_N1_1_FD_200453 | JGI IMG/M metagenome (GOLD analysis project Ga0302309, IMG submission 200453) | Peat permafrost microbial communities from Stordalen Mire near Abisko, Sweden - III_Palsa_N1_1 | ecosystem: Environmental > Terrestrial > Soil > Palsa > Peat permafrost | place: Sweden... | reverse complement strand
ATCTCGGGCATGACTTATTCCTGAGCTAAACACAACGCCACTTCATCACCAGGCAGTGGCAACTCTGCGGCGTCTCTGAACAACGAATTTTAGAATGTGCCGGCTAGCTTGAAGATCGGCAGATACAAAGCGATCACGATGCCGCCGACCAACGTACCGAGAACCACCATGATGAGTGGCTCGAGCAAGGTGGACAGGGTATCGACGGCGTTTTCGACCTCGCTTTCATAGAACTCGGCAACTTTGAACAGCATGTTGTCCAGCGCGCCTGATTCTTCACCGATCGCAACCATTTGAACCACCATGTTAGGAAACAGGCTGGTCTGCCTCATCGCCAGTTGCAGTTGATGGCCTACGGCAATGTCTTCGCGCATCTGGCGCACGGCATCACCGTAGACAATGCTGCCAGTTGCACCAGCCACGGCGTCCAGCGCCTCGACGAGGGGGACACCGGCGCGGAAAGTCACACCAAGCGTGCGCGCAAAGCGGGCGACGGCTGAATTACGGACGATATCGCCCATGACCGGCATTTTCAGCGCAACCCGATCCATGAAATGTGCAAATTTTGGAGAGCGCTTTTTTGCGATGACGATGGCTGCGATGCTGCCGCCGACAATTCCAATAACAAGCCACCAGTAGCTTTGCATGAACGCCGATGCATCGACCAGCAGCTGGGTTGGAGCGGGTAGCTGAGCGCCGGCGTCCTGGAAGGTCTTGGCGAATACCGGCACCACGAAGAGCAACATGATCAGGATGACCACAAAAACCACTGCCAGCACCATCATCGGGTAAAACAGCGCTTTCTTGATCTTCTTCTTGAGCGCTTCGGTACGCTCTTTGTAAGTGGCAACCGTATCGAGCACGGTATCCAGTACACCGGAGGTTTCACCTGCGTGGACCAGATTGCAATAAAGCTCGTCGAACTGCAGTGGGTATTGGCCTAACGCCTCATGCAAGGCGGCACCGCCTTCGATGCTCTGTTTTACCTCCAGTAGCATGTTTTTGAAGCGTATGTTTTTTTGGCCATCGGCAATGATGTCGAAGGACTGCACCATCGGCACACCCGATGCCATCATGGTCGCAATCTGTCGGCTGAAGATCGCCACATCTCCCGGCTTGACCTTTTTGCCGGTAGATCCGAACAGCGGTTTTGCGCGTTCCCGCACGGTTTGCGGGTTCATACCCTGGCGACGCAGCTCTGCCTTGACCAATGAGGCGTTCTTTGCGGGCATGTCGCCTTTCATGCGTTTGCCGCGCTTGTCCAGGGCAACCCATTCATAGGTTGTCTGCTTGCTGACTTCAGCGCGCTGAGCACCGAGTGCTCGCGACTTGTTTGCTGCGGTGTTCGCCGTGGCCATGCTTTTTCCCCTGTGGTCCAGCTCAGACCCGCCAGCAGCATGCCGCTGACAAGGTATTTAGGCAATTTATCTCAAATCACGACTGTAAACCGTGGCCGCGCGCGCAAGTTCATCGCAGCGGTTGGATCGGTTTATGCCTTAATCCTTGGTCACGCGATCAATTTCCGCGAGACTCGTAAAACCATTTTTGACTTTGAGCATCGCTGATGCGCGCAGATCATTGATGCCCGCAGCTTTGGCCACTTCGGCAATTTGCAGGGCGTTGCCACCTTTCAACACGATCTTCTGAATGTCCTCAAGCATTGGCATCACCTGATAGATACCCACCCGGCCTTTGTAGCCCTCATTACAGCCATCGCATCCGACAGCTTGGTAAATGACCATGCCGGAATCAATATCAGCCTGTGTAAATCCAGCCTTGAGCAGTACCTCGGGCGGCAATTCCTGTGGCTTCTTGCACTCGTGCAAGCGGCGCGCCAATCGTTGCGCGATGATCAACGTGACCGAGGATGTGATGTTGTAAGGTGCAATACCCATGTTCATCAGACGCGCGATGGTCTGTGCCGCATCATTGGTGTGCAGGGTGGACAGCACCATGTGGCCCGTTTGCGCGGCCTTGATCGCAATCTCGGCGGTCTCCAGGTCACGAATTTCGCCGACCATGATCACGTCGGGATCCTGTCGCAGAAACGAGCGAAGCGCGCTAGCGAAGGTCATGCCGCGTTTGACGTTTTGCTGAACCTGATTGATGCCCTCGACGCGGATTTCGACCGGATCCTCCACCGTTGATATATTGCGCTCGGCCGTGTTGAGCATGTTCAGTCCGGTATACAACGACACCGTCTTGCCGGAGCCGGTCGGGCCGGTGACCAGCACCATGCCGTAGGGCTTGTGGATGGCGTCGATATAAAGCTTCTGCTGTTCCGGCTCGTAACCGAGCTTCTCGATGCCGATCTTGGCCGATGAGCCGTCCAGGATACGCAGCACGATCTTCTCACCGAACAGCGTCGGCAGGGTGCTTACGCGAAAATCGATTGCGCGTGTCTTGGATAGGTTGAGCTTGATACGGCCGTCCTGTGGCGTGCGCTTTTCTGCGATATCCAGCTGCGCCATAACCTTCAATCGCGACGAGATACGATTGGCCATCTTCATCGGCGGGCTGGCTACAGCCTTGAGCATGCCGTCCATACGTAGACGAACCCGATACTGAGTCTCAAACGGCTCGAAGTGGATATCCGAGGCGCCGCGACGGATGGCGTCCACTAGAATCTTGTTGATGAATTTGACGACTGGCGCATCGTCATTGGAATTTGCATCAATGCCCGTCTGTTCAGCCTCTTCATCACCGCCATCGAGATCCAGGCCTTCCAAATCGCCGCCGCCCAGATCGGGCATCGTGTCCCGCATGTTGTTGAGCAGGCTTTCGATTACGCGTACCAGCGAACCGCGCTCGACCAGGATCGGCTCGACCATACAGTTGGAGTGGAACTTGATCTCATCCAGCGCATGCGACTGCATAGGGTCGGCAATGCCGACAAAAAGACGTTTGCCGCGGCGAAACAACGGCAGCGCCTGATGCTTACTAATCAAAGCCTCACTGATCAGATCGAGCGGCATATTGGCAGGATTGAGCGACGCCACGTCGATCATTGGCATGCCGAACTCGGCCGAAGCGATCTGCGTCAGCTGAATGCTCTCGACGAGGTTGTGATCAAGTAGCCAAGAGGCGAGGGCAGTCTTGTTTTGGACGCTGTCGGCCATCGCCTTGCGTACATCGGCTTCGGGCAGCATGCCTTCGGAAACCAGTCGGCGAGCCATCCCTGACAGGCCCACTAGCGACGGCTGCAATTGTGATGACATGATTTCTGACCCCTTAACGCGTATGTGGTTGAATCTACCGCAGTTCGAGCCCTAGGTCATCATCTATTAGCTACATATACGAATGACGTCATGAGGCGACTTGCGGACGGTGGTCAATCAGCCTGCGAAATGAAACAAATCCCGATTCAGGCAGCGATCTCAAAGCAAGCTACCTAAGGACTACCTAAGTCGTTAGGGCTCCCAATTAAGTCAAGTTTGGCTAGAGAGCAGAGCTCGTAGTTCGTGAATGCCAGCTTGCGGCATCAACTGCATCGGACTTCACGCTATGATCTGCCAAAATTAGGACCATCCTCTTGAACCATCTGAGCATAATCCTGCCCGCCAAGAACGAAGCTCCCGCGCTTGCCGCTCTGCTGCCGCGTTTGCGCGAGGTACATCCAAACGCCGAAGTCATCGTGGTCGATGATGGTTCCACCGACGATACCCGCGGCATCTGCCGCACTAACGGTGTTGGATGTCTATCCTCACCATACTCCATGGGCAATGGTGCTGCGATCAAGCGTGGAGCTCGTACTGCCACCGGCGATATATTGGTATTCATGGACGGTGATGGCCAGCACGATCCTTCCGATATCGCCCGTCTGGTGGGTGAATTGGAACGAGGGTATGACATGGTGGTTGGTGCCCGCGATTGGGGCAGTCAGGCCGGCGTGGGTCGCGGACTTGCCAATACGCTGTACAACTGGCTTGCCTCACGCATGACCGGTCATCCGGTCCTTGATCTCACCTCAGGCTTTCGTGCTGTGCGTGCAGACAAATTCCGCGAATTCATCCATCTGTTGCCCAACGGTTTCAGCTACCCTACCACCAGCACCATGGCATTTTTCCGCAGCGCTTACTCGGTTGCCTACGTGCCGATCAAGGCGGCGCAGCGCATTGGCAAGAGCCACATCAAACCTCTGCGCGATGGCCTGCGCTTCCTGCTGATCATCTTTAAGATTGCCACCCTGTATTCGCCGCTGAAACTGTTCGTACCGGCCAGCGCGCTGTTCTTCCTGCTTGGTTGTGCAAACTACGCTTGGACCTTCGTGCGCGACGGGCGCTTCACCAACGGCAGTACGCTGCTGTGGAGCGCAGCGGTGATTGTGTTTCTGATTGGTCTAGTATCCGAGCAGATAACGGCATTGACGTATCGTCAAGACAAATAAGTGCATCGTCATTGCAGTAGGCCCAAACTTGATTGAGCGACCAGATTTTGCATAGCGGGACTCATCAAAAAAGAATTCTTCGCGTAATGCGCTCTGATCTCCGTGATGTGACGTACACAAGGTTTAACCAGTTGATGCGCGTACTTCTGATCAGCACTTCATACCCTCGGAATATTTCCGACTGGCGCGGCATATTTATGCGGCATCTGGTTTCTGCGCTTGCTCGCGTATCATCGGTCAAGCTCAGCGTGTGGGCACCCCCTGGAGAACTTCCCGAACAGGCGACAACCGTCGTTTCATCGGAAGATGCTGACTGGTTGGCTCAGCTCATGGTTGCTGGCGGGATATCGCACATGATGCGCAGCGATGGGTGGCGAGCATGGTTTGCGCCCATTCGTCTTTTGCGCATGATCGGCAAAGCGTATCGCGATCGCCCAGAAGTGGATATCTATCACATCAACTGGCTGCAATGTTCGTTGCCTCTTCCGCGCAATCGAATACCAGCACTGATTACCGTGCTGGGCAATGACCTCAAACTTCTGAAACTGCCATTCATGCGCCCTCTGCTACGCAGGGTCATGAAGCGGCGCAGTGTAGTCATCTGTCCCAATGGGGACTGGATGCGGCAGACCCTGGAGGCGGCATTTGGAGACGTTGCCGAGATATGCCCAGTTTCATTCGGCATCGATCCGAGCTGGTATGCGATCAAACGCGAATCTGCTACTGAGCAGCCCCGCCGCTGGCTAGCGGTCACTCGTCTGACCACTAACAAGCTCGGGCCATTGTTCGATTGGTCGGAAAAATTCTTTTGCGATGGTGCTCGCGAATTGCACTTGTTCGGGCCGATGCAGGAAGGTGTTCAGGTGCCGGAATGGGTTCATTATCATGGGGCAGTCACGCCGGAGCAGCTTGTGACCGAATGGTTCCCCGAGGCATGCGGCTTGATTACCCTGAGCCGCCATGCCGAAGGGCGGCCGCAAGTCATGCTGGAAGCCATGGCTGCAGGCCTTCCCATTATCGCTTCGAGGATGCCGGCGCATGCAGGCATTGTCTTCGATGGGGAAACCGGGGTGCTATGCGATGACACCGATGACTACGGCACAGCGCTGCTTGAGCTGGAGAATACGTTGACCAATCGACGCATGGGAGACGCTGCGCGGCGTTGGGCCACCAGCGAAATCGGTACCTGGGATGATTGCGCCAATCGTTATTTGCAGATTTATCATCGACTACTTGGAACATCCTGAATGGCGGGCCAAATCCTTGTACTCGGCGCAGGCGGATTCATAGGAAGGCAGCTGGTACGGACTCTGGCTCAACACGGCAAGCAGGTGATCGCAGCTAGCCGCAGCCACGTCGAGTTTGACATCGCCAACGTCGAGACGCTCGTTGGCGCATTGTGCGAGCCGAAGGACTTCGCACCGTTGGTCGCTCGTAGTCGAGCGGTTGTGTACCTGGCATCGGCTTCCACTCCCGGGAGTTCCGCTGCTCGCCCGATAGAGGATGTGACTGACAATCTTCTTCCGCTAGCCGCATTGCTGCAGGTATTGCAGGATCATGCCGGCGTCGATCTGTTGTATTTGTCCTCGGGAGGAGCGCTCTATGCGCCGGCTTGTGACAGCATGTCGAGTGAGGGGATGCAGGTGCAACCGCTCTCCTATCATGGTGCCGGTAAGCTCGCTGCCGAATATTTCATCTCTGCATGGTGCAGCCAGTATTCTCGAAAAGCGACGATCGTGCGACCTTCGAACGTCTATGGCCCAGGTCAGCCTGAACGTGAGGGATTCGGTATCGTTCCTACAGCACTAGGTAAAATTCAGCGCAATGAGACCTTGCATGTGTGGGGCGATGGCTCGGCAGTTCGTGACTATTTGTACATCGATGACCTGGTGAGATTGATCACGGCGATCCTTGCCAAACCCATGCCAAAGGGCGCGCGCGTCATCAATGCGTGCAGTGGCGTGGGAATCAGCTTGAACGAGCTGTTCGAGACGCTGGAGGCAGTGACCGGTACAGCGTTGCTTTGCAGCTACGAAACCAGCCGCTCCGTGGATGCTTCACGCGTTGTAATGGACCCTAACCTTGCTACGCACGAATATGACTTTTCGGCCGCAATTTCATTGCATGAAGGATTGAAACGGACATGGGTCTGGTTGAACAGCATCAAGCCCTGAACCGATCGGAACACCCGCTGTGCTCCGTCTGCATCGCCAACTATAATGGTGCCGCGCTACTGGACGACTGCCTGGTCTCGGTTCTTTCGCAACAAGGCAACGTGAGCATCGAGATCATTGTTCACGATGACGCCTCAATGGATGATTCGGTTGCCTTGCTGCGCGCGAATTATCCTCAAGTGGAAGTACTTGCAAGTCGTGAAAATGTGGGCTTCTGCATCGGCAATAATCGCATGGTGGCGCATGCGCGCGGAGAGTTCGTTCTCCTGCTAAATAATGACGCGGCGCTGCGTACGGATGCACTCATCACACTGATCGAAGCTGCACGCGTGCAGGCTCCGAAAGGTATATTGACTTTGCCTCAGTATGATTGGGAAACCGGTGTGCTGGTTGATCGAGGTTGCCTACTGGATCCGTTCTACAACCCGGTGCCGAATCTCGATCCTGACCGTCGTGATGTGGCGATGGTGATCGGAGCGTGCCTATTCTTGCCTCGCGCGATCTGGATTGATCTTGGCGGTTTCCCCGAATGGATGGGCTCAATAGCTGAAGATATGTATTTATGTTGTCTTGCCAGATTGCATGGTTTGTCTGTGGGCGTTAGCGCCGACAGCGGCTACCGCCATCGCCAAGGCAGCAGCTTTGGTGGCGGGCGTGTGGACGCGGGTAGGCTGCAGACCACCTTTCGCCGGAGGCTGTTGAGCGAGAGGAACAAGACGGCAGTTATCTTGATCTGCACCCCGACACTGTTGGTCTGGCCACTGCTTGTGGTGCATGTCATCGAGCTCGCGATTGAGGGTATCGCATTGACCCTGCTCAGATGGGATGCCCGCATCTGGAGACAAATTTACGCGCCGACGTTTGTTTATATCGTCGGTAATCTAGGCCAGTTACGTGTACGTCGGGAACAGATCCAACTTGCCCGCCGCACAAGCTTGGGTAGGTACATGCGCTGTATGGTGCTGCTTCCGCGCAAACTGAGCATGCTCTTCCGGTATGGTGTGCCGACGTTAAAGTGAGTTTGCGAGGTGGTGCCAACTGGCGCTCAGCCGGTCGGGTGAGATCTTGGCGGTTACTATCAGCTTTTCCGCTGGAACAGAAAAAACGGCTCTTTTGGATTGACGCCGAGCGCAGTGGCGTCGATATCCGAGAGAAGCTCATCGTGCTGACGCACGCGCGAAAGCAATCCGGCTGACGTAAAACGCGTAAAGATGTCCCGTCCAAACAGACGGACATGATCGCGTTGCCCGTAAGCCTGCAGTCGCACAGCATCATCGTCGATACCGGGGTCTTGCCAAGTGTGATGCAATTTTCCGCTGTAAGGTGTTTGCAGGATGGCGTACCCACTTGGCTTGAGCACGCGGCAAATTTCACCCAATGCCCTCAAATCATCGTTCACGTGCTCCAACACGTGGTTTGCGATCACCATGTCAAACGACTGGTCATCGAACTGCATCTCGAGCATGTCAACGCGTTGCACATCCGGCGTACTCGGATAGAGATCGCAAGGCACGTAACGGGCTGGGCTGTTGCCAATAATGCACCGCGCGAGTCGCTTCTCTGGAGCGAAATGCAGCACTGACTTATCACGCATGCCTGCGAGCAGTCCGGTCTTTTCCAGATACATCAGCAGATGCCGCTCACGGTCGTGGGCGCCGCACCGGGGACACTCAAAGTGGTCCAGGTCGCTGCCAACCATATCCATCACGCGCATCAGCTTTGGTGCATCGGTCGAGCCACCCATATAGGGCATGAAGCGCCATACCCGATGGCTGCAAAGCACGCAACGATATCGCCCTCCTGGCAAATAGCCAGCGAGTGCGTAACTTGCCAATTTGGTTAAACCCATGTTCTTTCTCTCACGCCGCTATCGCCGGTGTAGCACTTTGCCATATTGTCCGGCTGGCCCCTTGTGGGTGCGGCCGTTCAGTTCGTTGGCGGCAGTGCGAATGACGGAAGCAGTTGTAAGAAGTGCCGTCCTAATTGCCCCGTACGGGGATGCCGCAACGATCAAGGGGACCCATTCGAGGATCAATCTCCAGCGTCCGGTCCGAATGGCGTGGAACACAACACGTCGCAGGAAGTCTGTCACACCATGTGCGAGGTCACCATTTGTGATGGCGTAACGTGGAACGTCCAAGATCGCTTTCCAGTAGAGGTTGCGAACCAAGTCGTTTGACTTTGTTGTCATTGAGCCTATTGAGTTCATTCGATAGACAGTCAGTGGCTCGCTTAACTGCCTCAAGAAACCGTGGCGGGCCAGGCGTAGGTGCACTTGGTAGTCGATGAATAAATCCTCCAGTTCTAGCAGTGTGCAGCTTAGAGCGGCTCGAAATACCATTGAACTAGTGTTAAGAAAGTTACCTCTACGTAGCATTGCGGCGATGTCAAACTGTGCATCCCCAACGTCGTTGAAGAGCCCAAGGCGTCGTCCGGTTTCATCCACTGTGACGGCGTTGGTGTAGACGGCAGCACACTCGGGATGCTGAATAAGATATTTGATTTGCGGTGCCAGTTTGCCAGCTAGCCAGTAGTCATCACCATCGAGATGGGCGAGAAATTTGCCACGGCCGGACAAGATCAAGCGTCGCCAGTTCTGCAGCAGACCGACATTCCTGTCAGCGGTGATTACCCTTATTAGTTTGGGATATTCGCGTTGATAGAGCAGCGCAATCTCGCGGGTATCGTCGGTTGAACAGTCCTCGCCTATCAACAATTCGATTGAAAACTCCGTCTGTTGTGCGAGTACTCCTTCGATTGCCTGCGCGAGATATGCGCTGTGGTTGTAGGCGAGCATCAACACGCTGACAAGAGGAGCTTCGACCAATGCAGATTGGTCGCTGACTTCATAATTCTGATCTGTTGAGCGGATGTCCGATGATGAAATCATGCCAAGCTTCTTTCTGACCATGGCGCTAAGGTTTGAATCGGTGGCTGACCGTGTGCTTCGTTCATCGCCCGGTGACCTCAGACTTGGTGCGAAGCGTGCGTACTATGGATAGCAACCCTGCTAGGGCGGTATTCCGCGTGAGTGCAGCAAGCAGTAAATACACGACTGCGGAAGCAGTAATGGTGGTCAGCATAGTTAGTGGGCCAGATCTACTCCAGTGCAACACAGCCAATCCGACGATAGCGGCCACTGCAGACAGAGCAAATGTGGAGGACTGATCCATCATCTGGGCAAGAGCGCCGTAGCCAAGGAGTCTTCTGGAATAGTGCGTGTTGATTAATACTGAGAGGATGCTTCCAACTAGGACTGCGCCCGCGATAGCGATCGGTCCCCAAGGGGCGCAGACAATAATCAAAGCGATGCTCGCCGATTGTTTTACCGCCTCTATACGCAGGAGAAGATTGGATTTTCCTAGAGCTCCTATCGTGGCAAGGTTGAGTACGTGAATTGGCCAGAAGGCTGCACTTAGCGCCAGGATGCTGAGTACCGTTGCTGCCGGGGACCAGCGGGTTCCGTAAAGCAAATCAATGAGTGGCTTGGCGACGAGTGCGATGCCGACCATGCATGGTACGAACAAAAACATAGCCATCTGTAGTGACGCGCGCAACGCTGCGAGTAGCTTTGCCCGGTCACCCGCCAAAGTCGAGAAAACTGGCAGGCCAACGCGGCTCAGTATGCTGCTTATCATGGAAGCCGGCGCTTGTTGGGTATTCTGTGCCAGCGTGTAGTAGCCAAGTTGACGGGCATCGAACAATTTACCAATCAACAGTGCTTGCATTCGGACAGCAATGGAATTCAGTAATCCCGTAAGTAGCATATATCCGCCGAATCCGAATAGGCTTCGGAAGGATGCGCTACGGTAGCGGCCACGCGGTCGCCACCCCGAATATAGCCACAACAAGAGCCCGCGTACACCAATCGAAATGATGCCTTGCCATGCAAGACTCCATACGCCGAACCCGCGCAGTGCCAACACGACTGCCACGGCGCCAGAGCAAAGCGAGGCGATCACTTCCGCGCGCGCGCGCGACTTGAAGTCGAGCCTCATTGTCAACAACGCATCGGGGACCGAGGCGTACGCGCCTAGTGGCAACACTACCGCCATGACGCGGGTCAGGTCGATTAGCTTGGGCTGGTTGAAGAACACCGCAATGGCCGGCGCAGTGACCGCCAGGATACCCGCCGTGACAATACCCAAGCCAACTGTGAAGATGAATACGGTAGTTTCGTCGTCTGCCGTGGTGTGCTGGCGCTGGACTAGCGCAGCGCCAAAGCCGGAGTCGACCAGCAAGGTGCCGATGCTGGTAAAAACCAACAACATGGCGATGAGGCCAAAGTCGTCCGGCGTGAGCAGGCGTGCCAAGACCACAGTGACGAGAAACTGCACGCCGTAGCGCGCCAATATCTCCAGGGTGCTCCATAAGGTTGCAGATGCGGCACGTCTTTCGAGGGTGGTGGGCTTTGCGTCCATCCTGTCAGAACGCTAACGCTTTCTTATTGCAGGCACGCCAGCGACCAATGCACCGGCTTCGACTGATTTGGTCACACAAGCGCCGGCTGCGACGATCGCTCTGTCTCCGATGACGATGGGTGCGCTTTGCGACCCGTTGATAATGCTAGCTCCGGTGCCTATGAATGCGCCTTGGCCGATGTGCACGTGGCCTGACACATGCACCCCGGGCGACAACGTAGTGAAGTCGCCGATGATCGCATCGTGGCTTACTGTGCAGCCAACGTTGATTTGGACGTGTCGGCCGACGTTGATATTGGTCGTCAGGATGGTTCCTGCGCATACGATCGTTCCGCTACCGAGTTCGACTGAGTCGGATATTTCGGAGCGAGGGTGTACGACGATCGCTTCTTGTAAAGGAACCGCGTCACATAGGATAGCTATTCTGCGTCGTGATGAAGGGTCGCCGATGGCTATAACGACACGTGAGGAGATATTGGGCTCGATCTCGGTAATAAGCCTGACCGCGTGTCCATTGACAGGGTGTCTGGGGTAATCCGGAATATCGACGAGAAACTCTATCTCAAGTTCATTGCCCCATGACTGCTTTGCCAGCCATGCTACTTCGCGCCCGGATCCGCCGGCGCCGAAAATATACAACTTCTTGAAGCCAGGAATTGACTCATGAAATGGGTCGCGAGGCATGAACGTGTTACCCGCCGACCATTTGTTTGATTGCGGCCCCAATTGTCTCGATGTCTTCAACGGTGACCGCCGTGCCCGACGGCAAAATCACCACACGATCTGCCAAGAGCTCCGTATTTTTCAACAGGAGATTTGCGTGTGGAAAAATATCCCGATAGGGCTTCATTCCATGTGCGCCAGGCCAGAAATACTTGCGAGCCAGGACGTTTTCAGCTTGGAGCGCGGTGATAATCTGGTTGCGTGTCATGCCACAAGTTCTATCAACCTCAATGACTATGTAGTGGTGGCTGTTGCGCTCTGCCGGATCGTAGGCCAATACCGAGATGCCTGGAACTCCACTCAGCACATCGGTGTAGGTCGCATGATTACGGGTGTTGATCGCGACTACTTCGGCGTGGCTGTCGAGGTTGGTCAACCCCATTGCTGCACATACTTCAATCATCTTGCCGTTCGTGCCCGGATGAATGACGTTGTCGTAACCGCTAAAACCGAAGTTACGCATCAATCGCATGGCTTCCGCGAGTTCGTCATCGTTGGTAACGACGGCACCGCCTTCAAACGTGTTGAATGACTTGGTTGCATGAAAACTGAGCACTTCGCAGGCACCGAAGCGGCCGATGGTCTGGCCTCTGTAGGTGCTGCCGAAGGCATGCGCTGCATCGAACATCAGCTTCAGTCCGTGCTCGTCGGCAATAGCTTGCAGTTCATCGACGGGCGCTGCACGGCCCCACAAATGCACGCCGATGATGCCTGTTGTGCGTGGCGTGATCATTCGCCGCACGGCCTCGGGGTCGAGATTGTGTGTAATGAGGTCGATGTCAGCGAATACGGGTGTGATGCCTTGCCAGTGCAGCGCGTGTGCTGTCGCGACAAAGGTCCAAGACGGTACAATTACTTCGCCCTCAAGCTGCAACGCGCGTATGGCGATCTCAAGAGCGATGGTGCCGTTGCACATAGCGACGCAGTGCTTGACATCAAGGCGTGCGGCGATACGTTGCTCCAACTCCTGCACCATCGGGCCGTTGTTGGTCAGCCACTGGTTGTCCAGGATCTGGCTGACCCGCTGCAGGAAGGCTTCGCGGTCGCCAATATTGGGGCGACCCACATGTAATAACTGCTCAAACGCCGGTGATGCGCCGTTGATGGCGAGATCGGCTTTGCTACGAATGGTCTTGATCGGCACGTGTAACTGGCCCCTGAAAATCGGTTACGTTGTTTAGGTAAAGCGTACCGTAATCAACAACGCTGCAGTTGCGTAGTATTTTCCCTGTTTAAGCCTGCGACCTGTGGCTCTCGACACACTACATGCCTGGCAGCGCACGTAACTCATTCAAGCTGGTATCCAGACTCCCGCCAATATTAAGTGCTTGTAACTCGTGCAATGCCGCACGGGCGTCTTCTTCGCGGCCTTGTGCCGCCAACATCCGTACCAGGGTGATTCTGTAGGCTGGTTCTTTGGGCGCTGCTTTTGTGGCCGCGTCCGTCATGCGTTCCCCTAGCGGATGATCGTTCAGCACATTCCACGCATAGTCACCATACATTGCCAGCAACCGGGCACTCGGATCGGGATGCGACAGTGCCGCCAGGTAGGCCTGCATCATGCGCTGTTTCGGCAGGTCGCAATGACCTTCGCGCACGCACTGCGTCAATGCGGCCAGTGAGCTTTCATCTTGAACGGTCGGCTTATGGTTCTTCAATTTATCTATCAGGCTGTTCCACCAGATATTTTTTAGCGGGAGTTTCATTCGCGAGTTCATGAAGATCAGTGCCTGCTCCGGGAGTATCGACGATCCCGGCAGAGCGGCGGACTTTTCAAGGGGTGCGTATGCCAACTTGGTGAACGGGGACGCGGGGTCATACTGGGAGTAAATGATGTAGGTCCGCCCTAGCTCATACTGGGCTCGTGGGGATCGCGGCGCACGCGAGGCTAGGTCTTCGGCCAATCGAAGCGGTGAACCCCATGCGTAGGAGCTTATGGCTGTCAATATTGACCAGCAAAGCATCAGGCCTCCCAAAAGCACATAACGGCATAAAGCAAATGCGGTCGACCGCCCGGTCGCTAGTAACGGGACGACCGTCAACATCAAGCCAAAGCTGGCGAAATAATTGCGGTGTTCGTAGATAAGCTCCAATGGAATAATGGTGCCAGTGAGCAAGTGACACGCAAAAAATAACGCGATGCCAAGTGATGCCAATGGAAGTCGATGCCTCAGCCAGAGCATCAGCCCAGCCAGTGAAGCCAGAAATATGAGGCTGCCAAGCGTGGTCCAGGGCGTCAGGAGCCCGGTCGAGACAGAAAAATCATCGTGATAAAACGATAATGCCTCGAAGTTTGGTAGGAGCGTCCATAGTACGTAATCCGACACGATGCGCGCCTCGCTCATTAAGCGAGTTGCTAGCGTAAAATCTCGTGTCTCCCAACTTGCAGGATTTAATAAGCCAGGTAGTAGCCATATCAAACCGATCACAAGCGGCAACAAAAATACCAGCGAAAATAGGGAAATGACCCGCCAATCTCGCGACACCGAAAACTTTGGCGAGCTCGGTCTTACTAGAGAGTGGTCATTGCCTTGTTTAATATTACTGGGGTGCGCGGTCAAAACAATTTTATCTATCCCAGTATCGAAGGCGGTGTCGTCGTATCGAACCGGTGTCAGAAAACGAAACATTGCCCATTCGATAAGCAATGCGTAGAGCGGAAGCATAATTGCAGTCTCTTTCGCCATAATACCAATGGCGGCGGGCACCGTAATACTGATTGTACAAAGATAAAAACCTCGGTAGGGAGTCCATCGAAATAGCCGGGATGTTTTTTTTAATCGACCATGTGTGGGGGATTTTTCGAGCATGTGTCTCCTGCCAATGACGTATCCGGTCAGTCCAATCAGCACAAACAAGTTAGCTATGCTTTCCATGCGTTGAACGACATAAAGAACAGCAGTGAGGTTAATCGGTAATAACATCCAGCTAGCGGCAACTAACGCGGCAATAATGTCCGTGCGTCCAAAGTTATCTCTAGAAGTCTCCTGGATGGGAGGGGCGTTTTTATTTGGATGGCTATCAGTTTCGCTCGGGTCTGCTTTCCTGGCTGAGTTTGATAGATAAAATCGGCTGGCTTTAGCTAAATTTAATCGGTAAGAAACCTCTAGTAGGATATTTGCTAGCACATAAACCATAAGACCGTTCAATAAATGAATGATCAGGTTTGTCAATTTCATCCAGTAAGGATCTAGGCCCGTTAAAAGATAGTTCGCTGCGAAGCTTAGCGATGCCAGAGGGCGCTTGAATTCGCTAGATGGTGAGGACAGCGCCGCACCTACTAGCGATGACACCCTAGCGTTTGCAAGCTGTACGCCTTTATTGTCGACAATATTGGGGTAGTCATCAAACAAGAAGCTACCTGACAACCCGGTGCTGTAAATTGCGCAGCAGAATATTATGGCTATAAGAAGCAACCACTTGCCGCCTTTGGCTTTTTCAAAGGCCTGATTTAAAGGGCGTGTTTCTTTCATTACTTTTGCGTCGCCTCAGTATTTATGTTCAGCTCGAGAGCATTCCGTAGATGAGCCAGTTCATTGGCCCAGTAATTTTGATCTCGTAAGACGTCCGCATGTAGTCGTGGCATGCCGAAGGACGCGGCTTGCTGGTCTTTGTTCCGGGTCTGATAGTGTTCTAAGTGCGATAGCCCTTCGCGTGGAAATCCCGCCGAGCCTAGGATTTCGGCTTGCTTCAGCGCAGCCGCTGGGCGAATATCTTGATCGAGCGCCGCGTTGAAATAATGAAGAGCCGAATGTCCGTCGTGTCTGGCCAAAGCAATGCGCCCCTTCAAATATAAAAGATCCTGATATCTTCCATACACGCTGGTCAGGTTTTCGTTGGACATGCCGGCGTCAACAAGGAGGTCCAAGGTATCGAGGTCGAGCCCTTGGCAACGCCCATTGGTTGCCAGTTCAATGTTGCTCTCGAACCATTGCGTCAGCAGCGTTCCGGGGTCTCGCGTTGTAGCCATGGCGCTCTTCGCACGGTTCAAATCATCTTGATTTAATTCATCAAGTAAGCAGCGTGCATCGATGAGATTAAAGGCAAGCTGTACTTGGCCAGGATCCTTTTTCAAGGCAGTTTCGAGACGAGCGACTGCTTGTTTAGGTTCATTAGTTGACATTTCAAACTGAGCGGCGTCTGCCTGCGCGCGTGGCGATTGCGGGTTGAGTGTGGCCCAGAGAAGCGCTTGGTCGTGGTTGTTTCCCCACAAAGTCGCCAATGAATGTGTCATCAGCGCAAGTCCCATCAGAAGAACGGCAGCCAGAGTAAATTTGAGTGCCTGGAAAACGCGTATGTCTTTCTGAGAGCGGCCTGGCGGATTGAGCAGAGTTAGTCGGCCATTGGAAAACCTTACACCACACAGCCAGAGGCTAAGCGGCCAAAACAATAACGTTGCAGGAAGATAATTCCTATGCTCGAAGTACAGCTCCAATGGGATCGTTGTCGATTCCATCGACTGGCCGACAAAATAAAAAAGTATTGCTAGTGTGATGGCGGGAAATGTTCTCCGCAGCATGCAAGCACCTACTACCAGCCCAAAAACTGTTAGTACTGAAGGTAGGGTGGTTAGGGGGGACCACAAAGATTGCGACGCCTGAATTTGATCGTTGAATAGGCCGGCAGTAAATGGCCGCGGGAACCACAACAGTGTGAAATAGTCCATCAGGACGCGTGGCTCAGTGAGCAGACGTTGCCCCATGGTCCAGGGGCGTAGCTTCGATACGCCGTATACAAAGCCGAGCCAGCCCATGCGCAGTAAAAAGGCGACAACAGCTAGGGTTGGCACACCGGCAAATAGCCACATCGACCAGCGATAGGTTGAGTTGAGCTTGGGTGCAATTGCGGACTCGCCGATGGGCGGGGCGAGATGGGACGTGGCAGGAGCCAGGGTTCCAGACTGCTGTCCGGGCGAAAGGCTCGGCACCGTTCTTTGACGTAGCCAGACGAGCTCGATGACCAGAGCCAAGCTTGGCAGCAATATGCCATTGGCTTTACTCAATAGTGCCAGTACGGTGCAAGCGCCTAGGCCGACAGCAATCCAGCACAAGCCTCGTAAGGTCTGTCCTGACATTATCTGGCGACGCCCCCGCAACCAGAGGATTAGGCCTATCAGCGTGAACGTTGCCGGTAGCATGGCCTCGCGCTGGACGATATATAAAGTGGTGGATACCAGAAGCGGGTGTAACAGCCAGAATGCACCCCCTAGAACCGCCGCCATGTCAAGCCGTTCCCCCAAGCGGGGGCATTCTTGCGAGTGGGTTGCCCAGTTGGATTTGTGTCGCCCAAGGTTGCGCAATAGCAACATCAGCAGAGCCGCGTTAAGCAGGTGAAGCCAAAGATTGGTGCGCTTGAACGGATATGGATCTGCAGGCCAGTTATGGGCATCCGCAAGAAAGCTGAGCAGCGCGATGGGACGACCGATGGGGTCTGCGACACCTGACGTTATATAGCGCCAAAAAGATGGCCAATTGTCCACCGGTCCCATGGTGCCCAGCGTGGGCAAATTGGCAAGATCATCGAAAACAAAATCGCCGTGCAAGCCTGGCGTATAGACTACCCAGGCGCTCAGGAATATGGTGGCGACCAAGGCAACGAGCATCAGGATGTGTGTGCCGGAACGGCAGAAATTCGTCACAAATTGGATCTACTCATAGTTGGCCACTACGAAAAAAAAAGGGCCACAGAGTGGCCCTTTTTGCTTAGCAAAGTATACGTATTACTGACGGCAAGAAGTCGGAAGGTACTGGGTTGGTACGGTTGTGCCACCCGACTGCAGGCAGCTCCACACGATCGAGCCGCCGCTGGGGGTCGGCGACAGAACAAAGACGTCGCCACTAATCTTGGCGTTAGCGCCCGGACCACCATAACTTGCGGTGATCTTGCCCGTGGTGGTGACGCTTACCTGCGAAACGTACTTGCCGTTGATGGAGGCGGCTGTGGCCAGCCCGGCTGAGGTGTTGTTCGTCGGGAAACGACCAATTTGGGAATAAAACTCGGATACGGCCGTCTTGGCGCCATCGGTCAGTACTGCGCCTTCAGAAACCTGGGTACGAATCAGGTAGTTCTGGTAGGCCGGGATGGCAATGGCAGCCAAGATTGCGATGATCGCGACAACGATCATCAGTTCGATCAGGGTGAAACCTTTTTGCATATTCTTCATGGTGATTCCTCTGGATTGATTTGCTAACCGTTGTTGATGCCCCCGAGCCCCAGCCCCTAACCCCATAGCAGGGACGGACCCCATAACTCTTGACCAGCAGCAGTCAGGAAGCTCCCTATGCTGAAAGCATGTTGCGTGCCATAAGTGTTGAGTGAGCGCTTCCACATAAAAGCTAGTGCAGTCTGTGTGAACTCGATCATGGAAAGTTGTGTTCGATGAAGACATTGGCTGCAACTCTCTAAGAGCGAGTACTCATGGAGCCCTACGTTATGGGCGCGCTTGGGCAAATAGTGACGCTATTTGTCAAAATAGTGCACTCCGTACTTTGCTATTGACGACATACCGTGGGCAGATATGTTCCATCAATCGTGCTGTGGGAACAGGTCCACGTGATGCTGCCGATTCCGCTCGTCGGCGACAACAGTAGATATTTGGTGGCGACAGTAATTTGATTGTTCGCCTTGGGCCCGTTATAGAGAACCTTGATTACGCCTGATGTGACGTTGACGCTCGAGACATAGCTGCCGTTGATTGACTGAGCGCTTACCAATCCAGCACTTACATTACTGGGCGGAAATTTTCCCTGGGCAGAGTAGTAGTCCCAGACAGCCGATTTTGCACCTCCGGCCAGGACCAAGCCTTCGGATACCTGCGCCCTGATCAAATAGTTTTGGTAGGCGGGTATAGCGATGGCGGCGAGGATCGCAATGATCGCAACAACAATCATTAGTTCGATCAAGGTAAAGCCGTCAGAAATGCGTCTAATCAAAGCAGTGGACTCCCCCAAGAGATTCCCTCTGCCGCAAGTTATGTACCAACCTGTTTCGCAGGTCTATCCAAGTTCCTCGATTTGTGAAACGTTAGATGCATTGCCAGAAAAAATGTGATGAAGGTCACAATATTCCGTCTAGGGATATCACGTTTAGCTGCATGAGGAGAGGTCTGTTTTGATGCTCTGTATCGCGCCCGCGGCGAAAATCATTTAAAGACAGACTCTAGTGATTCGCGATTTCGAGGCTACGAACAACGTTACTGAATTTCTGGCGCGGTTCACCGTTTTCGGATTGAAGCGAATTTTTTGGTTAGCAAGCTAACGGCGAACACACCAAGCAAGATTTCCGCGCCACGGTAAGGTGTCGAATAGCGAGGTTCCGCCTGCAGCACTGAGTGAACAAGAGTAATAAACACCAACAATAGAGCAGTGTTCGCCGCTTCAAGTGATAGTGCATTCCGGTCCAGTGCCAGAACACAACCTAGAAGGCACAGTAACATTAGTAGACGGTTGCACGTATGACACAGTGCGGCAATGCTACGCCATAAGGGATTGACCTCAAACGGAGAGTGATAAGTTACGTGGAAATAGATGTCTCCGGCAGCTATTCGCAAGTTCCAGTCCCAGAGCAGCGCTGGCTTTCCTAAATACCAAAGCGCATAGCTGCCGGGGGCCAGAGCCATGCGCTGCCCTATCATGGAAAGTCCGGCACGATGATCATGTTCCATGACGCTTATTTCGCTATTAATCTGATTGAGTGCGCGCGTCGCGCCAGCGTCTTGCATGATCAGGGATGCTTTGTTTGCATCGTGATAGATCGGCCACGAGCCTTGAACGAAGTTCATTATTGCTCGATCGGAAGATGATGGTTGATCGGTTCGCTGCATATTATTGCGAATTGCCCAGGGAATCGTCAGTGCGAGAACAGTAGCCACTAGCACAAACGCTACTCGGCCATTGATTCGTCGTCTTAGGACCGCATACAAAACTACCAATGCGGCAAATGGTAATAGCACGGCGTTTGTCAGAGCAGCCATGGTGAAGCACAAACCGCTCGCGAGCGCCCATGCCACACTTTCCCTTTGTTGTGCGACACAAAAAATAAAAAGCGCGAACGCAACTAAAAAACCATAAAGAGTCTCGGACATGATGTCGCTGCTGGAGGTGACGCTATGCGGCCATATCGCCATGATCACGCCAGCGGCGATCAACCATGGCGTAGGCATCACGTGTCGTCCTACGGAAACCCAAAGCATTACCGTCAAGGATCCGAGTACAGCTTGGGAGAGTAGTATCGCGGCGTACCAGCTGTCCCATTGGGGAAAGATTGTCATCCAAATGGCGAGAAAAGCAGGGTAACCCGGATCACGAAAGCTATCGCCGACGGGTAGAAACGCACTTGGTGGATCTGCTGAAAACACATGATGCTCTATCAGATTTCGGGCATAGTTATAGTACTGCGCAGCATCGCCGTGGGCGTTCGGCATGTTTGCAGGTTGAAACACAACAACATGTGTTACGTAGTAAATACGCACGCTGAGAGCAAGTAGTCCCACCAGCAATAACATCGACGACCAGGGAAGGCAGCAGCGCTCGCCAAAATTTTCTGGAGATGAAGGTCTAGTGCTTACTTTTTTTTCAAACATTTGAAGCCCCAAGATCGCAAGTCCGCCCACAGATCCGCGCAGATTGTTAGTTTGACACGCTAGGAGGGATTTATTTTTAGCCCCTGCGTTTGTATTTCACGTCAGAATATCCAAGGTAGAGAATATTTATGAAACTTTATTTTGTCCCATTGTTGCTGACGCTGATAGCTTCGCACGTCGAAGCGGACGATTTGGTTCGCACAGCGCTGATCGGTAACCACGCTTCACACCCCTTCAATATCAATGATCTGGTCATGATGGATCGGGTCAGTGATCCGCAGCTGTCGCCCGATGGGCGTTATGCGGCATTCGGCGTACGCAGCACAGACTATGCGGCGAACAAAGGCGTGAACGCGGTTTACGTGCTGGATCTTGCCGATCATTCGGCGGATGGTGGCAAACCGGTGAAGGTGCTCGACAAGGCGAGCTCGGCGCGCTGGTCGGCGGACGGGCGCAGCCTCTATTACGTGGCGCCGGTGGGCGGCGTGGCTCAGCTTTGGCGGGCGGATCTTGGCGGGAAAAGTGGCCTGAATCTATCGGCTCATGCCAACCCGGTGCAGGTGAGTCACGCACCGCTGGATCTTGGCGCGTACAAGCTGTCGCCGGATGGCAAGCGCGTGCTGCTGTCGTATGAAGTGTTTACGGATTGCGCCACGCTGACATGTACAAAGGAGCGTGTCGACGCGCGTGACAAGGACAAGGCCACCGGCACGCTTTACACCAAGCTGTTCGTGCGGCACTGGGATACCTGGGCCAACGGTCGGCGCAACCAGCTGTTTGTCGGCAGCTTTGATGGCAACGGGCAGCTGCCTGTCGAACCGACCTTGCTGAGCCGTGGCATCGATGGGGATATTCCGAGCAAGCCGTTCGGTGATGAGAGCGAGTTCGCTTTTTCTCCGAACGGTGAGAGTGTTTATTTCGATGTGCGTATTGCGGGCAACACCGAGCCGTGGTCGACCAATTTCGACGTTTATAACGTGCCGGTGGATGGTTCGTCCGCGCCGAAAAATCTTACCGCGGACAACAAGGCGTGGGATGCGTATCCGATGCCTTCGCCTGACGGCAAGACGCTTTACTACCTGGCCATGAAGACGCCGGGCTTCGAGGCCGATCGCTTCGCGATCATGGCGCTCGATCTGGCGACGGGAGCGAAGCATGAGGTTGATCCGCGCTGGGACCGCTCGCCAGGAAGCGTGACGATTTCCGCTGATGGCAAAACGCTTTACGCCACGGCCGATGATGAAGGCCAGCATCCACTGTTCGCGATCAGCACGTCCAATGGGGAGGTCACGCGACTGTCTGGTGACGGCGCGGTAGAAGGTTATTCGCTGGCCGCAGGCAAGCTGCTAATGGCTAACGATGACCTGAAGCGGCCAGTCGACTTGTATCTGGCATCGGCAACAGGCGCGCATTCGAAGCAGGTCACACACTTCAACGCGGAGGATCTGAAAAATGCCAAGGTCGGTGATTTCGAGTTCTTCAAGTTTGCGGGCTGGAACAACGAGACGGTACAGGGCTATGTGGTGAAACCGGTCGATTATCAGCCGCGAAAGACCTATCCCGTGGCCTTTATCATTCATGGCGGCCCGCAAGGTGCGATGAGCAACGAGTGGAGCTATCGCTGGAACCCGCAGACCTACGCTGGGCAGGGCTTTGCGGTGGTGACGATCAACTTCCATGGTTCCACTGGCTACGGCC
>Ga0302309_10001413_pt1 | contig 22011 bp, 27 predicted proteins | sample III_Palsa_N1_1_FD_200453 | JGI IMG/M metagenome (GOLD analysis project Ga0302309, IMG submission 200453) | Peat permafrost microbial communities from Stordalen Mire near Abisko, Sweden - III_Palsa_N1_1 | ecosystem: Environmental > Terrestrial > Soil > Palsa > Peat permafrost | place: Sweden... | reverse complement strand
GTCCGCTTCGGGTCGGTAGCGGACGTCCGCCAAGCAACGGCACTCACAAAGACTTTGCCTGGGGTGGCGTTTTCGAAGCGGCAGCCCTCTCAGCTCTTACCCTTCTAAAACAATACATTGAAACCAGCGCGAAACCCAACGTGAGCGCAGCGAAGACAACCTCAATCAAGTACGAGAGCCGAAGCTCATTGCCTGGGCTGCCAGCACGATTGATGCGCGGGTCCGCTGGGAGGTAGTAGATCGTGACTTGGTCGCCAGCCGTCGGCACGCCAGCGTTGCCTCGCCCCACCGCATCGAAATCAGTGCTACCCCCTGAAAGGGTTCGCCCCTGCACTGAGAATACATATGAATATTCGGCTGCACGACGCCCCTGTGCTGGAATGAATTCAGCAACGGTGCCGGTGACGCGTTCGCCATCAGCATCAAGCTTCTTCAGGTCAGGGATATTTGTTCCGTAGTTCTGGATGCATGCAAAGACACACAGCGCAGAGAACATCGCAAGAATCCCTGGCAATTGCCTCAGCCGAACTTCCTTTAGCGAGTCGCGTTCCATTCCCACCCCTATATAGTTTCGTCTGCTACGGGTCGAAAGCAGACGTGACCCTAGACGATTTACATCAAAATCTGTCATACCCTAACTAATAGTTTTTCGCCGGCCTAAGGCAGTCGAAAGCGGATCCCAGTCAATGTCTTCGTATGGAATTTGATCTAACTTCCGTTTGACAAAGCCTTCATCTAAGAAAATTGGGATGTTGTAGCGCGCAGAGTAAGCATTGAAGAAACGAATCAGTCGGCCAGGATTGTATAAAGCTTTCCTACTCACGCCGAATCCGCGTTTCCCGTCGCCACCCTTGGTTGGATTCAAGAGGAGGCTGTACACGGTATAAGTACGGCCAGCGCGCCCGCCCCCAGCCTTGCTTAGCTCAATGGCGGAGACATCTGTCCACTGCACGGCCTTGTATGTGGTATCACCACGCTTCCGAAAAACACCGTCGCTGTTTATGACAATGTCAGCCCCTATGAACTTGGCTGTACGTGCGAGTAGTGCCGCAAGCAAGAGTACAGGCAAGGAAAGAATTATCAGAACGATGCCGCCATCATTGAGGATACCTAGCAGAAGCAGTACGAGTCCCAAGGCTCCGAAAAAGGCGGCAATATAGGGCGTCATTTGAGTGACAGAAAGCGTGCAGCCTTCATCATCTACATCCTCTTCATGGAGGTCAGATGCTGATGATTTATGAGATCCATCGATATTTTCCATAACACGCCCCTGGCCAACTTTTCATGGCACCCAGCTTTTTATCCCAAGGCATCCGCTTTGGGTCGAAAGCAGACTTTAAGACCCGTAGTTTCAGAGATGATGTTCAACTGATGCACGATCAATAATCGCCGCACCTTTCTTGCGCTTAGGCATGGAGTTGGGCTGCATGCCTCTGGATTTGCGAATGGCCCATATGGGCCACCAAAGAAAGTTGCCTAGCGACATGATGGAACCTACCAATAGAAGGGTAGATACCCATTGAGGCATCGCACCCTTGGGTATTTGTAAGCCGGGTATCAATGGGAGAAGAGCGGTCACCCCTAGTAGCACCAAGTACGGCCCAACCATGAGAATGGGAAGTCCAACAAACGTCTTCGCATACGTTTTAAGAATCTCAGACCAACTCAGGGCGGTCCTCTCGACGATGTCGAACCTGTTCTCCTGCGAGACCAGGACACCCACTGGGGTGGCGCGAACCCGCGTCCTTTCGCGACCAAAGTCGGTTAGCACCTTCAAGCGATAGCGACCAAGTGGAACAAGGGGAATGTAGAAGACGGCCAGCCATTTCGTCGCCGACGAGCTTTCCCACCCTGGTGCTTCCATCCATAAAACATGGTCCCGAAACCATTGACCGTCGCCATAACCCCTCCCCCATTTCAAGCTCTCAATGCTATCCGGCTATGCCCGCTTTGAGTCGAAAACGGACATCAACCCCCTGTCTCTCCAGTATCGCCCATCGCCGAACCCTAACGTCCGCTTTGGGTCGCAAGCAGACTTCCCGAGATTGGCGATTGGCTGTCTGCTGCGCAAGGGCCGTTCGCGGCTAGAAGCTGACGTCGGCATCTTGGTCCGATTTGGACGGCGGTTTCCGGCGGACGCGCCAGAAATGCGGGCAGCCCACCGGCGATTGCCTCAGGCACCGACTGGAACCGGCACATCGTTCTTGGGCAAGCTTCCATCGATCCATTTGTTGAAGAAGACGTCGAGGTTCTTTTTGCTCGCGCGTTGCATCGCCTGCTCGAAATCTGCGGTAGTGACGGACCTTCCCTGGTAAGTTGTGGTGTACGCACGAATGCCATTCCAGAACTCAGTCTCGCCCATCTCAATGCGAAGCAGGTGCAGGACATAGGCGCCCTTGACATAAACCACGGCGCGATCGTCGTCGCTGGGGCTCTTCCATTCGCGGTAGACCAATGGATGGTCGGTGCCGCTGGTCACAAGCAGCTCCACGCGAGAGTGCCAGCGGCCAATGATCCTCTGATAGGCCGGTTCGCCAAAACGGTGCTGAACATAGGCAGCTGCCATAAAATTGGCAAAGCCCTCATTAAGCCAAAAGTCGCTCCACGAGCGGCATGTCAGCATGATGCCCCACCACTGATGGGCAGCTTCGTGCGCGATCAGAGTCTCGCCTCTCGGTATCTCCAACGTCTTATGTCCGTACTCTTCGGACAGCAGGGCGAATCCGGCCAGCTCCTGGCCAATTGTCTTGGCGACCAACGCCTGCTGGTACGTGCCCTGGTATGAAATGCCGGAGCGGGAGCCGAAGAACGTCAGCATGTCACCAGTATCGACGAACAGTTTTTGCAGCTGGCCTGAGTCGAGTTCCGTCGAGAGAAACCTCAGGTCGACGCCGCCGGCGTGGACGGCCACCTCATGAAAGGGGCCCGCCGCGAAGCCGTAGACGAAGCTGGGTACCGGAACGTCTTGGCGCCAGCGATAGAGCTCCAGGTCGCGATTCAACTTCGACTTGGAGACCAGCCGGCCGTTGCCGATGGCATTGGACGTGGCCGGAAGCGCCACGCTGAGGTCCAGTGTGGCGCGTTCGTCGGGAGCGTCCAGGCAGACCAGCCATTCGCTCGTAGAGAAGATTGTGTAGATCTCGCCGGCTTCGGGATGAAACTCCAGGCCGGAATGCGGCGCACCGTGATAGCGGATGCGGAGGTCCAGATGGCGACCCACTGCCATCGACATTGGTAGCAGGATTTTCAACTGCTTTCCGGCCTTCTGGAACGGCAGTTTCTCGCCTTCATCGAGCACCTCGTCGATGACCAGGTCGCCAGCGTCGAACGTGAGCCCGTGCAGCTGCGCCGAATGGATATCCACGCGGATCTTCTCGCTGCCACGTAGCGTGGCGCTAGCCAGATCTGGATCGATGCGAGCGGTGTACTGAGTGACGTCAAATCCGCGCTCGCCAGCGACATCGAACGTCTGGCTTGCGGCGCTCCAGGACGAGCATGCAGCGAACAGCAACAATCCGGGTAGACGGCTACCCGGCCAGACGGCAACGCGCCGCGCCGTGGCCAGTGCGCGTCGAGAAGACGATGGTTGGTTGGTCATCCTTAAATCCCCACGGCAGGGTATATCCCGGTAAAGGCGAGGCAAAGCGCCGTGGTTCTGCATCCGCGCGCGCCTGCGATTTCATTGGGGACGCTGTAAGGTCCGTTTCGGGTCGAAGGGACCTCAGCAACACCGAGACGCAGCGGCCAAACTGACGGCCGCTACGGCAGAATCTATCTCAAATTGAGTTTTGGCGTGAAGGAAGCGTTTATCACTCCGAAGGCTCTCAGCGAGAATTCGGGGACCTAACCAAGACTCGCTCGCTAACCTCAGTCACGGATCATCCCGTCTGCCCGCAACCAGGTTTCGGCCAGCGTGGGCCAGTCGTTGATCGGCGTCTTTGTCGGCCGCAACCCGAATGCGTGGCCGCCGTGGGCGTACAGATGCATCTCCGCCGGTACATGCGCCTTTGCCAGTGCGGCGTAGTAGACCAGCGACTGATGCACGCCATCCGTGTAGTCGTCTTCCGCTTGCACCAAAAATGAGGGCGGGACGTCGCGGGTGACCGGCAGATTCGGATTGAATTTGTCATCATCGGTCGCGAGATGGCCAGGGTAGATCAGCATGGCGAAATCCGGGCGGGCACTTTCCTTGTCCGCCGCGTCTGTCGGCGCATACAGTTGCCGATCGAAGTTCGTGCTGATCTCCGCGACCAGGAAGCCGCCCGCCGAAAACCCCAGCACGCCAATCTTGTGCGAGTCGACATGCCACTGCGCCGCATGAAAGCGCACCAGACGCATCGTTCTTTGCGCATCTTGCAGAGACGGCATTGACAACGCGAGATTGTGCGGACGGCAGTCGCACTGCAATACATACGGCAGACTCGGTACTCGATACTTCAACAGCACGCAAGTGATGCCCCGGGAAGTCAGCCAATCGCACGCATCGGTGCCTTCGAGATCAATGGCAAGAAACTCGAAGCCGCCACCCGGAAATACCACGACGGCGGCACCCGTGTTCGTTCCTTCGGGTGCATAGACGATCATCGTGGGCCGCGACACGTTACTGACGGTAATCACGGGTTTGCCGCCGATCAACTTCGTGCTCGTCCTGGTGTATTCAGGCCCCGACATAGGCTTGGCATCTGGCGGCGTTCCTGGCCACAGCGGTATTTGCGTATGCCCGGCGGTGGGTTGCCAAACCTGTGCACTTGAGTAGGCATTCCCGCTAACAGCCAGCAGACACATGGCGATAATCCAAACCTTCATGACGCTCCTCCTTTTTTCGCTCGGCCAACGTTGTGCGATCGGGGCAACAAACCGAGCGCAGCGCCATCAATCCTGCCTGCCAGATCGCGCGCGCTGCTGACGCATTCGTCGATTTTTTCGGTGAGTTGGCCTATCAAGCTTCACGGTCGTTTGGTATTCGGGTATCAAAGTTAAAAGACGGGTTTCCACAATTCCTCGTGCGCTGCCTTTGCGCACTCCAAGCTTATTTCCGTTGTGGGAAGCTGACATCGCGATCTTAGCCGGTCCTCGCACCACTGCTGAATGTCTTGTAGAACTCCGCGTTCTCCCAGTCGTCCGCAAAGGCATTAATGATTTTGAGGAACGGGCGACCGTGAAGTACAGGCTCGGCCATGGTGTTGAGTTGCCCTTGAGCCCACTCCCGAACTTCTGGCCAACGGAGCTTGTGCATGTGAAAGGCAACCGGCTCGTCGCTTATCCGGCCTTCCAGAAATAGGGATGTCAGAAGGTGAGCGAAATCGGCGCGCTCGGTTGGATTGTCCTTTACGAGCTCCAAGCAGCAGACATAGGCCGGCTCAGCGAGATCGAAGGAAAAATCCGTATCGAGAATCCGCTCCGCTTCGAGCAACTGTTGGCGAAATTCGTCAACTGGCAGCATTCATTGGCTCGGAAAGTAGGGAAAGTTAGGTCAATCCACGCCATCGAAAAGAGTCAGCTTCGGGTCGCAAGCCGACATTTGAGAGCGTGTGGCTATGCGTACCGAACCACCCGTTCGACGACGAGCTCAGCAAAGCGTCCAGGCTGCTCAATGTCGGGAAAGTGCCCGCAATCTTGAAAATGCACAATATCGGCCTGTGGGACGCATTCGTGCAAGGATCGGGGATCGGTACCCCGATGGGAATGATCTTTCGCTCCCCAAATCATCGTGCATGGCACCGTCACTCCATACGGCGAGGCCATTCTTTCTCTAACTAACCCTTGAACGACACCAGCAAGGCAAAAACATGCCCCGTCAGAAAGAGCGGCCAACGCCCTTGCTCGGAAAAATTGAGGATCGGTAGTCCGGGGAAGTGCGGTGCCATACCAGCTTGCTGCGGTCTTTTTGCGAAAGAGCCACGCAACGATTTGCCCCACGACAGGAATACGCAACGGTCTCGGGATAATCCGTGCCGTCCAAGCGTGCATGGCCGTCAGTGACGGAGTTTGCGAAAGGATCAGATTAGAAATCCGCTCTGGCGCGAGCTTGGCAGCGCGCAAGGCATAGAAGCCGTTGGCACAACTAAAAGCCAGTGCAGCTCTCCCAATACCGAGGCCATCAAGTACACCCAGGACAGCTTGGGCACCTTGATCCAGCGAATGCTCATAAGAATGCTGGGGGCGGGAGTAGCCAAAACCAGGCATATCGAAACACACCACACGCAACCTCTGTGAAAGCAGGCCTATCAACACATCGTAGTGCTCGATGACGTTAGGGCCATCAGGGACCATCACGACGCATGGCTTTGTCGACCCTGAGTCATACACGCGCACCGTGCCGACGGGAGTTTCGATATAACGGACGGTCCGGGGCCACAGGGGGATGCTTGCTTGTCGTCTCGCCGCCATACGCGCCAACAGACTGTCTACAAATGAACTGAGCATGCTTTTCCTGGCGGCACGTTGGATGAGAAGTCCGTGGCAAAAGGGGGGGGCGTTCAATGTTTCGCTAGTGTCCGTTTCGGGTGGCGGTCTCAAAAGTCCGCGATCGTCCTTTTGCATGGCACCTAACGCCCGTGTTCACGCGCGAGTTTGGTGACACAAAGCGGCGCGAATTCGTCGCTTTGGAGCCTTCTATTATGTGTCCAGCTCGCTGGATACGTATTCGACTAGCTCTCTGGTGTTTCTGACAAATTCCGCTTCTAAATCAATGCCACACTTGTTTGCAAGAACGATAATCGACCATAAACAATCTGACAATTCGTGACCAAGTTTAGCTTTGCAGTCATCAATATCTCGGATACCAGCGTTTGCCTGGATCAGTTTCGCCAGATCGCCTACGTCCCCTACGAAACCAAGCGCAAGTTCTCCTGTGGTCCAGATGCGCCCGTACCTTTTGATCTCAAGCTGTTCGTAGAGCTCGTTTAGCTGTAGAGCTGACTTTTCAAGATCACTGAGTTTCATGTTGATTGCACCTGACACTGTTTATACGGCGCGGTGATGATGGCGCTCGCTGACGTTCGCTTTGGGTCGGAAGCCGACCTTAGCAGCGTGCCATCCGCTCAACCTTCGCGCAACTGCGCACACCGATGAAGTTGACCACCCGAACCGGCAGAAGTGATCAGCGTACCGGCATCCTGACCAGCACGATGCCGTCGGCCGGAATTGACCCTTCCTAAACAGTGATGACCGTCTGCTTTTGGGCGGGTTGGCCTGCAACCGGCACGCCCAGAAGCTTGATCCCCTATTCGTCGACACCCCAGTCCGCGACGATTAGTGGGACTGACTGCGATACATTTCATCAATGCTGGAAATGGGAGTCTTCGGGCCAAGGATCAGGCGCAACGCCTCCTCCAGTACCAGGTCCCTGCCGGCACGAACTGCCTCAATGGTGGGCTCGACGACGACATCCGGAACGATACCGACTCGTTGGGTCGGCCGCCGATCGGGATAAAACACACCAATGCCACTGATCAACGTGAACAAGTCGCCGGGTAATGGAATCCGCGACACATTGCCATCGGCGCCTGCGGTCGTGCTGCCCACGACCAGTGACCCAGGCGCGGCACGAAACGCCATGGTGGTGTACTCGGCTTGGCTTTGCGTTACCTCGTCCACCAGGATCACGACTTTGCCGTCGTAGTGAGCCGCCTTGGGTTTGAGTATCAGCGATGGCGTCCAGTGGAACGTACCGGGATTGGACAAGTCGCCAACCGTGAATTGCGCAAACGGCGTTGGCCGGTCGACCAGTAGCGAACCCAGTGCGAAAACCATGAACTCCGACGGATAGTTTCTCGCGTCGACAATTAGTCCCTTGGTGCCCGCTGCCAGTTTGATGTCATCGGCTGCCTGACTCGCACTCGCCGACGACAATTTCAGATAGGCAACTTCGTGCGACAATAACCGAAACGCGGGGCCGGGCAGATCGTGAAATGCAAAGGCAAGATGGCCTCCCGGCAGGGGTACGCGCGAGACTTTGAACTGCAAATCGTGGTCGCCCCTGCGAACCGTCAGGTGGACATCGCTGCATGGTCCGCGAGTCATGTACGTCGCTATGTCGCGTAGACGTGCAGCTTCGTTGGAATCCGCGTAGTAAGGCGTCCACTCCTTGACCAAGGCGGATATGGGGCGACCGTCCAATTTTGCGATGACGTCTCCCATCTTCAGTGTCAATGCGTTCGACGGCATGTCGTCGATACCCGTTACCACCACTTGGTGTTGCACGAAGCGCAAGCTCACAGGCAGATGGCACTGGCCAACTGGCGGTCGTACGGCCAGGGAGCTCCACAGGTTGGCGTGGGTGTCGTTGACCTTGGCAATGAGCGCCATCAATTGAAGCTGGTATCCGGTACGGTCCTTGGCCAACGCAAGCCTCGGGATGAACGTGGCCAGCACCTTGTCCCAGTCTTCACCGATCACGTTCCGATCGGGATGCCAGTACTCGATGATGTTCCAGTATCGAAACAGTGCGAGGAGCTGAAAGCCGGAATCGGGAAAGGGGACGTCGCCGTATGTGAGCTCGTGCTTGAAGACCGGGTTGATCACTTTCGGCGACAACGCAACGTAAAACTGGCTGCCGCTTTGACGCTGATTGTGAATCCACTGCAGTTTTCGACTCAGCGCCTCTCCCAGGAGTCGGGTGTCGGCTATCCAGTCCAAGTCGGGGCTAAGCTGAAGGTCGTGGTTGTCCACGGTTGCGCACGCCTGGCAGCGTGCCACCGGCCCCAGACCGTCGATCCATTTGGCAATCACGGCATTGGCGCTGGCACGGTCGGTCGCTGCCAGAATCTCAGGCAACACCCGAAACAGCTCGTAGTCCCACTGCCGTTGGCCGGACGTGATCGAGGGATCGTAGTACTTCAGAAAGCCCCAAATCTTTCCCAACGTCACTAGGTTTTCTATCTGTGTCCCATCGAGCTTGTGGATCGCGATTCCGGAACCTTCGTCGAATTGGTGGTCCGTATCGAGGGCGGTCTTGGGGGGATTGCGTTCGGATGGCTTCGCTTCTCCCACACGCATGGCTTGAAGAATGCCGTGGCCGTCGTCGAGAGGCAGGACCTTGGTCGGTTGCTCAAGTTGTAACAGCTGCGCCATGGCAACAGTTGGCAGCGCCACCATGGCGACAACTAATGCGCATCTGAAAAATGGGCCCGATCGGCTCGCCACTCCGTGAAAAGCAACCTTGGCCGCCATCAAATCTCCCTTTGCGCGGACCCAAAGTTGATAGATGAGAGATGTCCACGTCAGGCGAAGATCATAGCTGTTGTTATGCATGCGCGAAGGAGAGTGACTCACCTCAGACGCCAATTCGATGCTGCCGCTTCGCCCTCCACACAAGGCGCACTAACACAGCTTAAGGTGTCCGCTTTCGGCTATGGGTAGGGTCCGCAGGCCAACACTGATTACGATGCCTGCATGCTGATCACGAACGAACGGTTCGGGTGGTCAACTTCATCGGTGTGCGCACGCAACGTCCGCTCGCGGCCAGAAGCGGACATGTCAAAGCTGGAGTTATCGGTTCTTATTCATCCGGAAAGGGCGCACCGGCCGGAATCACTTTCAGCGGCGACGGTTTTGGCGAAACTAAGTCCCAGTGGCATTCCTTAGCTACCGCGGTCGCTGCCTTGTGGAAGGCAGCGACGCTAAAATGACGCCATATCCAAGCGCCGTTAACAGGGTCAGCACCTTGCGGGAAAACTTGCGCCGAGAACACCCCTTCGTCTTCACTCATTGGAAGCAGGTAAGCGATCAAAGCCTTTGCCTCCTTGTCCCGGTTAATGAAGCCGCTGGCGTTTCCTCCCGGAAGTGAGGGCACAAGCACGTCCACGTCCTCGCCTGAGTCAAACAAATGGCGCCGGTACCTCCCGCTTTTTCCGATCGCTGTCTCCCACTGAAACCAAATTTCAACAGCATTTTTTCGGCACGCGAGTGAAAGCTTTGCCGGCGGCTCATGATAACCAGATCCTTCAATATCGTATTCAGTGGCATGCAGGTTAAAACTACCAATCGCCAGCGGCATGGAGAGCAGTAGGGTGGCTGTCATGCTAGAGAAAAAACGGCTGCCTTCGTTCAAGACTTTTATCCTTACGAATGGATGGCAAAGTACTTAATAAATGAAACATTTTGGAATGACTTTTCGTCGCCCCATTTGTGGCAAAACGCTGACTCGAGATGTCCGCTATGGGTCGGAAGCAGACGTTCGTTGGACACGCCGCTTTCGCCGCTTCCCTCAGCGGCTATCCAAAGCTTTCAGTAACCCTTCTTTCTGCATCCGGGAAGTAAGAGCATCTCCAAGCTTAATCTGCACAGCGGACATCAAGCCCGTTGTGATGTCTCGGTTATTTATAGCGTTGCTTGGCGTGCCACCTTCCATTGAGGCAGCAACATTCGCCAGCGCATAGGCTGCGACCAAGTCGTGAGACACACCGAAACCTTGGAAGTACATTGCCCCGAGATTGAGCACCGCGTCGGCATTCCCCCCTTGGACAGCTTCACGATACAGCGCCACGGCCTTTTTGTAGTCCTTCGCCACGCCTTCACCATTGGCGTACATAACTCCCAAACCATTCTTAGCGTCCACGTCGCCTTGTTGCGCTGCGGCGACATACCACCTTAGCGCCTGCGAATAGTTTGTTGTCACCGCGTAGGCGAGTCCGAGGCTAGCTTGCGCTGAGACATCACCCATCTCGGCGGCCTGCCGAAACATCTCTATGGCTTTCGCGTAGTCACGCGGCACGACATGACCATTTTCGTACAGCCGTCCGAGATTGTTAAGCGCGTCAACGTCGCCTTCAGCTGCCGACCTCCTGTACCACTCCAAAGCGAGTGCATCGTTCTGAGGCACATTTTGCCCCTTTTCATACCTGACGCCGAGTTCGTTTTCTGCGTCCGACATGCCCTGGTTGGCAGCCTTGCTGTACCAGATCACAGCTTGGGCCTGATCCGTGGATACACCGCGGCCTTGGTCATACATCAGTGCAAGGTTGTACTGGGCTAAGACATAGCCCTGTTGTGCGGACTTGGTATACCAAGCCGCAGCTTCTGCATAGTCTAAGGGCAGGCCGCGGCCGTGCTCGTACGATCGTCCGAGGTTATATTCCGCTTTTGCATTACCTTGTACCGCCGCATTGCGAAACAAGGCACTCGCCTGGCTGTAGTCCTGTGGCAGACCTTCTCCTGTCTCGTAACCAGCTCCGAGATTATTCTCACCATCAGGATTTCCCTGGGCGGCGGATTGACGAAAGAGCGATGTTGCCTGGTCCAAATCCCGTGGCACGCCTTGCCCGTAATAGTACATTCGTCCCAAGTTGTACTGCGCAATCGCATTGCCATGAGCCGCGAGCGGCGTTAATTCCGCAAGCGCGGCGGCGTAATCGCCGCTCTGCACAGCGTTTACCCCTCGACCCAACGCCGACTGATCCGGTACTTTAACTTCAGAACGCGTGTTGGCAGAGCTGGACACACAACCAGCAAGAGAAATAGCAGCAAGCGCAATCACGATGCATGCCGTGGTGCGTTTCATTGGAGCCCCCAGAAAGTATATAATCGAGCCGTGCACCACGATGAATCTCGTGTTGCTTAGTGCTCGATCCGACCTACAGTAAACATACCAATTCACAGCAACAGCAGTCACATCTTAAGGAATGTCCGCTCCGGGTCGAAGCGGACATGGCGCGGACAGCGCCAAAACAATAGCGTCTATACGTGTTCCCCGTCGACCACACTCAGCGCATCAATCCAGCTCGTGCAATCGCTCCTGCAGTTTCTTTTTCCAGTCGGGATCCGTCTCGACGGGGATCAGCGCTTTCAGGGCGGTTATCTGCGCCACGTCGAGCGCATTCTTTGCTGAAGCCTTGATGTCTGGGGCGACGCCTACCCCCTCCCAATCCGTATGGGTGATCGGATTGATCGGTCGACCGGAGGGAACGAACATCATGAAGTGCGCATCCAGGCGGTGCGGGCCGCCCGCGTGTGCGCCACCGCCAGTCGTCTCGCCGATCAAGGTCGCACGTTTGTTGTTCTTCAGCGCATAGGCGAAATCCTCGCAACCGGAAAACGTGTCACTGCTGGTCAGCAGATAGAGCTTGCGCGCCTCGCCATACTTCGTGGCCGCCACGCTGGCCTGAGTCCAGCGCAGTTCGGTCCGGTTCTCGTCGCGCCAGTACACATCGTTGAGGTGGGTGGGCTTGTCGTACAGGTAGCTGGCAAACAACATCACTGATTCTGGATCACCGCCACCGCAGTGGCGCAGATCGATGACGAGTGCCTTGGTGTCGCCGAGCAAGGTCATGGCGTCGGCGACCCGCGTAGCCACCCCTTCCGGCCGACCGAACTGATGCAGGTCGATATAGCCGATATCGCCCTGAAGACGATCCACGCCATTGATGCCGAAATTGAAATGACGCTGGTCAGCCAGTTCCGCAGCCTTGTCGACGGGTGAATCGTCCGGATCTTGCTTCAGTGGTATCGCGTCTTCGAAGTAGCGCACCACCAGGTGCTGGTCGTGGCTGTCGCGCTGCAGTGCATCGGTAAGCATGTCGGCAAACTTCTCGGCGCTGGTCACCGAGTCGAAATCACCGTGCTGCTGTTGCGCACGAAGGTCCTTCCCCATGACGGCAGCTTTATCGGGAAAGACGTAGGCGCGATCGAGATTGGCGACGATCCCGTCGATCACTTCGCTGCGGGTGGACTTGTCCACACTCATGTCTTTCTGCGGTGGCCCCGACTGGGCATGGCCAGGCATGCCCAGCAGTGCAAACCCAGCGGCTCCCAGCACACCGGCACCGGCCAGCATGGCGATGCGCGCCTTCCTGTTTTTTTGCTTTGTATCCATTTTCGCACTCCTCGTGAGGTCTTCGTCGGTAGTCGACGGGACCAGCGTCACAAGGAAATGTGGAGACATTGTGGGTATGCGGCGATGCCTTACAGCTCGAACCGATAGCCTAGCCCGTAGACGGAATGGATGACCTCGGCGTCGGGCATCACCATGCCCAGTTTTCGGCGCAGATTCTTGATGTGGCTGTCGATCGCCCGGTCGGCAACGTCCAGATTGTCACGGGCGGCCAGATCCATCAGCTGCGCCCGCGAGTAGATGGCACCCGGACGCCTCACCATCGCTACAAGCAGGCTGTATTCCGTCGGCGTGAGATCGAGCAGCTGCGAGTGGACGCGAACGCTGCGTGCAGCTTCGTCGATCTCGACCACCCGCGTGTCGTCCGGCTTGCGCGAGCGGCGCAGAATGGCCTTGATGCGTGCGACCAGTTCACGTGGACTGAAGGGCTTGCACAAATAGTCGTCGGCGCCGACTTCCAGGCCGAGCAGCCGGTCGATCTCCTCCACCTTGGCCGTGACCATGATGATTGGCACTTCGGACATTTCGCGCACCGCCTTGCACAACGCCATGCCATCCAAGCCGGGCAACATGATGTCCAGCACGATCAGATCCGGTGGTTCGCGTTGAATGCTGGCAAGCGCCTCGCAGCCATCGGCAATGACTTCGGCCTGGTAGCCTGCCGCCGTGATGTAATCGGCAACGATGGCTGACAGATCACTTTCATCTTCCACGATAAGTATGGTTGCGGCCATCTCAGCCTTCGAGCTTCAGGATGATGGTGGCGCGCAGGCCACCTAGCGGCGATGGGCCGAACTCCAGGCGACCTTTGTGCACTTCAAGAATCTGACGGCTGAGCGCAAGCCCCAGCCCGGCACCGCCGAACTGCCGGTTGCGTGACGATTCAACGCGAAAGAACCGCTCGCCCAGGCGATCGAGCGACGGTGCGGGTACGCCCGGCGCGGAATCCTCGATCACGATGTGCAGCTCATCACCGACGACTGCGCCGGCGACCTGAATACGGCCGCCCGTAGCGGTATAGCGCACACTGTTTTCCAGCAGATTGGTCACGACCTGGCCGACGCGGTCGACATCGCAGTACACGATCGACCGGGTGGGTGGGTCAGCCATCGTTGCGGTCAGGCCGCCGAGGCGGAATTTCTCCGAAAAACCTTCCCATACGTTCTGCACTGGCTGCCATATGTCGCTGGTCGCCATCTGGTACGGCAACTGCCCGACCTCACCACGCGCGAGCTCATGCAGCTCGTCAACGAGTTTCGTCAGCGACAGGACTTGCCGCAACATCAGTGCGATGTTTTCGGGTGTGGCGTTGCGGATGCCGTCCTGCAAGGCCTCCATCTGCCCACGCAACACGGACAGCGGCGTGCGTAATTCGTGCGATGTATCGGCAACCCATTGCTGGCGCGAACGCTCCGTGTCTTCAAGTTTCGCAGCAAGCTGATTGAAGGTCTCTGCAAGCTCACCCAATTCGTCGCTGCGATTGATGCTTAGGCGGGTATCGAATTGCGCCTTGCCCAGGCGCCGCGCACCTTCGACCAGTTGCCCGACCGGCCGGCGGAAGTGTACAGCCAGCAAAGCCGCCGCCAACGCGCTCAACAAAACGCCGATGGCCGCAATGACGAAAAGGTTTCGTTGTTGCTCGACCAGAAAAGCCACAGCAAGCTCATCATCGGGATTTTGTGATTTGGCGAGAACGAGGTATCCAACTGTCCGGCCGTCGACGACGAGAGCTCGATCAATCGTATCGATGGAAGCCATAGCGATCAGAGCCGGACTGGCTACCGCGCCCGCCAGATAGTGCCTGTCCGTGTCCAGCAAACCGATCCGGTAAACCACGCTTGGTGAAGATGACAAGGCGTCAGACGTCGCCTGCTTATCCTGCCGGGAACGCAGCAGCGCGTCTCGCAGCCACGACTTCCGCAGCGTGGCGTCGACAGGCAGGAACGACCAATCCTGATGCTGCCTGTATTGTGCCAATAGGGTGCTGACCAAGCTTCCCACATGATCCAGTTCGGTGTTGGGTACGCTCTGCGAAAAATTGTCGGACATCCTCCAGCGAACCAGTTCCACGCCGACCGCTGCCACTGCCAGGAAGGACAGCAGCACGGCAAAGAACAATCGATGGCCAATGGAAATCTTCAAGCATGTCGGCCTGCGAACCACAATCGGCGCACGCTAATGGAGATCGACGGCCCTGGCAAGAAACGGCTTTTCGATTCGTACAAGATCAGTGACTACCCCATTGGGAAACTCTTCCCGCACCATGAATCGAGGGGTTTTTTCGCTGGCGAAAACCCGAAAATGCTCGACGCCATTTGCTTTGTGAATGCGGTAGTCGATGGCGTAGGACGCAAAGTCACCGGCGGGCACCTTAACCTTGGATAGAGAGCCAACGTCTGCCTGGACATGACTGGTGCCACCTTTCGGGTCGTAGACGTTGAATTCGAAATGTCGCCCCACTTTGAGGTCGTTAGCCGTCACTGCAGCCCAATCGATACGCTGATCAACAGTATCCGCGGGTATGGGATCGTCTACGTAGGACTTCTTTGAAGTTTCATTCGTTGATCTTGACACCACGAACCCCTTTGCTCTCCCCGCTTGATAGGTAATGTCAAAGACAGGAGCTACCTCACTTCCCTTGAGGAAAGAGAGATCCGCAGACTGGGGCTGAAATCGCAACGACGCCACGGTGGTCCATCGCTGGCTATGAAAGCCCTGAAAATCTGATGTGAAAGTAGCGAGGTTTGAAAACTCGTAATCGCCTTTGTTGTCCAATCGCTTTATCAGAATTCGCGAGCTACCCACGACAGAACCACCCTCATGGTTTCGATCTTGGTAGGTGAAAAGTCCAGTTCTGAGCCGAGTAGTATTCGAGCCGAAATCCGCAGCTGGGTTTTGGGCGAACACGACCCAAGGTCCCAATGCGAAAAACAATGCAAACATTCGTGAACCAAGTTTAGATATCCGCATGGTCTTCTCTCTCGATGCTTAGGCTTCGTATGGATGGCTTCAATCGTTTGGCTGACTGCTGAGCGAGAACTCGACGAGCACACTTTGTCTGTTACCTGCCCGTTTCGGCTCGCAAGCAGGTATCCCGAGATTTCCGGTTAGCGGCCGAGCGGACGCTACGTTGCCACAATTCAAGCGGAATGTTTTTCAGTATCACCAATTGCCGAGGATTGTTCTGATACAACCGTGCACAGTGCGGAAGCCGTTCCGTAACCCAAAAGAGCACCGACGATCTGCGCGAGCACAAAGCCCGAGACGTCTTGAAATCGTATCCCCGAAAACGTTTGGGTCAACGCCCGCGCAAGGGTCACTGCCGGGTTCGCAAAGGATGTGCTCGCCGTGAACCAGTAAGCGGCGAAGATGTAACTCGCCACCAAGGCTGGCACAGCGGCCGGCGTGTGGCGGCGACCTAGCACAATGGTAAGTATCAGCCCGTAGGTGGCCAAAGCTTCACTTATCCACTGCGGTGCCCCGGCGCGGACGTGCGTACCCACCTGAATCAGTGGAAGACCAAACATGAGGTGGGCAAGCATTACTCCTGTTACCGCGGCGACTAACTGCACCATGATGTAGGCCATCGCGTCCCGACTGCTGATCTCTCCTTGCATGCGCATGACCAGCGTGACCACCGGGTTGAAATGTGCGCCCGAAATCATCCCGAACAGTACGATGAGAACGTAAAGTGCACAGGCTGTCGCGGCTGCATTGGCAAGAAGGGCTATCGCAATGTTTCCGTTCGCAAGATCCACGCCCATGATGCCCGAGCCAACCACGGCGGCCAGTAGCAGCGAGGTGCCCAGGAACTCGGCGAGCAATTTGCGCGAAAGGTTCGTCACAGTGTCGCCAGCAGGGTCCTTACGCGCGATCCAATGTCGTCGCGAACGGCACGATAGGCTGGGTCGTCCATGTTCTTTGGATCGGGCAATCCCCAATCCTCTCGTCGCGTGGTCGACAACCAAGGGCATTCGTCGCCGCAACCCATCGCGATCACAGCATCGAACTCGCCACTAATTTCGCTAAGCGACTTGGATGCGTGTGCTGTCAGGTCGTAGTCCAGTTCCGCCATGAATCGAATGGCCCTGGGATTGATCAACCCCGACGGCCTGGACCCCGCACTCGACGCCTCGACCTGATCTCCGCCATAGATGCGCGCAAATGCCTCAGCCATCTGGCTGCGATTGGAATTTTCGATACAGACGAACAACACGCGCTTCATATCTGTCACCGGGTCGGCTTGCATAGGGTCACCGGGCCGCAGTCACCTGTCTCGGCTGAACTGCCGCAGCAGTTCTCTGTGAGGAAACCGAGTAGCGCGTTCATCTGCTTGTAGTTCGCGCGGCACTGGATCACGCGGCCTTGCCGCTCGTCACTTACCATTCCCGCACGGCGCAGGATGTGCAGATGATTGGTGAGCGTGGCTCCCGCTAAACCCGTCGCGCCTGCGAGTTCACCCACTGCCATGCCCTCCTCGCCAGCTTGGACGAGTAGGCGAAAGATGTTCAAGCGATGCTCTTGCGCCAGGGCGTTGAGACAAGCGACTGCGGCAATTGATTTCATATTTCTAGAATTATCGAAATCATTGAACAAATCAAGCCCAGAAAACCGGCTAGTGATTGACGATCGATCACCATGTCCGCCTAGGGATTGCGGACATTCAACGCCCGCGATCGGCCGCCGGTCGGCGAATTCGAAGTGATCAGCCCTTCACTTTCCCGGCTAGCTGCGGGAATGTCGGCAGAGTCTTCGTGGTTGAAACAAACTTTGCCGACGATTGCGTCGGCGATTCGTCCTACCGCAAGGAATTGCAAGTCACACTCGAGCCATCAATGACCCCGGCCTCGTGCCTTTGTAAGGAGATGGAACTATGCGCAATTCCGCCCTGCTGCTCACTGCTGCCCTCGGGCTTGTCCTGATCTCTTCGCATGCCCTTGCTTCCGACCGACCCGACCCGGGCAAGCTCACGAATCGCTGCTTGGATGCTGCAGCGAAGAAATTCGACGTGAAGAACGACTATATCCAACTGCAGCCGATTCAGGCTGCCGACGCCGGCTACACGATCGCCGGTACGGCCGACGCGGGCATGGATGGCAAGAGAAATTTCAGCTGCGAGTTCGACAAGAAGGGCAAGTTGGCTAATCTCGTCCCCAAGGAGAAGTAAGAAAGGGATAGGTGCCAGGTGAGTGGCGGATATTGCCCTAGCGTCTGCTACGGATTGGAAGCAGACGTTGCTTTGAAAGCGCGCAGCTCAAGGCCCCCTTAGTCCGGCAGGCTAACCACTGACTTGAAGCCGCCAAAGATCATGCGCTTGCCATCGAAAGGACAGTCAGCGGCGGCTTCCATGCGCGGGTCTTGCATAAATTTCGCCATGCCGGCATCGCGAGCGGCCTTGTCGGGCCATTCCACCCAGGAAAACACCACGGATTCATCCTGCTTAGCCTGCACGGCGCGGCGGAAATCGGTGACCTTGCCGTCGGGCACGTCGTCGCCCCAACATTCCACCACCCGGATGGCGCCGAACTCCACGAAAATGGCGTCGAAGGTACGAGCGTGCGCGATGAACTGTTCGCGGTTGGCGTTGGGTACAGCGATCACGAAACCATCGATGTAGGACATGATTGCCTCCTTGCGTGATGAGTGGCCGGTATGGTCACCTTCATTCGTGCGACGAATGAGCACCTGCGGGATCGACACGGAGCCTCTCGGAAAAGTGTCCGCTTTGGGTCGAAAACCAGACATGACAGCTCGGCGGCCCCGAACCACACGCCTCCGTCATGCGGAGAACGGCCAGCACGGTGGCGCTTTGGTTCGCGCGATATTCGACCGACGGATTCCAAGATATAAGTGCAATGCGTGCTCCTCGCCAAGGATGGATTTTGACTCTTCCAGTCGATGGTCCTTAGCCTTTCGATCAGTGGATCGCTGCCGCCATCACCAACTTGTCGACAGGGTAGCCGCGTTGTCGTGCGCGGGCCTTGAGATCCTGGAATAACTGGCGATCCATATTTGGCCCGCGCGAGAGTATCCAGAGGTATTTTCGGCTGGGACTCCCAACTACTGCCCACTTATAGTCGGCATCCAGATCGATCACCCAGTAATCGGCCCATACTTTTGGTACCCATGCGAGCCAGTCCGGTGCGAAGCGCACCTTGAGCGCGCCCGGCTGACCGGCCACCGTCTTGGCAATACCGTCAGAAGCATCCATCTCGCCGTTCTTCTTACGACACGCGTTGTGTACGCCAATCGTGCCGTCGGGCTTTGCCGTGTAAGTGGCCGTGATCGTATCGACACACTTGCGTTGGAAAAACATGGGCAAATGCGCTATCTCATGCCACTGGCCGGCATAGCGCGTGAGATCGAGCATGCGCACTGGTTCATTGGGGAGCGAAGTGGCGGCAGCCGGAATTGTCGTAGTCATCAGAGTTGTGATGAGCAATGAACGGAACATGCAACTCTCCTAGCAGGAGGCTACAGCGTGGCAATTTGCCTGTCGGTGCGCGGTGAACGATGGCAGACGCGCGCGCGTGGACTCAGCTTCGGTTTGGCGTTCAAGGAGGTGAGCACCCCAGGGCAGAAACCACCGCTTTCCATGGCGCTCGCTTTGGCTCGGAAGCCGAATCGATACCGCACCGAGCGCCTCGGGGTCGGCCTATTCAGACGCTGGGCAACCGGGCGGAAAACTCTTTGAACAGTTCCGTCACAGCGGCCGGATTATCGATCCACGGAAAGTGACCCGCGGCGGGCACGGCGCGCGCCATGACATTGGGCGTGTTGTACACATCAGTCGCCCAGCCTCGCTGGCTCACGATCCGATCGCTGTCACCCCATAGACGCAGCACAGGCAGATGGTCCGGCCACCAAAGTGTCTTGTAGGTGTGGTCGAAATGCGTGTCTGACCATTCCACGGCTGCGCTGTTGAAGGGCATCCGCGCCAGCAACTCGCGACCGGCATCGAGCGCGGAGGGCGTGAAGTTCCACTCAGCCGAGGAAACGCAAAGCGTCGTCAGGTTCTCAATGGACGCAGCCTTTGCATAGGCAATGGCTGCCTTCTCAAAGGCAGGCAACGGATCACGCTGGGTCATCGCTATATATTCGGCATGCCACGCGCTGTCGGGTGCGGTATCAAGCAACGCCAGGCCACACACGAGATGGCTCAAATGCGGCGTGGCGAGCAAGTACATTCCACCGGTGGAATGGCCCACGAACACGACGTGCGCAAACGCATGCGCTGCTTCCAGCAATACCTGGGGCCACTTCGCGAAAGGATCGCTTCCCCCGTGCTCGGTGTTTGAACCATCGCCGGGCAGATCAATGAGCCAGATCTTGCCGGGAACCGTCATGACGTCCGCCAGCTCATGCAGGCTTTCCGAACCGATGCCAGGACCACCGGGCAACAGCAGCCAGTTCAGTCCGCCTTCCCGTGACGAGTGAAGCTGCATGCGGACTCCGGAAGCTGTGTAACGTGTTTCCATCATTTCCTCGTTTCGTTCAAGGACCATTATCGACGATGGCATGCTTTTGCGCTTTTCAAATCACCCGCCTTTTGTCGGGGGATGGGTCATTTGAAGCCCTATGCCCCAGCCAAACCGAACGATGCAGCAGCTGCAGTGGGGATCGGAAGCGGACATCGAAACAATCCGCCGTGCATCATCACGAATCAGCGAGTGTCATGCCTGGAGGGATACCAGCCCGTAAATTTCACAGCCCCCACGAGAGCCACGACGATGATAATCACCCCAGCCCGGCGAGGGATCTGCGGTGCGTAGAGCAACGCAAGCTCTGCCAGCACCATCAGCGCGAATGCGATGGCCCATGCGCCACTGATCACATAGTTGGTGTGCAAAAAACCAGGCGCATTCCAGCGATCCGCGGAAACTTGCTCTTTTGCGTATTGAAGAGTGAAAGGACGGCGAAGCGCCATCGACACCAGGATAATCAATAGCAGTCCACCGTCTACGCACACCCTGACACCAATGACGGACAGGTTGGAACCTTCAAGCAGCATGTAGGCGGTTAAACCACCAAAGAGAATGAATGTTCCTATCTCAAGAAGTTTCGGTTGCCGCCCGGGACGGAGCAAGTCGCGCAATAGAAGTGCGAAGGAAACGGCAGTGCCAGCAGCAAGGCCCCACACCGGGCCCACAAAACGGTCAAGAACGGCGAAGACAATGAACGGTGCGAACGCAAGCAAGATGCCCATACCTTTTCTCCGGATAGTGGGACCGTTCTATTTTTTCCGATACCGCGAAAGCTGAAATCTATACCCCACCGAGCTTTCGCGCACTCTAAACATGGCGACATCGGTGATGCGAGTTCCGGCCGGAAAAACTGCACAGGTACGTACATTTTTAGCGCCTGCTCCGGGTCGGAAGCTGACCTTTGACGCTTGAATTAAGCGGCGGCGAAACCGTCCGCCTTTAATGAATTCTCAGGCGGCACCTGTGAACTTTTGAGCGCCCGATGCGAAAGGCGGCAAGCGCTCAATCCAGGAATTTCCAAGTGTCTGCCCCATCGAAGCGCCTGATGACGACCGATTTCAAGAGCGCGGGCTCGAAATTCCGCAGGTTCACTCCGTGGCGAGCGGAGGTGGACACGGGTTCAATGGGCTCCCAATGAGTGACGATGCCGCAGTTCTTGCAACGAACATTTCTCAAAGTTCGATCGCCCCACACGTAGCTTTCCGTATTCTCGGGGTGCCCTTGGATAGAGACCGAGCCAAATTCGTAGTAGGCCCATATCCCTCCTGTGCGCCGACATAGCGAACAGTTGCAACTGGTTGCCGTGTCGGGTGCTGCGGGCAGCGTGAGACGCACCAAGCCGCAATGGCAGGAACCGTGCAGCGATGGTGGATGCTGTTCTGAGCTCATCGGTTCTTGGCTCATCGGAGTGTGCGCCGGTTGCTGTGTCGCCTAACTCTAATAGACGGACGTCGGCATCCGGTTATACAACTGTGCGCCCTTGCTGGACGCCCCCTGAAACACTGACTTGTGAGAACTTTATCTGCCCCACGTCCGGCTAACAATCCGGCGCAAAGGCAGAGATCGATTCTCGCATTCACTCAAGACAACGAGCTCATGCTTGAGTACGCTGGCACAATTGACGTTCCGGAAAATTTCCGAGATCTTTCTGTCCAGATTGTGGTGCAAGGCAGTGCACCCTAACTTCGCGCCTTG
>Ga0302309_10001410_pt1 | contig 22064 bp, 17 predicted proteins | sample III_Palsa_N1_1_FD_200453 | JGI IMG/M metagenome (GOLD analysis project Ga0302309, IMG submission 200453) | Peat permafrost microbial communities from Stordalen Mire near Abisko, Sweden - III_Palsa_N1_1 | ecosystem: Environmental > Terrestrial > Soil > Palsa > Peat permafrost | place: Sweden... | reverse complement strand
AGCTATGGTATCTATAACTACAATACCATTAATATGATCCTGGAAAAGAACATGGATCAGTATGAAGACAGCCTGTTTGCAGGCGAGCTGCCTATGCCTGACCATGATAATATCAGAGGAGAAGACTATTACAAATAACCATTAAACAAACAATACCATGAACACAAGTACATTAGACAAAATGCGGAAGCTAAAGTTCTTCGGCATGTACCATGCTTTTCAAAGCACCCTGGAGACAGGTAAGACCAATGATTATACAGCAGATGAACTGCTGGCCCACCTGGTAGAAGCCGAGTGGGATGACCGGCATAACAGGCGTATCGAACGGCAGATATATTATGCCAAGTTCCGCTATAAAGCTTCCGTAGAGGACGTTCATTATCATGCCGACCGGAGCATCGATCGCAACCAGATCATGCGTCTGGCGGACTGTACTTTCATTGACCGTAATGAGAACCTGCTCATCACCGGCAGTACAGGTATTGGCAAAAGTTATATTGCTTCTGCTATCGGTTACCAGGCCTGTACGCAGGCTTATAAGGTATATTATGCAAGTACGCCTAAGCTATTCGCGAAACTTAAGATGGCCAAGGCAGACGGATCCTATGTTAAGGAGATCGGTAAGATCGAACGGCAGCAGTTACTCATTCTGGATGACTTCGGCATACAGCCTTTTGATGCACAAAGTAGGGCGGCACTGATGGAGATCATTGAGGATAGGCATGGTAAGACCTCACTGATCATAACCTCGCAACTTCCGGTAAGTAAGTGGCATGAGGTCATCGGTGAGAAAACCATCGCGGATGCTATTCTGGACCGGATCGTACACAGTGCGCACCGGATCGAGCTAAAGGGGGAATCGATGAGGAAAAAACGAAAACCTGATGACAAAGACGCCAGCTACCAATAATCACTTTTAATAACTAACTTTGAAACGCTGAAACAGCATTTGCTGCACTCGTCCGCCAGCTAAACACATGCTCCGTTTGCCACGGAATAACATGGTCACCCTCCGCAGAATACCCAGATAACCACCTATGCACTTTCGATAAAAAAACCGAGAAATTCTTTGATGTTTCTCAACAGCTAACAACTGCGAAAACGGGTAAAATTAATTTTAACCATGTGCTTTCTTTTGATGGCGATGGTGTTTGGCTGACAACATACGATCAAGGGGTTTTTTTCATTCAAAATTCTCAACGAACTTCCTTTAAATATACCAGATATAGCAGTGACCAATCCCTCGGTTTTAAATTACCCGCCGATCAGGTAAATTTCCTTTATCGGGATAAAGACAGGCACGTATGGATAGGCACTCCGGAAGGCCTATGCTACCTGGAAAAAGATAAAACAGGAATTTATAAAAGAAAGGAATTACGGTCAGACTTGCTTCAAGGCCTTAATATTACCTGCATAGCGGAGGACAGTGAAAATATAAGGATGGGTACCGGCCAGGGGTACCTGATCATTTATGAGAAATCATCTCAAAAAATGATCCGGAAAAAAATTACGGACTACAGTATAAACGCGGTCGCCATTTCGCGCAAAACCTCTTCGGTTTATTTAACCACTTCCGGCAGTGAACTGATCACTGTGGCCATTAATAATCTGCACGTTTCCGCTTCAGTAATGCATAACGGCGGTCCATTATTTTCGATTTATGAAGACCGATCCGGTTTTTTGTGGATCGAGCCGGAAGCAAATGGTGTCATTAAATTTAATCCCAAAAACCAAACATTCAAATATTTCGCACTGGAAGATCGTGGCAACCCGACCAATACCGCCGAAAATTTTGCTGTCATTGAGGATAATTTAGGTAGGGTATGGCTTCATACAAAAGCTGGAGGGTTCGGTTATTATAATGCTGCGAAAGATTCGGCAGAAAATTTGTTTTCCAATGCAGTTTTGTGTGAATATTTAGACCCGGATGGAGTTTTATGGCTGTGTAATGATGAGGGCGGCCTGACGAAAATTATTTTCCAGTACAATAATTTTGATATCAAGCAGGTAGTGACCAATAACTTCAATAAGTACGATAATAACATTGGTGCAATTTGCAACGATTACAAAAATCGGTTGTGGTTAGGCACTAAGGCAGGCAGGCTTTTTGTACAACAGGATGGTAAAAACGCGAACATCCAGTTGATCAACACGCCCAAAAACGGTTTCGGCCCCATCTCGGCCATTTTGCAAGATGGAAAAGGTACCATTTGGTTAGGTACCGCAGGTAATGGCCTGTTTGCCGCAGTACCGACCGACCGATCAGAAACCAAATACCGGCTGACCCAATATAAAACCGATAAAAATGACGTCCACTCTTTAAGCAGCAATGATATTTACACCCTGCTTGAAGACCGGCAGGGGCGGATTTGGGTGGGTACGTTCCAGGGCGGATTAAACCGCATAGTACAAAAGAATAACCGGCTTGAATTTTATAACACTAAGAATGCGTTTCGAAATTATCCTCAAAATGCCTTCAACAACATCCGGCAAATCGGACAGGATGCTGAAAATAATCTATGGTTGGGTACAACAGATGGATTACTTATTTTCAATCCGGAAGCGGATAACGATCAAACTTATCATTTCGTTACTTATCAAAAAATCCCCGACCAAAAAGAGAGCCTCGGTAATAATGATGTGCAGTACATTTACAGGGACCCGAAAAATGTAATGTGGGTCGCCACCTCGGGCGGCGGTTTGAACAAAGCAATTGGCAGCCCGTTAAGCTCATTAAAATTTAAGATTTTCACCACCAAAAACGGTCTCCCCAGTGACTATATTTTAAGTATAGTGGCGGATCGTAGCGGAAACTTGTGGCTCGGCACCGAAAACGGGCTTTCCACGCTAAACCAGGCTGATAACCGTTTTACTAATTACGACCAATATGATGGCCTCCCTAAAGTCAATTTTTCGGAGTCTTCCTGCGCGAAAAGCGCGGATGGAAAATTGTTGTTCGGCTTAGCTAATGGTTATCTAACATTTGACCCGGCAAAGATCGCCGATCACCTGATTACTGCTCCAATGGTTTTAACACATTTGCAGATCAATGCCAAAGAGGTAGTGCCGGGCGACAGCAGCCATTTCTTAAAAACGAACATGAGCAACGCAGGTCAGATCATCCTGGCACATGATGAGAGCACTCTTAGTATTATCTATACCGTCCTGGATTTCAGGTCAACCAATAAAACCCAATATGCTTATCGCTTAACTGGGTTCGACAAGGATTGGACATATAACAGCGTTAGCCGCCGGTCGATTTATACCAACCTGCCTCCCGGCAATTATACATTTGAAGTTAAAAGCACCAGTAATGACCTCTATGCCAACGTGCCTTATAAAGCGATTTCAATTATTATTAAACCGGCCTGGTGGCGTACAAACTGGGCTTATTTATTGTACTTCACTTTATTGATCGTTCTGTTTGAGGTGGTCCGCAGGTACGCCTTTACGGTCATCCGGTTGAGAAACAGGATTATCGTTGAGCAGCGGCTCTCTGACCTGAAGATGAATTTTTTCACGAATATTTCCCATGAATTACGTACGCCGCTCACGTTGATCTTAAACCCTATTGTCCAGATTGATAAGCAGGAGCCACTATCGGCCCAGGGGAAGGAATATATCCATATTGTCCAAAGAAACGCGAACCGGATGATGCGCTTTATCAATCAATTATTGGACCTGAGAAAAATGCAAAGCGGCAAGGCTATGCTTAATATTTCCCAGGTCGAAATGGTGTCGTTCGTCAAAATGATCGGCTCTTATTTTACCGAAACTGCCCGTGAAAAAAATATCGAATTGCTGATTACGCCCGCTACCGATGAATTTTATGCCTGGATCGATATGGAGAAGGTGGATATCGTGATTTATAACTTATTAGCGAACGCCTTTAAATTTACTTCCGATGGCAAAACAATTAAAGTTGAACTTAAGCAATATGAGCATAATGTGATCATCGAAGTGATCGACCAGGGGGTAGGTGTGCCGAATGACGATTTAGCTCATATTTTTGAGCTTTATTATGAGAGTAACAAGGGAGATGGTGGTTTTATGAAGGGAACCGGTATAGGGCTCGCGTTATCCAAAGAACTCGTGACACTTCATCACGGGGAAATTTCAGCCAGGAACAATGCCGGGGGCATCGGCCTGTCGGTTACCGTAAAGCTACCCTTAGGTAAAGACCATTTGAAGCACGATGCGGTCCGTTTTGTGAACAACGCTGAAAGTGCGTCAAAAACATATCCGGAATTATCTCAAATAGCTGAACCGGCTGAGAAGCTCATTAAAAGCAAACGTAGCTACCCCATGATCCTTCTGGTTGAGGATAACCATGAGCTAAGCCGTTTTTTAACAACCCAACTCAGTAAAATTTACAGGGTGGAATGTGCAGGTAACGGAGAAGAAGGATTGGAAAAAGCCATGCAATTCTTACCTGACCTGGTGCTAAGCGACGTTATGATGCCCAAAATGGATGGCATTATGATGCTTGACCGGCTGAAAAATGATCCGGCAACCAGTCACATCCCGGTCATCCTTTTAACCGCGCGGTTCTCTGTCGAAGATCAGGTAGAAGGTTTGAAATACGGTGCTGATGATTACATCACCAAACCATTTGACAATGATATCTTATTAGCTTCTATCGATAACCTGATCAGGCAGCGCAGAAAAATATTCGACGCATTGACGGATAAAAAAATGATGGAGCTCAACCCCTCGGATGTAACCATCACAGACAAAGACGAGGCTTTTTTGAAAGATGTCATTGCGTTCGTAGAATCCCGGATGATCGACCCTAAATTTAATATCGACGAAGTTGCGGTATCCTTCGGTATGGGAAGGACAACATTTTTTAGGAAATTTAAAAGCCTTACCAATATGGCACCTGTTGAATTTGTACGAGATATGCGGTTAAAGCGCGGTAAACAATTATTGGATGCCGGGGAGGATAACATCTCTATCGCGGCTTATACTTCGGGTTTTCATAACGCTAAATATTTCAGCACCTGCTTTAAAGAAAAGTACCATATCTCCCCCTCCACTTATTTAAAAAAAGAAAAAAGCTGATAATGGCTAAAAAACCGGGCCATTATCAGCTTATAAAATCATATACTTTAAGGTTTCAAATTCGTCATTGTGTTCGCGAATGGTAATGTCTGCGGCAGATTAAGCGTTAAACCGTCTGTAATATTTACCGCCTTCGAATCGATTTTGATACTGGCGCCGGACAATCCGGGACGGCTGGCGGTAATCGTGATTATGCCGGCTTGCATAGTGGACCGTATGGCCACCCGGTTGATACCGCACTCAGTATCTAAGTAAAGATTATTCGTGGAATTGAGTTTAGCAGCATTCAAACCACCCCGCCATACCACCGGCCCGGTTACAGCGAAATCAACTCTTGCTTCATCGGTGGGGCAACGGCGGCCTTTAGCATCAACCACTTCAAAATCAATCAGAGCCACGTCGCTGCCATCGGCCTGTAAGCCCTGAGGGCCGGTGTGTAAAGTCAGTTTGATCGATTTGGCCTCGCCGGCAGTTTGTATTTCCTGCTGTGCGACTACTATACCGCCCTTGGTGGCTACCGCTTTGATAGCGCCGGGAACAAAAGTTATATTAGGAAACGCATAAATAAAGCCGGTACCTTCCTTGTTACCTCCACGGTCGGGCCTTGGCGCCCGGTTGATCGTATCCATAAATACGGTTGGTTTTGTTTGTACGCCAACCGATTTGCCGTTAATAAATAATTCTACTTTATCGCAATGCGATGCTGCTACATACATAGCCTTCTTGGTTTTTTCCGGATAATTCCAGTGACCTATGATGTATAGGTCAGGCCGTTCGTTTTGCATTACCCGCGATACATAATACATGGGTTTGGGCAGGCGAACACCGTCTGTTTTACCGCTGACCCGTAAAACGTAACTTCCCTGCTGGCGGCCATCAGCATCGGAATCCGAAAAGTAAATGGAGCAGTAAGCCGACCATTTGGAATGAGCAGAATCCTTATTGTCTATCCGGTTAATTAAAAAACTATTATAACGGGTAGCGCCAGCCAGGCAAAATGTTTCTGAGTTCCAATGGTAAGAATCTACCGCCCGGCCATCTCTACCCTGCCCAACTGCTGGTTTAAAGCCAAAATGTGGCGGTGTGTAATCATCCCATATATTGCGCCCCGCTTCATCTCTGAAATCTTCTGATTCAATCAACGGTGCCTTGTCCCGGCGGGCAATACTATAACCTCTAAAAATATCATCACCTTTCACTTCGTCCGTTTGCGGTGCCTGGCCTACCATTACGCCATAATATTCCGATACGGGGGTTAGGGCCTTGTTTGCATCTTCGGAATCGTTGTCGCGTGTTCCGGTTACCCGGCCGCCGTGCGGATCAAGTTCCTTCCGGATATTGACCATTTCTATCATTTGTTCGGGCTTAACAATCGTATTACCCGTTTCCCAAAACAAAATACTGGGATTATTGCGATAAAATATCACAGATGCACGCATGACCTCGGCCCTTTGCTCCCATTGTCTCCCTGAAACCATTCCCTCTTTGTCTCCCGCAGGGCATACTTCTACTATGCCCATCTTGTCGCAGGCTTCCACATCTGCTTTTTCCGGTGAAACATGCATCCATCTCAGGTAGTTACCGTGGCTTTCACGGATCATCGATAGCGTATAGTCATGCATCCATTCAGGATAAGCTCCGCCCAAACCGGCCCAGTCATTAGCAGAGCGTTGCGCGTAACCGGTGAGCCAGGTAAACTTTCCATTGAGAAACACACCGCCCGTGCCGGCGCCTCCTTTAAATTCAGTTTTACGAAAGCCGGTTTTTGTATCGCAAACATCGACGACCTTGCCGTTTACGGTCAGGATCGTATAAACATGATATAAATATGGGTCTTGAGTATCCCAAAAACGGGCATTAGCCAGCTTGCCTCCGGCGTTTAATATCTGTTTTTGCCCTGTGGCAATGTCTAAGGTATTACCGTTAAGTTTAGCCCTTACTACGCCATCGGCATCTACTACGACAGCAGAAAGAGCGATTGAGGCGTGGCCGTCCGTTGATTCGTTGGAAACCTGGGCCTCAACTTTAATATCCGCTGTTTTATTCTTTAAGTCAAAGTTTTCCGGATAAATATAAACGCCTGTCGTTTTTAGGTTATTATAAAGCGGTAGCGTTTGGTATATTTTGCTTGCCACGATTAATGAAGCATCGCGGTTCAGCCCGCCGAAATTAGGATTAAAATCTTTTACGTTCCATTGGAACCGTACCCCCGTTGCTTCTTCCTTATAACCAGGATCATTATCAACTTTAACGGCGATCAGATTATCCTGTCCGTCAAATTTTACCAGATCACTGACATCCAGGCCAACCGCCGTAACGCCGTTCTCATATTTGCCGGCCAGTTGTCCGTTTACATAAAAGCGTCCCGCCTGTCTCATGCCATCAAACTGAATAAAGATTTTCTGTCCCTTTGCACTCGCAGGTAGTTTAAAGTGTTTACGATACCATCCTATACCCATCATTTTTTCGCCCACATCACCACCGCTATGGCTGATGTAGGTCCGGTAAGTATCCGTTTCGTTCCAGGTATGGGGGAGGCTTACACTGTTCCAAGCCGAATCATCGAATCCCGGCTGATCAGCTCCAGCGACATCTCCGAATGTAAATTTCCAGCCGGGGTTAAAGTTATAATTTGCGCGCGGCGAAGCCGGCGGCTGAAATTGAGTTGTTTTGATAACCTGCCCGTTTATTTGGTTAACTAAGCAAAAGGTACTGAGCAGCAGTGTGCAGATGAGCTGATTTCTTTTCATTATTATAGTTTAAAAAGCGTAGGCGCCAGGCAAAAAACCGGCACCAAATTTTAATGTGTTTATTTAGGTGATGTTGCCAAAGCCGGCATTATTTGCGGCATTGTTGTCGATAAGCCATCCGTTACCGGTACAGCCTTCGAATCCACTTTTAAAGTGGCGCTCGTCAATCCCGGGCGCGAAGCGCTAACAGTGATCGTTCCGGCCTTCATTGTTGAACGGATGGCTACCCGGTTAATGCCACATTCGGTATCCAGATACAAGTTATTGGTGCTATTTAGTTTAGCCGCATTAATACCTCCCCGCCATACCACGGGCCCTGTTACTGCAAAATCAACCCGTGCTTCATCGGTAGGGCAGCGACGGCCCTGGGCATCTACCACTTCAAAGTCGATCAGGGCAACATCGCTGCCATCGGCCAGCAAGCCTTTGGGGCCCGTGTGCAGCGTAAGCTTAATGGCTTTTGGCTCGCCTGCGGTTTGTATTTCCTGCTGGGCCACAACTTTGCCATTCATACTGGCGACGGCTTTTATAGTACCCGGTACAAATGCCACATCCTTAAAAGCATAAATATAGCCTGTCGGCTGGCCTTCGCCCGGATCAGTAGTTGGGGCTGCTCTGTTAAAAGTATCCACCAGCATAGTTGGCTGAGTTTGCACACCGATAGATTTATCATTCACAAATAATTCAACCTTATCGCAGTGGGTAGCGGCTACATACATTGGCTTTTTAGTACCCGCCGGATAATTCCAATGGCCGATGATATGTAAGTCGGGCTGCTCATTTTGCATTACCCGCGAAACGTAGAACATTGATTTTGGCAACCGTACGCCATCCACCTTGCCGCTTACCCGCAATACATAACTGGCCTGCTGACGACCATCGGCATCCGAATCGGAGAAGTAAATGGAACTATAAGCCGACCATTTGGAATGTGCCGGATCGGTATTATCTATACGGTTGCTTGCATAGGCATAATAACGCGCTGCACCTTCAAGGCAAAAACTTTCCGAGTTCCAATGCCAGCTGTCGGCCGGGCGGCCGTCACCCTTAGCCGCGGTAACCGGCGTGAAACCAAAATGTGGCGGCGAGTAACTATCCCAAACATTGCGCCCGGCCTCATCCCTAAAATCTTCGGTTTCGATCAACGGAGCTTTGTCACGGCGTGTTACGCTATAGCCGCGGTAAAGTTCGTCGCCCCTAACGGTTTCTACCCGGGGTACCTGTGCGATCATTACGCCAAAGTATTCAGATACCGGGGTTAGGGCTTGATTCGGTTCGGGCAGGTCATTGTCACGACAGCCTACTACGCGGCCGCCATGAGGATCAAGTTCCTTACGCATAGCCACAAATTCTTCCATTTGCTCTGGTTTAACTATGGTACCGCCAGCTTCCCAAAACAATATACTTGGGTTATTGCGGTAATAGATCATGGATGTGCGCATTACTTCGGCACGTTGCTCCCATTGGCGGCCCGTTACCATGCTTTCTTTATCACCCGCAGGGCATAATGCAATGATGCCATATTTATCGCTGGCCTCCACATCCACTCGTTCAGGCGATACATGCATCCAGCGGATGTAATTGCTATTGGTTTCCTTAATGAGGCTCATGGTATAGTCATGCATCCAATCGGGATAAGCACCGCCCAGCCCAGCCCAATCATCAGCCGACCGTTGCGAGTACCCGCTAAGCCAAACAAAATGCCCATTGAGCCAAATGCCGCCGGTACCTGCACCACCTTTAAATTCGGCCTTGCGGAAACCGGTTTTGGTATCGCAAACATCAACCACCTTACCATTTACCGTGAGCAGGGAATACACGTGATACAGGTACGGGTCTTTAGTATCCCAAAAGCGCGCCCCGGTTAATTTGCCACCTGCCGTAAGTACTTCCTTTTGCCCGCGGGTTAGCGTAGCAGTATTGCCATCCAATTTACCCCTTATCACCCCATCGGCATCTACTACAATTGCAGAAAGCGAAACAGAGGCACTATTGTTATCCCCTTCATTTGCTACCTGTGCTTCAACTTTAATATCGGCGGTTTTATTTATCAGGTCGAAATTTTCGGGATAAACATATACACCGGTTGTTTTAAGGTTTTGGAAAAGCGGCAGGGTTTGGTATATTTTGCCTGTTATGATCAATGAGGCATCGCGGTTCAGTCCGCCAAAATTGGGGTTGAAATCTTTAACGTTCCACTGGAAAGGAACGCCCGTGCTTTCTTCTTTATATGTAGGGTTATTATCAACCTGTACGGCCAACACATTATCCTGGCCGCCAAATTTTACAAAAGCGGTTACATCCAGGCCCACGGCAGTTACACCGTTTTCGTATTTTCCTATAGGCTGCCCGTTTAAAAAGAAATGGCCAGCCTGTCTCATTCCATCAAATTCAATAAATATTTTTTGCCCGGTAGCGGTTGCTGGTAGTTTAAAATGCTTGCGGTACCAGCCAATGCCCATCATTTTCTCGCTCTGGTCGCCGCCGCCGTGGCTGATATAAGCGCGATAGCTATCCGTCTCGTTCCAGGTATGGGGCAAACTAACGGCTGCCCAGGCGGCATCGTCAAAGTTTGGCTGCTCGGCTCCGGCAACATTGCCGAAAATGAATTTCCAGCCGGGGTTAAAGTTGTACGTTACACGTGGAGAAGCGGGCGGTTTAAACGACGGGGCTTGCGCTTGGGCACCTGCTTCGCTAAAAAAACTGAGCGTGCAGATAGCCAGCATTAATAATATCAAATTCTTCTTCATATCCAATGATCGAACAAATGGTTTTTGGTTTATGCAGTTCTGGTTTCTGAACACTGAACCGTTAGTCAAAAGTAAGAAGACCGTAAAAAAACAGGTTCTTCGATTTGACCAAATGGGTTTAAGATTTGACCAAAGGGTTTAAAAATTGACCTGGATTTTGCTGCCTTCCAAAAGTTTAGATATTATTGCTATGTGCTTCAGGCGCTACAACCAAATTTAAACCTGCTTAACTAATGAAAAATCGTATTACTTTTTGCTGTTTAGCAATCCTGCTCTTGTTTTTACCCTTTGGCTTATTGGCAACTGCTCCGGGTAAACCGTCGAACCTGCGCTGCCATAACAAGTACAACCCGACCGGTACAGAAGCCAAACCCTATTTTGGATGGTATGTTAATGATGTAGACGCGAACGAGGTGCAAACCGCCTACCAGATAGAAGTATCAACAAGCCTCAAACAATTGAGTGCAGATATTGGCGATGTTTGGAACAGCGGCAAAGTAAGATCGGGCAAGCAGGATTATATATTTTATACCGGTAGTGCGCTTGTACCTGCAACAAGGTATTACTGGCAAGTGAAGACATGGGACAAGGATGGTAATGCAAGCCCTTACTCGGCAGTGCAGTATTTTGATACGGGCCTGTTTGATAGCAAAGACTGGGTAGGTGCCAAATGGGTAAAACGCAACACTGTTGACAAGGATGATTATACCTATTATCGCAAAACAACGGCTATCCCCGGCAAAACCGTTAAGCGCGCCATAGCTTATATATCGGCAGTACACAATTATGAATTTTATATCAACGGGCAATTTATCAGCAAGGGTTCGGTTAACCATTACCCGCAATATCAATATTATCATGCTTTTGACGTAACGGCTAATATCCGTCCCGGAGAAAAAAACCTGATCGCCGCGTTGACCCACTGGTATGGCGGCGGGCAGGGCCGTGCACCCAGCCAGCGTGGTTTTATCATGAAAACCGTTATAGAATATACGGATGGCAGCAAAACGATGATTGGTACGGACAGTACGTGGAAACAACACCAGGCCGAATACTGGACCACCGGACAGCCGCAACGCGGCGGCGAGGGCGATGGTTACCTTGACAAAATTGACTCGCGGAAAGCCATTACCAATTGGTTTATGCCTGCCTGCGATGATAGCGCCTGGCCCGGATCGACAGAGATCGGCAGTCCGCCGGTGGCGCCGTGGATCAATAACATGCGGCCGGACCTGACCCGTGTTATCGAAAAAGAAATTACCCCCGTAAGCGTAACAGCTTTAGGCGGCAACAAATACCTGATAGACCTGGGTAAAATTTACGCGGGGATGCCGGTGATAAATTTTTTAGGGGGTAACGCCGGCGATATGGTGAGCCTGCGCGGGGGCTATGTGTTAAATGCCGATGGTACGGTGAATGCCGCGGTTAACCAAAACACCAATATGGCCTATTACTTTATTTTAAATGGTGGCGACCCGATTTTTAAGCCGATGGTTTATTTGGGGATGCGCTACCTGGAGGTAGATAATTCGCCGAATACGCTGACTACGGCCAACGTTAAATTTATTATGCGCCATTTCGAGCTCGATGCGTCGCGCTCCTTTTTCACTTCGTCAAATACCATGCTTAACCAGGTTTGGGACCTGATGAAATACTCGCTTATAGCCGGGGCACAGGAAGGCTTTGTGGATACCCCAACCCGCGAAAAGGGTTCGTTTTTGGGCGACGGATGGTCGGAAGCGGTACCGGCGATGAGTGTGATGGCCGACCGGGTGATGAACGACCGGGTACTGACCGAGTTTATGGAGTCGCAGGACCAGTATTGGCCCGATGGGCGACTGAACTCTGTTTATCCTAATGTAGACGGTAAGCGGGATATACCTGATTACACGCAATGTTACCTGGTTTGGGTTTGGGATTATTATGAGCAAACCGGTAATGCACAGTTTTTAATAGATAATTATACCCGCCTTAAAAAAATAGCCGATTATGTTGACCGTTATAAAAATGAGAAAACGGGTTTAATACACAATTTAGCCGGCGGCGGCGGCGGTTACCTGCATGGTATAATTGACTGGCCCCAGCCAATGCGTTACGGCTATGATATGACTACTGAAGCACGTACCGTAATAAATGCTTATGCTTATATCGACTTCAATAATATGGCAAAAATTGCCGGTGTGGTGGGTAATACAGCCGATAGTACCCTTTACGGCGATAAAGCGCAAGGCATTAAAAATGCCATTAACACACATTTAATTAATAGTGATGGTGTGTATGATGATGGTTTATATGCCGACCTGTCGCCCAGCACGCATGTTTCGCAGCATGCCAATATGTACCCTATGGCTATGGGCCTGGTGCCGCCAGCCAACCGCGACGCGGTAGTTAACGAGATAAAAAAGCAAAAAATGAGCGTAGGTATGGTTACTGTACGCTACCTGCCCGAAGCATTAGGACAAGCGGACGAAGGGGCGCACCTGATCAACCTGTATACCAATACCGAATGGGACGGATGGGCAAAAAATATCACGCAGGGTGCTACGGTAACCTGGGAATCGTGGGATGCGGATAAACGAAACGACAGCATGTCGCACCCCTGGGGAGCTGTTGGTTTATTGGGGATGGAAAATTATATTTTAGGCATAAAAGTGCTTAAACCACAGCACGAGCTGATCCAGGTGAAGCCGCTTGAATTTAACCATGCGTTGGATTACGCTAAAGGCACACTACCAACCGACCGGGGGGAAATTAATATCGAATGGAAACGCGGCGCTAAAAGCTACGAGATGAGCCTGAGTATCCCCGTAAATGTTAAGGCGAAGGTATATGTACCCAAAAGCGGTACCAACGGCAACCATTTGATGGTGGATGGCAAAGCAGTGACTGCGATAGAAGAAGGGAATTATCTTTATGCGGGTATAATGGGATCAGGTAAACATACGTTTGTACGTAAGGCTAATTAATTAGGCTTATAAAACTTAAATAATCAGTTTACCAAAAAAGAAAACGAGGGTTGAGTTTTAACGCATTCAACACATAGAATGATAACAAATTATACTATCTCATCCTACTCCACGAATATATTAAATAGAGGTAATGTTTTTTACCCCCTGGTGAGCGGTAATATCATTCCAAAATGTCATATTCTTATATGAAGTGGACATTTTGGGTGCTTACAGTATTTGCCAGCTTTTGCTGTACGTGTTGTTATGCCCAAAATAGCTATACTATCAAAGGCATCACAGCTGATAGCGCGTCGATGGCGCAACTTACGACTACCGTAACAGTTTTAAATGCCAAAGATTCAATCCTGGTAAATTACACCCGTGCAGGCAATGGTGGTGTGTTTTCGTTGGATGGCCTGCCCGTAGGTACATTTCTGATATTGGTCACCTACCCTGACTATGCCGATTATGTCGAAAAGTTCACGCTCGGTTCGCAAAACATCGGGCATGATTTTGGAAATATAAACATGCAATTAAAAACCAGTCTACTTAAAGAGGTTTTGATAAAAGGCCAAACCAACGAGATAAAAATAAAGGGCGACACCACCGAATTTAATGCCAAAGCGTACGTAATACAACCTAACTCAAAAGTAGAGAACCTGCTAAAGCAATTCCCGGGTATAGAAATAGACCGGGCGGGTAAGATAACCGCCAATGGCGAAAAAGTAAATAAAGTATTGTTAGACGGAGAAGAGTTTTTTGGCGACGACCCCACACTAATTACACGGAACATACGTGGAGATATGGTTGAAAAAGTGCAGCTTTACGATAAAAAATCAGATCAGGCCGCATTTACCGGGGTTGTCAATGGCTCTAACGCATTATAGAACTTAACTTTAGCTGCCATTTCGTGCTCTCTGATCAGCCATTCAGCAAACTAAAGTCATCCGGTTCGTTATGAACCTGCGGCTGTAGATCGATCAATTTTGCCTGACCAGCTCAGACCTTATGCCATTGGCAATTAGGTAAACTTTTACCACCTGGTCATGGACTACGACAAATTCTACCTGCCTATCCGAAGCATCGGCATAAAAAAATTTGGTAGGAGATTCTGGTTTGAGCTCGACATCGGGCGTACCGTCCCTGTGCCTGTAAAGTTTTCCATCGCGCCTGATAAATTCCACTGGTGCCGGGGTAAGGTAGGTGCCAGCGTAGCGTTGAAGCTTCGCGGTGCCGAGCGTTATTTCCTTATGCTGGTAAGGCGCAATAACTTCCCTGCCGGATGCGATATAACTGAGCGCCCGCGATATGCCTACAGCGTTTGATTCGTTGTTTGAAAATACGATGATGGTGATATCGGGCTCCACGTACAAGGTTAAACAAGTACGGTAACCAGGCCATATTCCTTCATGCATTATAAAGCTGCCCAATTCGTTTTTTCCGGTTTCGACACCATAACCATAATATATTTTGTTCAGGCTATCGATTAAAGTATGCGGAGCAAGCATGTTTTCCTGATCCGCTTTGCTTAAAAGTGTAGAATTTTTTAACGCCCTGTCCCATTTGAACAAGTCGCCGGTTGTTGTGGAAACACCCAAATCGCCATCGATTCCTGACAGGTAATGTACTAACTCATATACTTTAACCGCAGGAACATACTTTTTAAGACTGTCAACATACATGAAGCCATCGGCATAGTCTTGTATTTTGTCTTTAGGGTGATCATATGCCTGGTTGTAAATTTTAGATGATCTCATCCGCAAGGGCTTAAAAATATGCGCGCTGATAAAATCCTTATAAGATTGCCCGGACACTTTTTCAATAATCGAAGCCAACAACACGTAAGCTGTGTTGCTATACCGGTATTTTTCACCGGGTTTAAAAAAAACCGGCGGTCTTTTATCAGCCAGCATTTTTATCAGGTCTTTATTATTTGCAATTTGATTATGGTCCCAGTTGTGCACCATCAAAAGCTGATAATCAGGAAGTCCGGAGGTGTGGTCCAGCATATTGGCTATCGTGATATGTTGATAAGGCAGCTCAGGAAAATATTGTACTAACGAATCGTTCAGCATTAGTTTATGTGCTTTGTTTAGCAGCATAATGGCCATGGCGGTAAATTGCTTGCTGACGGAGCACATGGTAAAAACGGACTGGTTATCCAGGGATGTTTTAGTATCAAAATTGCGGAAGCCTAAAGCTTGTTGATAGATGATCCTTCCTTTTTTTGCGACCAGTACATTTCCATTGAAGCCGGTTTTAAAGGCCGCTTGCATATAGGCATCCAGATGATATTTGCTGTTATCCTGCCCGAATGAATGAGCGGGAAGATAAATCAATAAAGTGCTTAAAAACAAAATGGAAATTAAGGATTTCATGTTGTATTGCTTAGCATCAAACGTAAGGAATTGGGAAAAGATCTTTATCGCCCCTTGAGGGTGATTTTTATTTGAAAGAAATACCCTTAGCCTAATATTTAGGAATGACTAAAACTTATTTTTATCTATAACTTCCATAAACCGCTCTCTGAACTTTTCACTAATAGGTATGCGTTTTTCAGCGATATAAATATGGTTGTCTTCGATTTTACTAATCTGTTCGTAGTTGATAATATAAGAATTGTGTACCCTGATAAAAGGAGATTTAAGTTGCTCTTCCATGTCCTTTAAGCGGCGATAGATCAGCATTTGTTCCAGGCCTGTCGCCAGCCTTACGTAATCCTTCTCTCCTTCAAAATACAGGATATCCTTTAACAAAATCTTCCTTAACGTTTTTCCGGATTTTACGAAGAAAAATTCCGCAGCCTGTTCAGCGTTTGGCAGATATTCCGGCGCGGGTTTTAAAAAATGCTGCTCTATTTTTTCTACTGATGCCAAAAAACGCTTTAAAGTGATGGGCTTAAGCAAATAGTCGATGGTCTGAAAGGAATAGCTTTCAACAGCATATTCCGAATAAGCGGTGGTGAAAACAATTTTGGTACGGGGCGGCAATAAGGTTGCGAGCTCTATGCCTGTAAGCTTTGGCATATTGATGTCCAGGAAAATAAAATCCACCTGATTCGTTTTTAAAAATGCCAACGCTTCCAATGCATCATAACATTTCGCTTTCAGATCCCAAGTTGTACTTTGCCTGATCAGCAGTTCCACCAGGGCGATAGCATCGGGCTCGTCATCTATAATTATGCAGCTTAAATTCATTAAAGCGGGATTTTTAAGAATGCAGTGAATAATTCTCCTTCGTCATCAATGGCCAGTTCAAATTTGTCCCCGTATAACATCCGGAGCCTTTGGGTTAAATTAATGATCCCAAACCCTCCCGGTTGATCGCCGGGTTCCGGATCGACCTTCTGGTTGCTGGTCGTAAAAAGCAGAAAATCATTTTGCTGAACCAGTGAAATAGTCACCTGATTTTTTTTAAGCGATTTGTCGATCCCATGTTTAAAAACATTTTCAACAAAGGTCATGAGCAGCATAGGCGGGATGCGGAGATCCGGGTTATATGCTTTCTCAAAATTAATGCTGGCACCGTGCCGGATACGAATTCTTTCCAGCTCCATAAAATTTTCGATAAATGCTACTTCCGTTGATACCGGTACCAGTTCTTTGGGGCTTTCATCAACAAAATATCGCATAATATCCGCTAAGCGTTCGATCAGTCCGGCCGAGGGCGGATCAACTTTATAAACCCGGTAATAAATGCTGTTCAGCGCGTTAAAAAGAAAGTGCGGCTGAACCTGCGATTTGAGTAAATTAAGTTCGGCCTGGCTTTTTTGCAAAAGGATCTCCTCTGTCTGTTGTTTTAATGTGAAATACGCGATGGCAATACGAAAAACCAGGCTGAGGACATAAATAAGGATTAAGCCGGGAACGTAAGCCAGTAAACTAAGCAAATCCATATGGGTTGATTTGGTCAATCGAAAATAACGCAAAAGGAGAAAGCCTGCGTAACCCTTTAACATTCCTGTTAAAATTAAAAATGACACTATTGAAATACCATACCATACGAACCTTCTCTTTTGATACAATACCGGGTACAATAACAGGATATTACCGTAAATAATGATGGCATACGATGTTGCGTTGACTATTGTGACGATTACTGATTCCAGCAAACCATTCATCGGCAGTAACGAAAAAAATATCAGCAACAACACAGCTGTCCATATCAATACCTGGAGCTGAGTAGTACTGAGTTCCTTCCTCCATATCTTCATGCTCAAAAATACTAACCTTTTACTTTTTCGTACACTATTTTATACCGTTGGGGCAACATTCTCGGCAATTGAATGAAAAATCAAGACGGTTGAGTAAAAGCCCTTGGAAAACCCATGCGTCGAATAAATGCTTTTGTCCGTTGGAAATAAAAGTAACAAGGTCGAAAAGATTATTCAAGGCGGTTTGTAAAAAACAACTTTGATCATCAAAAAATTAAAACATGAAAAAAGTTATGAGAACATTAAAACCAATGCTGGCAGGCTTTGCTTTTCATAAGTGTAGCGGCAAATGCAATTACCAAGCCTGTTGCAGGAAAACTAACCAGGGACGAGGTTGTAAAAATATACATTGACGCCACTACCAGCGGTAATGTCACCAAATTGGAAAACGTTTTATCCGACGATCTGCAGTTTAATATCGAAAGGGGTGACTACGTTAAAATCCTGGACAAAAATCAGCTGATAGATGATCTGAAAAACAATACGGTATCAGACAAATCGGTTAAAACAACCACTACTTTTATGCGTGAAGATGATAATTCAGCAGAAATAAAAGTTGAATTTAAGTATAATGGCTATTCGCGTACTGACGAGGTAACGCTCAACAAAACCTTCGGGTGGGTAATTACCGCAGTACAATGCAAATTTATGTAATTACCAGCTGTTGGAGATCAGTCTGATGATTTTTTCTTGGTCCAAATAATTTTTTCGACCGGGAGAGGCGTTAAAATCTGTTAAAACAAACTGAACGATACTCTCGAATGATGCATATTTCTGTTATCTCGTCAAACGACATTATTATTTCAGAAGAAAATTTAGTGGGTTTACGGTAATGGTCGAAATAATTAACCATTCCGTCGAATTTATAATCCCTTTTACCGAAGTAATTTTAAGATTGACTACGGGCCAGATAAATTTACAATAGTGATATCCGGGAGCATTGCATGTAGCAAATGTCGCTGTTAAATTGGTAAGGCGGACATCCATTATTTAAAAATCAAATCATTTAATCACTTAATAAAACCCATCATGAAAAAAGTAACTCTATTATTTACGCTTCTGGCATTAATTTTTGTCCGCAGTTCAGCATTCGCGCAATTTACGCAATCACAAATGGTAGCCGAATGGCAGCGGGCAAAATTATACACTAAATCTTACCTGGATGCTATGCCCGACGATGGTTATACTTTTAAACCAACGCCGGAGATCCGCTCTTTTACGCAGCAAATGCTTCATTTAGCCGATGCCAATTATGTCTTTGCCACGGTTGCAAGTGGTAAAGCGAACCCCATCGGTGAAACATTGGCCACTCATGATATGAATGAAAAAACTCCGTCACCAACGAAGGAAGCTACCATTAATGCGGTAATGGCCAGTTACGATTGGGTAATAAGCGCACTTCAAAATATGACCCCTGATCAATTGCAGGAAATGACAAAGTTTGGCAAGCACGACATTTCAAGAAGCGGGTTATTCGGTAAGGCTTTTGAACATCAAACCCATCAACGGGGCCAAACCACCATTTACCTGCGTTTAAAAGGCGTAACTCCGCCAGCGGAAGTGCTGTTTTAGTTAAGGCGGCCGAATGTTTTGTTTAGCTGAAAAACAAGGTATTGTCTAAACCGGGCGGAATTATAAGGTAGAAAGAAGCATTAACGGCGCAGCAGCCCGGAAAATCACCCTTTAAGGGCGATTGACAGTTATATACAAACCAATTAAAATTGGAACTAAAATATTAAACATTAAAACAAAAAAATTTAATGAAAAAATTATCCACTATTCTGGTTCTAAGTAATAGTAGTACATTCTAGGCATGAAGCCGTATCCTAAATATCTCGATTGGCTGCGATATCTGTCCGCCTGGATGTTGTATGTATACGGCGTGAGCAAGCTTACTGGCCATCAGCTAACTGCTCCTTCCGGGGTCGCTCAGAAGCCAGTAGGTTCGGTCGATGGTTATACGCTGACCTGGTACTATTTCAGCTACTCACACATCTATAAATATTTACTTGGCACAATCCAAGTGATGGGTGCTCACTGCTTCTGTTTCGCAAGACGGCCACGCTTGGAGCTTTGATAATGGCACCAATGATGTTTAATATTTTGCTTATCAACATTTTCTACTCGATTACTTATGGCGCGGAGTGCACAGCTATCTTCATCCTGGGGTGCATGCTCTTGCTATTATTGCATGAGCGTGATGAATTTTTCCGGGTACTGTGGAGCAGTCAATCTGCTGAGTCGAAATCCAGGCAATGGATTCATTGGATCTTCCGAACGCTGATCCTTCTCTTTGTGCTGGGGGAGATCATACTTGGAAGCACTCTGCTCGCTAATCAAGAGGGGAAAGCAGTAACGCGAAATGTATCTTACCCGCCCAGGCAAGCGTATCGCTTGTCTGAAATAAAGAAAAACCTGCTGAGTAAAATTTAAGCGAAACGTTGTTCGATTTTTCTGCCCCGGAAAACTATACTTATATTATAAAACTAAAGCATCAACTTAAATTATGACTGTTTATTTAACGACATATGATGGAAAAAATGTCATAAACTATAGTATTCAAATTACCGCCCATGCGGGCCATGGAAACTATTGAAGGCTTGAAGCGGAAGAAAGTTTGCGAGTATCGGAAGAACGACGTATTAATCTTTGCCTGGCAGAGGTGTCGTTACAGCTTATTTACGGGTAATAGACGGGCGCTAGGTTATTATAAAATATATTATTAACAGCTTAAAAACTAAAATGGAAACAACTATTATTGGCCCCGTTGGGCAAAACAAACGCATTGTTATCGTTGACATACTAAGGGGCTGGGCCCTTTTAGGTGTGGTATTAATGAATTAATTATACTGCTATATTTCTTTTCTCGGGCAGCAAGCCAAACCCCGATGCTTTCAATAATTTTTTAATCCAATTTAGTACTATTGTTTTTGACTCGAAATCGTGGACAATGCTTAGCTTTTTATTTGGTTATGGCTTTGCCGTTTTGATTGAAAATGTAGCTTCGAAGGGTATCAACCCGGTCCGCTTTTTTATGGGAAGGATGTTCTGGTTACTGGTAATAGCTTTTATTGACAGCGCCATATGGTATGGAGATATTTTAAAGGATTATGCAGTATTAGGTATGTTATTGCTGCTTTTTCGTAACGTTTCGGCAAAAATGGCTTTTTATATCAGCCTAACATTACTGCTCATTAACCCGGCGCTTACGGCTTTTGTTCTATCGTTTAAAATTCACGGGTTCGCCCTGGCAACTCCTTATTTTCCGCTATACCACAGCCACAATTTGCTTGATGTTTTAAAAAGCGGCCTTATATGTACCTATATCACTCAGATACTTAGTCCAAATTATGCAGTTATTTTCCATGAAGTCGTTCTACTATGTTTCCTGTTGGGATTGGCGGCACAAAAAATCAATTTCTTCGGCCGTTTGGCAGAAAACAAAAAATATATTAAACGAACTTTTGGAGCGAGTCTTGGGATAACGCTGGTGTTGTGGGTAGCGTTTGCATTTCCGCGAGCGCCGTGGTTAATAGAAGTGTTTAAGTATTTTAACCCACGACTTTGGCTAGTTTTAAGTACAATGATATTCATTGCATCGGCAATATGCTGGCTTTATCTTGCCGGTAAACTAAAACGCTTTTTTGAAGCTTTGCAGATATACGGGCGCATGACATTGACAAACTACGTGGTGCAAAATATTTGGGGGCTGCTCTTGTTCTCGGGCTTTGGGCTGGGGTTAGTAATGCATCAACTGAGCTATGGCGTTTTTATGCTGATTGCATTTGCCATTTATGTTGCACAAATATTTTTCAGCAAATGGTGGCTATCAAGATATTACTATGGCCCGCTCGAATGGTTATGGCGTCAATTAAGTTATGGTAAAAAATTACCAATAAAAAGAGTGCGGGACCTTGAGTGATACGGTGAAAGTGACGCTATATCCTTTAAACATTATCACTTGGTGGCCGTTAACGAACATATGGCCGTTACTTTACAGATCTGATGCCGGCCAGGGAAACCATTGAAGCTTCGGGGCTGCCCATAGGCAGCGCTTTAGAACTGTGTAATCGCTTATAAATCCGAATAAATCCCATCATGGAACCCGTCTATATTATTGGTGCCGGCGCTATCGGCAAGGTACTGGCCGTTTGTTTAAGTAACGACGGCAAGAAAGTAGTCTTATTGCGCGGTAGCGTGGACAATGGTGAGCGCCACAAGGAAACCATCAGCGTGGGGCTTCCTGGTATCCGTTAAAAAAAACTCAGGCAAGTCGTCCAATTGAGCTGAAACCGCTTTATGTTTACTATCCCAAAAGCAAGAGGTTTGAAGCTATCAA
>Ga0302309_10001407_pt1 | contig 22083 bp, 20 predicted proteins | sample III_Palsa_N1_1_FD_200453 | JGI IMG/M metagenome (GOLD analysis project Ga0302309, IMG submission 200453) | Peat permafrost microbial communities from Stordalen Mire near Abisko, Sweden - III_Palsa_N1_1 | ecosystem: Environmental > Terrestrial > Soil > Palsa > Peat permafrost | place: Sweden... | reverse complement strand
ATGAATGTAGAGAACATCCCCGATTACCGGACCATCGGGATTTTGGATTCCAATACGTAAGTTGAGGGATCTATTTCCATGAGGGATCGTTAAAAAACGAGTCTGAAGGAGTGAGCTAGCGGGAAGGCGCTTTGACGGCGACGAAGTTGAACACGCCGCAAATAGAAGAAATACGCCTGCACAAAACTTCAGGGCCTTCATGTTTTCGACCAGGTCCAACTTTGAAGCGCCAACTTCCCAGTGCCAGAAAGTTCGTACTTTGCGCCGATCGGAAGCGAAGCGTGCCCTGGCCCATGACCACCGGGAAAGCCTGCGTACACGGGGATAGAATGCTTTTCACCGATTTCTTTGAAGAGATCGATGATCACTTTTTTCTCATCGAGAGTTTTCCGAAGAGGCTGCATGTCTTTTGCCTGAGGCGACTTCAGCATCAAATCATTGAGACCGAGCTTGGGCATTTTCTTTAACATCTGAGGAACACTGTCCTTACAGTCCAAAAAGTCTCCGAGGATAATCGCTTTTGCGCTTTCAAATCCCCCCGCATGATCTAGTTGGCTGATCATTCGGTCAATGCGATACGGAAATTCTGAAACGTCCTCGAAGAAGAGAATGCGGTTCTTCGCTTTTGAAAAGTAAGGTGAGCCCGCAAGCGACGCCCAGACGGTGAGATTTCCACCCGTGAGCTCGGCCGAGATCGATCGTTTCACACGAGGTCCGCCAACGTGTTTCAACCTGAGATCTCCCCACGGCTCAGCAAGTGGATTGCCGGCTGCGAAAGCGACGAGAGATTTCCACTCATCGTGCTCGAAACGAAGAAAGCTTCGAAGTCCCGGCATTGGGGCGTGAAGAACCGACCAACCCCATTTGTTTTGAACGTATTCAAACAATGCGGTCGAATCGGAGTAACCAACAAAGAGCTTATTTTTAGGAATTTTCTTCGTCTTGCTGAGTTGATCCAAGATCGGAAGAATTCTCATCGCGCCGTAACCGCCGCGTGCAGCCCAGACGATTGGAAGCGAAGGATCGATCGCGTATTCAAAAAGCGCCTTTGCGCGCTGATCATCTGTTCCAGCGAGATAGCTGTGCTGAAGCAAACATTGCGGATGAACCTTCGCAGATAGCCCGGACTCCTTGAGGAGTTGAACGCCGAGCTTAAGTTCAATCGGAGGAACACAGGAAGAAGGCGCGACGATACCGATCATTTAATTTCCTAATTAAAATCCGAGTTAGATTCCTGATTAAATGCGAAGAGAAGAATTGGTGAGCGCGAGAACGCAACCGAAAATAACGGACCAGCAAAATGTCAGACAGAGCATGACCATTCCAGCCCATTGAAGAGCAGCACGAGTCCTCGGAGCGTTGAGAAATGCGTAAGTAATGACGATCAAAAACGCTTCGACACCAAGAGATATGAGAACTTGCGGTGACAGATTCATTTTAGTTGCGACAGCTCCTCAGTAAGAGATCTTAGGCCATCCCCGGTTTTCGCGGACACCCAAAAGACAAGCTCGGGACTAAATCCCATTTCCAACATCGCCGCCGCAACTTCTTTCTTGCGAGCGGCTCGTTCAGACTGGGTCTTCAGCTGATCGAGCTTTGTCATTACAAAGGTAATGGGGATTGCTTCTGAACTCAAGAATTGGATCGCAGAGCGATCGAGATCTGTTGGTCCATGACGACCGTCAAGAAGCACGACAGCGCGCTTCAGATTCTCATCGCGTCTCATATAGGCGTTAATGAACTCAGCCCAACGATCGCGCTCCTCGTGGCTCGCCTTCGCGTAACCATATCCCGGCAGATCGGCGATCATGACCTTGCGGTCCTTCCATAAATAAAAGTGAATGCATCGGGTTTTTCCCGGCTCTTTACTCACACGAGCCAAGGTGCCCCCCATGAGGCCATTGATCAGCGAACTTTTGCCGACGTTGGATCGTCCCACCATCGCGATTCGCGGCTCGCGATGGCCTTTGAGAAACTCGCCGTCCAGCAAGTCGTCAAGTTGTGATGCATCTCCAACGGTGTGAACAAAAACTCCAGCCATGATCGTGTTCCTAAATGGTTCGGTTTGGAACCTTATCCTATCTCATTTTCTCTCATCTGGCGATTAAGAGCCAAATAAAGGTGGCTTAAGCCTTGCTCTAGGTCCCAGCATGAAATGGCAAGTAAGAATCCAAGACCCCTCCGGTGAAGCTCGAATCGTCCGACTCCAAAGCCCAGTCCAAGGCTGCTTTACGGTCGGTAAATCCGAAAATGCTTCGATCCATCTCCGCGACGAACGTGCGCCGACGGAAGCGGCATTGATTTCCTTCGCTCCGTTACAGGAAGCCACCCAAGCCTCCGCAAAGAGCGCCCACAAAAACAGCTCCCCTTTTTGGCTTCACGTCGCAGACAGCTCTCCCGTCGTTTTGATCGGTGACCTGTCCGTGCGTGATGCTCAAATTCCTGCAGGTGTGCCGATTTCTATCGGTGAATCCTTTATCACTCTCGAACCTTTGGTGTCAGAGCGAGCGCTTCCATCCCTCCCCCAGGGGATGAGGCCTTGGCTGACTCAATCGGAAGAAGGGCGAGAACTTCTCTGGATGGCGAGGAAAGCTGCCGCCACGCCACTTTCCTTGTACATCGCCGGCGAAACCGGCACTGGAAAAGAAGTTCTCGCTCATCTTCTGCACGCCTGGAGCGATCGCGCTTCGGGCTCCTTTGTCCCGCTTCACTGCGGCGCCCTCGCACTTTCACTCGTGGAGAGCGAACTCTTCGGGCATGTCAAAGGAGCGTTCACGGGCGCGCACCAACACCGCCCCGGTGCTCTCATGCAAGCTCATAACGGCACACTCTTTCTCGACGAAGTGGGAGATCTTCCGATCGACATTCAAGTGAAGCTGCTCAGGTTTTTAGAAAATGGCGAAATCCGCCACGTGGGTTCCGATCGAATGTCTCACGCGGACGTTCGCATCCTCTGCGCGACCCATCACCCTCTGAAAAAACTCGTCGAAGAAGGAAAGTTTCGGCGCGATCTTTACTACCGTCTTGCGTCCGTCACATTGGAAATCCCCGCGCTCCGAGATCGGCCAAAGGACATCGAGCTCCTCACCCATCGATTTGCGAAAGATCTCGGAAGGCAAGTTTCGCCCCAAGCCTTATTGCGCTTAAAAGCTCATACATGGCCCGGAAATGTTCGCGAACTCCGCCATGCAATCGAACGAGCGAGCGGTCTTTCAGGCCCTTTCAGCCCGATCTTGGATTCCACTGCTTTTGAATTTTTGATTACCACAGAAAACATCGCGCTTGCTCCTGAACTGGAATTTGGAAACGCTGTTCTCACGATCAAAGAAATGGAACGAGTGATGCTGTTGAAAGCTCTCAAAATTTCTCGCGGCAATCGCGCGGAAGCCGCAAGAATCCTGGGTGTCGCGCGAAGCACACTCTTCGACATGTTGAGACGTTACAAAGTCAAAGGGCCACGAACGCAGGCTGCTTTAATTTCGGCTGCGGAAGTGAGTTAAACCCCGCGCCCTCGGCGCGGCGCTTAGCTGATCACGAGCTTCGAAAAGTAGAGATCTTCGATCTTGCCCTTGGGAAGCCAGGCATTGAGACGATCGAGAAGTTTTTTCTTGAGGCGATGCTTGCCTTCTTTCGTGAGAAGCTCGTCGCGATCCATCGGTCCTAAACTCGAAGTGATCTCGTTACGAACTTGTGCGCTTCCTTCGTCGAGCGCCTGACACGTCTCTACTTCGTCGCACTTGGCTTGAATTTCAATCTCGGCAAGATTCATCACGCCTGGAGCAGGTTTTTGCCCCTCAATCACTTTCAACTGAATCGTGAAAGTTCCGAGAGTCTGCATGCTGTATTTTTTCTTCGCCTCTTCGGCCTGCTTCTTGATGAAATCGTCGAGATTTTTTCCTTGCTCGCTTTGATTCATCTGGACCTGGATATTTTTGCGATCTTCCCAGACGTGCATTCCAGCAAGGCCAATTACGAAAGCGATTCCACAGAGGCTAACGACAAACAAGATCGCGCCGTTTCGAGTGGGCTTATCGGAAGATTTCAGTCCCGCGAGAACTTCCGCGATCGTTCCACCGAGTCCTGCGGCCCTACTCTTTTTTCGAGGGGCGTGATCGTCGGCCGGGGCCGGCGTTCCGGCCTCGCCACCTGAATTCGGAGAGGCAGGAGCTCCGGCAACAGGGGTACCGGCGGCGCCTGCAGCTGCTGGTTTGTCGGTTGCTGGAGTCGCGTTGGTTTCAGCCATCCCTTTAAGGTTAGCCGCGGCGAGCCGATAAGCAAATAGTTATGAACACTCTACAAAAACAATTTCTGATCAAAACAATCAACATTAAAGCCGGTTTCCGCGCTTCCCTCATCGGCTTGGGCGTCCTCACTCAACTCACGGGTTGCGCGATGATTGGACTCGATATGGGTTCCGACCATCCCGCATCTTCAGCGATGGACCGAAGCCCGGCAGGTTGGTCGAGTGGAACGTCGCCTTCTTCAGGCAATGATGAAGACGCGAAAAACGAGCAAGAACACCGCCGCAGACAAGCGATTATGAACCAAGACATCCTCCTCGGGATGAGCACTAAAGACGTGCAGTCGGCTTGGGGAACTCCTCGAGATATCGAAACTGCTGGTTTCCCTGGAAGCGGAAACGAGCGCTGGGTTTACTACAACGGCAACTCGACGAACTACGGGATGGATCGCCCTCGTATCGTGTACTTCGAACAAGGCCATGTCGTTGGTTGGGAATCTGCCAATAGGTGACTCTCCTTTTCTTCCGTGCTACGGTAACTCTCTACTTCTGACAGAATTTTGACCCTAGACATGGTGCGGAGCGTTACTGATGGAAGCATTCTTTGAATTCGAAAAGCCGATCGTCAACTTGGAGAAGAAACTCCAGGATTTGCGCGAACTTGCTAAGCAAGAGGGCGTCGACTTTGGCGATGAAATCAACATCCTCGAAAAGAAGGTTTCGACCCTCATCGACGAAACTTACGCAAAGCTGACTCCTTGGCAAAAGGTTCAGCTCTCTCGCCACCCTGGCCGTCCCTACTCTCGCGACTACGTCGACATTCTCTTTCCCGATTTCATGGAACTTCACGGCGATCGCGCTTTCAGTGACGACCAAGCGATCCTTGCAGGCGTCGCCACTTGGCCGCCAGTCGTACCCGGTGCGACCGAGCAACTCCCTGAGTCTGAACGCATCCCAGTTTTAATCTTAGGCCACCAAAAAGGCCGCAACACGAAACAGAAAATGGAACGCAACTTCGCGATGGCGCGTCCTGATGGCTATCGCAAAGCGATTCGCCTGATGCAGATGGCGGATCGATTGAAGATGCCTGTGATCTGTTTGATCGACACTCCGGGAGCTTATCCTGGGATGGACGCTGAAGAGCGCGGTCAATCTCAAGCGATCGCAGCTAGCATTGAATGCATGTTCCAACTCGGCGTTCCTTCCATCGGTGTTGTCATCGGTGAAGGTGGCTCCGGCGGAGCACTCGCAATCGGCGTGACCAATGCGTTGTTCATGATGGAATACAGTTACTACTCCGTCATCGCGCCTGAAAGCTGCGCAGCGATTTTGTGGAGCGACTCCAGTCTTGCTGAGCGCGCGAGCGAAAAATTAAAGATGAGCCCGCCTGAACTTCTGCGCATGGGCGTGATCGACGGAATCATTCCTGAGCCCAAGGGCGGCGCGCATCGCGATTGGAATCTCGCTGCGAACATGCTCCGTGAAGCGATGCTCAAAAATCTTCAGCCCCTGATTAAAAAAATGGCAAAGCCGGGCAAGAAGAACGACCGCAGCACTTTTATTGATCCACGCATCGAAAAATTTAGAAAAATGGGTGAAATCGCGCTCGCACATGCGCCAATTACTCCTGGGGCCTAATTGAGAAGACTCATCGTAATCTCCGCACCATCGGGCGCGGGAAAAACAACTCTCTGCCAACGACTCCTTCGGGATCTCCCGAACGAGCTCGTTCTGTCGATCTCATCGACCACGCGCGCACCGCGCGGACAAGAGAAGCACGGTGAGCATTACTTCTTCGTCAAACAAGAAGAATTCAAAAGCGGCATCGATGCAGGCCACTTCGCTGAGTGGGCTTTGGTCCACGGAAACTATTACGGGACCTCCAAAAAAGTCATCGAAGACGCCTTTTCTAAAAACAAGGCAGTCCTTCTCGACATCGACGTTCAAGGCGCTGAAAGCCTGAAGAAGGTTTATCCGGCGGAATCTTTCCGGATCTTCATTGCTCCTCCTAGTTTAGCTGAACTTGAGAAACGCCTGCGCACTCGCGGGACAGACTCGGAAGAGACCATTCAAAAACGACTCAAAACCGCGCAAGACGAAATGAATCATCTCGAGCGCTTCGACCACACTGTGGTGAATCAAGACTTGGAAAAAGCTTATAGTGAGCTCCGCAAGCTTGTCGAAAGCGCACTTCATGTCTAAGCAAAAACAAGCCACCCTTCAATCCATCTGCGACACGATTGGTGGATACTACCCCGACGCGAAGCTTGATCTGATCAAAAAAGCTTGGGACTTCGCCGAAGCCGCCCACAAGGGACAACTACGTTCCAGTGGCGAACCCTACATGGTTCACCCCGCAGGCGTCGCTCAAACTCTTGCTGATCTGAGGCTTGATCTTCCGAGCATCGCGACGGGTCTTCTTCACGACACTGTTGAAGATACGCACGCAACTCTTGAGCAGATTGAAAAAGAGTTTGGAAAAGATATCGCCGAACTTGTTGACGGGATCACCAAACTTTCTCAGATGACGTTCAAAACGTCCGAGGAAAAACAGGCCGAAAACTTTCGTAAGATGATCTTGGCGATGGCCAAGGACATCCGCGTGATCTTGGTCAAACTAGCCGATCGTCTCTACAATATGAGGACGCTTGAGCATCTGAATCCGGTCAAGCAAAAGACAATTGCGCAGGAGACGCTCGATATTTACGCGCCGATTGCAAACCGTCTGGGGATCGGCTGGCTGAAAATTGAACTCGAAGATCTTTGTCTTCGCTATCTCCATCCCGACGTTTATTACAAACTCGCTCAGCGAGTTTCCAAGAACAAACGCGATCGTGAAAAGTACATTGAAGAAGTCACCGAAATCATCAATGACAATCTCAAAGAATACGACATCCACGCCTCGATCGCTGGTCGCGCGAAGCACTTTTATTCGATGTATAAGAAGATGGAGCGAAGCTCGATTGACTTCGACCAGATTCATGACGTTATCGCGTTTCGAATTCTCGTCGACAACATCACCGAGTGCTACAAAGCTCTCGGCGTGATCCACGCAACGTACAAACCAGTACCGGGGCGTTTTAAAGATTATATCGCGATGCCTAAGGCCAACGGCTACCAGTCGCTTCACACGACTGTGATCGGACCGCACGGCGAGCGCGTTGAAATTCAGATCCGCACTCACGACATGAACCAAGTCGCTGAAGGCGGGATCGCTGCTCACTGGAAGTACAAAGAAGGCAAGTTCGAAAGTAGCTCGCGCGAAAATCTCGAGTGGGTTCAACGTCTCCTCGAATGGAATAAAGATCTCTCGGATCCGAACGAGTTTTTGGAAACCGTTAAAATCGATTTGTTCGCCGAAGACATTTTCGTCTTCACGCCAAAGGGCGAAGTTCGTCAGCTGAGTCACGGAGCAACACCTTTAGATTTTGCGTACGCGGTTCACACGGACGTTGGCAATAAGTGTGTGAGCGCGAAGGTCAACGGCAAGATCGTGCAGTTGAAGCATCGCTTGAAGTCAGGCGACACGATTGAGATCGTCACCTCCCCTACGCAAACTCCTTCCAAGGATTGGCTGAAGATCGTTAAGAGCTCACGCGCGAAAGCCAAGATCCGCGCGGTCATCAAGATGCAAGAGCGCGAGCGCGCTCTGGTCTTAGGTAAGGAAATGCTCGACAAGGCGCTTCGTCACTACGGGACTTCTCTTGCTAAGGTCGAAAAATCAGGTGAACTGAAAAAAGTCGTCGTCGATAAACATAAAATGAGAACTCCTGAAGAGTTCTTCATCTTCATCGGCTACGGGCGTCTCGACACGGATCATTTGATTCCAGAGTTTGTGCCGAAGGAAGCCCTCGAACGCAAACTTGAAGCCGCTAAAGAACAAGACGAAAGCTTTCTTAAAAAGGTCTTCACCGCCGCAAAAAAACGCAGCGAAGTGCGCAATGCGATCATTGTTGAAAACCTCGATGACGTTTTGATTCGCTTTGGACGCTGCTGCAATCCTCTGCCGGGAGACAGCATCAGTGGTTTCATCACTCGCGGACGCGGCGTGACCGTTCACACCGTGACCTGCACCAAGGCTCTCGACAACGATCAGGAACGCCAAGTAGCAGTCGCCTGGAACATGAGCGACAAGAAAAATCTCAAGCGTCACGTGAAGATCCGCGTTCTTTCGACCGATGAACCGGGCTTACTTGCGTTGATGTCTCAAACGATCAGCGCCTGTGGAGTCAACATCGCGTCAGCTGACATTCGTACGACGAAAGACAAAAAAGCGATCGCATACTTCGATGTCGAAGTCGGCGATCTCAGCCAGCTTCAAAAAATCACCAGCGCCTTGGAATCCAAGCGCGGCGTGATTACGGTTGAACGCGTTCGTTCTTAAACAACGACCCTTCTAAGGTCACAATTTGTAACCTTAGAAGTGTCGTTTTCTGCTATCGATCTTTGAGGCAGTTTAAACTCTCCTGCCAACTTTCCGTTTCAGAACTTCCGTGATCACGCCGTACGACATCAAGCCCGCGGGCCATATAATCGGTGCCACTGGCAATCACGCCAAACTCTCTGTTTTCATAAAACGATTGATTCGATCCATTTTCAGAACCAAGCCAAGCACGTTCCCCATCGACAAAGATCATCTTCGCATGCATGTAACCTGGCTTACCTTCGATGAGATTAGAAGCCGTAAACATTCGCGAACTAATACCTGCGGCGTCGAAGGCACTATAGATAGATCTGATCTGCTCTTCCTTTCCAGACGGCACTGAGCCAAAAGCACATGCACTCGCTGTAGTAATATAGACTCGCTTTCCTGCCTGAGCTGCGGCGATCAAAGCTTGGTTAACATCGGGCTGGTCCAGGTACTGAGCTTCAACTTCGACCGAGTATTGGGCGCTATTAATAAAATCCAAAATCGGATTGAGCGAATAAGGGCTGACCGTAAGAGTTTGCGATAACGCAGCCGGAATAAGTGACCTCACGTCGTAACGATCTCCGTTGAGATCCGCTTGAAAAATATTAAGCAGCGTTGAGACGATTAAAGGATCCGACTCAACAAACGAGAAATCACGGTCGCAACGAACCGGTGACTCTGACTGCTCGCAGAGATTGGGAGTATCGAAGTTGCCCGTGCTGATCAAGGCCGTCTGGCCATCAAAAATGGCGAGCTTTCCATGTTCATAGCACTCGCTACCGTCCGGCCCTCCTGAATTAGGGCACAAGTTTTGTTTATTAAAGGGTTCATAAATTCCACCCGCTGTAATGACTTCGTTACGAAACGCTCTTTGGTTTGCGCAATTGCCAGACAAATCATCATTTTCCGAATCAGCTCCAAACACGTTGCAAGGATTATCCAAGGGCTGAGGTTCCTCGACTATTCGGATCTGCACGCCACGAGCGAGGGCAGCTCTCAACGAAGAGAGGACTTCGGGATCACCCATCGTATAGATTTCGATATCGATCGAACGTTGGGCAGATCGGATGAGGGAATAAATCCACGAGCCATCCGAATTTAAATAAATGCCCGGGTGCGGCGCCGCCCATGCGTTGGGTAAGGAAAACTGGAACAAAGCGAAAGACACTGACAGGAAAGTCCATAAACGGATCATATTTCAGCCCTCATTGTTTTAAGTTCAGAACAGGGACAAACATAACCGTCACTTTTCGCCTTCCCCATCCAAATATCGGGGTTTGGCTACTTACTGAGTCCAGTTTGGACACAGGGTGAGTCCTCATTTCTTGACTCTTTCTAGGGACAAAGGTACATCCGGGCTCGTGAACTATAAGGATCAACTCAAGAGCGAACTCGCACGGCGCAGGATTATAAATCCGAGCTACTCTTTGCGAGCTTTTGCCAAGAAACTCAATTTGAGTCCCGCTTACTTGTCCAAGGTCTTTAATGATGAACGAACTTTGTCCGTCAAGGCGGCGGGCGGGATCGCCCAAAAACTTGGGTACTCTGAGGGAGAAAGTTTAGATTTCTGTAAGCTCGTGGCGGGTCAACGAATTCCAACCGCTCTCGAAGAAAAGTCTTCACTTGATTCTGTTTTACTTTCACTGGACCGATTTGAACTCATCGCAGATTGGTATCATTATGCGCTTTTGGTTTTAACCGAGTGCAAGGACTTTAAAGCAGAACCGTCTTGGATAGCCGACCAATTATCGATTACTAAAAAGTCTGCAGCGGATGCAGTCAATCGCCTCATTCGCTTAGGACTGATAAAAAAAGTACAAGGACGTTTTAAGAAAGTCGATAAGACTATTGCAACTCCCACCGATCAAGTCAGTCGCGCCCTTCGATCATTTCACTCTCAGATGATCGCAAAGGCCGGAGAAGCGATTGAACAACAAGACATACAAGACCGGGAAATTAGCGGGATCACTCTCGCAATTAGCCCGGAGCAAATGCCCCTCGCCAAAAAAGAGATCAAGAAATTTCAAATGAAAATGGCTCGATTGCTGAAGACTCAGGACGCTTCTGAAGTTTATCAATTGAACGTCCAGTTTTTTAGACTCTCAAAGAAAAAAGGTTCCTTATGAAATACTTTCTTCGCCTCATATCTGTGGCTTTAGTTTTGGCACTCCCACTTCGCTTTGCTACCGCGGGTGGCGCGCAAGCTGGCAATGGGACCGACTACCTCACACCTGATGAAGGTGCCTCTTGGTTTTTGGGGCTCGATCGAACTATCAAAGTTTGTTATGAGAGCGCGCCTCACTTTGGGACTCTTTCGTCAACGGATCTTGAATCAGTCATTACCCAAGCGTTTAGCTCCTGGAAGAATTACATCGACAGCAAGGGAATCAATTCGACAAGCCAGACCTTGCTTGGTCCCGAAAAAATCGCATTTCCAACCCGTTCAGAAATTCACCAAACTTGTAATGGCTCAGAAGATCTTCGCATCTACTTCGGGGTTAAAAAGCCCGAAGTCAGTAAGTTACTCGACGAATTTAATAGCCCCTTTGCCTTTGCTCAGCGCACGAACTATGACGCCAAGGTTGGCTGGGGTAGCGGCTTCATCTATGTCGCCCCTCAAGGTGCAGTGGATCCGGCTCAGTCGTTACCGAACTGGAGCACCCCGAATACGCTTTTAGCGATTCTAACTCACGAAATAGGTCATACATACGGATGTGGGCATGTCGCTGGCACCGTGATGGATGCTAATCTCGCTCAGAAGCTCGGTTACTTTTCTAACAGGCTCGATCAAATCGACATTCACCGAAGTCTTTGGGCAGGATTAAAAATCGCCGCTAAATATAACGGAACTCTGATTTCAGATGCCGGGCAGTTTGAAACGTTGATGGGAAGAGCACCATCGGGGCCAGTCCACGCGGATTTGAGCGAAAATTCTCTTCTCACTGTGAGTGATGATCTCGGTTCTACAAAGTTTCCAATGACCTTTGACACAAACATGCGTGCCGTGGGAGCTGGAGACAATCTCGTGTTTAGCGCCTACCTCAACAATGGTTCACCGGCCCATTTTGGATTGAGAAGCAATGCCGTGGTTTATTATGGCAGTCTCAAAACAGCCAAAGGCCAGATCCTGAACATCATGTATGAATCAAATACCGCGCAGACAGTTGGGAGCGGCGTTAAGTACGGACCGGTAACTCTCAAATATTTTGATCAAGGAACGCCACGAGTACTATTTCAGACTCAGTGGAACTAAGCCGGATAAGACGTAAAACAGATAAGAAACGTAAAACTCTAGCACGGTCCTTACTGCGCCTGAACTTGACAGCCGTTGAGATCCATCGTGACCACTAGCGTTCCAATGCCACAACCTTTTTGCTGACCGGGCTCTTCCTCTGAAATACCGAAAGTGTAGGTCACGATATTGCCGGTCACCTGGTTAATTTGAATGAGGGAGGCAATGACAGGTTCGGGTTCTTCAGTTCTGTTGAATTGCTCAATCGCATATTTAGCAGCAACATCTTCGCAAGACGTGGGATCAGCGGCATATGCGGCAAAGTTTGACGCAATTAGAGCCAAAGCAGGTGCAATGATAAACAAAACATTTGGCTGCATAATAAATCCTTTGAATTAAGTTTTCCCAAGAGGGCTTGTGCGCCTCCCTAGTCTTGAATGAGGGTATGTTTATCTGGCGTAAGGTGGTCGATCAAGCGCGCTCAATCCCTATTGACTCAAAATGTGTCCAAAAAGGACACGCTCCCGTGCGGCTCCGTTACGCCCCCGTCTTTAGCCCAGCATAAGTTGATTCAAAACTCGGCAGATTTTGCCGCGTACATTAAGATCAAAGGACGTCCGATGAGTGACCATGCCAAGGTCACTCTCGCTTTCCATCTCCCAATGGGTTCTAGGATTCTTGGTTGCTCTTTCCATCCCGGCCTTCCTGGCGAACGCCGCTTGGGCTTCTCCGAAGAGGCCTCACTCGACTCAAGGATTATTCGGCCACCGACGGTTTGTAGGACTTTCTGAGGGAAGCTCAAAGCTCTTCGCAAAAATGGACGCGGGATTTTTTTCCCAAAAGCTCGACCATTTCAGCGTTCGCGATCAGCAGAAATTTTCCCAGCGTTTTGCGATCTATACGGACTTCGCAAGCCAGCCCTTGGAAAGTGCTACGGTTCTCTATTATTTCTGCGGAGAATGGACTTGCACGGAGAGTGACGCGCTCTGGAAAGTTCCCAGTGGTATCGTCAGTCACGCCAAGGAGCTTGGAGCGGTGCTCGTGATTTTGGAGCATCGTTATTACGGAAAAAGTCGGCCCTTTAATGATCTCCTTCCCGAGCACATGAAATACCTGAGCTATGAGCAAGCTCTCGAAGACTTCGCTGACTTCGAAAGATACGCACGCCAGACTTACGGGCTGAACGGTCCATGGATCTCGATCGGTGGCTCGTATCCGGGTGCTCTCTCGGCGTACTTCCGCCAGCAGCACCCCGAACTTGTCGTTGGAGCGCTTTCGTCATCGGGAGTTGTGCGTACGGTAGATTCTTTTGAGGATTATGATCGGATGGTCGCCGAGGGATTAGGAACGCAATGTTTGAAGGCAGTGCAGGATGGGACAAGCCAAATCGAGCAAAGTCTCACGGATCCTAAAACCCTTTCAAAGATCGCCGAACTTTTCAATGAGCCTCAAATAACAGACGGACGCGACCTACTCGCGGTCGTCGCGAACACCGCCGATGGCGCGGTTCAATATGGCTTGCAGGAAAAATTTTGCGAGGACGTTCTTTCGACCGACCCGCTGGATGGGCTCGCAAAGGCTTCATTGGACAAGGCTGTAAATCCAGGTCGCTTTGATCGATCCATGAATGGTTCGATGGATGATTCGACGCCCGCGTCTTCCGACTCTGGCGACCCTGGCGACTCTGAAGACGCGCCTACGGACGAAGATTCCTGGCAGTACCAGATGTGCACGCAGTTCGGAGGCTTCATCGTTCCTTACCATGATTCCTCAAAACGAGTTCAATCAGCGCTCTTGGATCTCGATTACGAGACGAGCCCGTGCAAAGATCTTTTCGGGATATCCACTCCGCCTCCGACCGATAAGATCAATCGCAAGTTTTACAAGCCGCTATTGGACTCTGCGACATCCCACATTCTTTTCGTGAACGGGTCGATGGATCCCTACTCCGTGCTTTCGATCGCCACCAGGAATGGAAACGATACTAATCCCAACATCGAAACCGCACTCATCGATGGTGGGTCGCATTGCATCGACTTCTCAACTTTTCTCTCGAACCCCGATACCCTAGGGGCACTGGTGACTGCATTTCAGTCCCACTTCGTGAGCGTGGCCAAAGAGTGGTTTGTAAACTAATGTTCGTAAACTAATACTCAGCGAGCTGATTAAGCGCGGCTTGAGCGGAAACTCAATTCGCTTTGACAGGTAGCAGCCGCTTTAAGAGTTCCGCGTGAAAAACGCTCGGGTCCTGCATTTGTGGCGCGTGACCTAGATTCGCGAATTCGACGAGTTGAGCATGGGGAATTTGTTTCGCTGCCTCTTTGGCAAGTTCCGGATAGTGTCCAAGTGCTTCACGGACTGAAGGCGGGGCAAAATCTTTTCCGATGGCAGTTGTGTCTTTATCGCCGATCATTAAAACGGTGGGAACGCTGATTTGATGGAATTCGTAAACAACAGGTTGAGTATAGATCATGTCATACAGAAGAGCCGAGTTCCACGCGACAACGCTTTTTCCTGGGCCGCTGTTTAAACCTGCAAGCATCTGCACCCAGGGCTCATAGCGTTCATTCCAAGTTCCTGCATAGTAGGTGGATTGTTCGTAGCTTCTGATTTTATCGGCGTTTGTTTTGAGTTCACGGGCATTCCACTCGTCCACTGATACAGGTGGAACACCTTTGGCTTTCCAATCTTCAAGTCCGATTGGGTTAACGAGAATCAATTGCTTCGTGGATTGCGGATAAATTAAGGCATAGCGAACCGCGAGCATTCCGCCTGTAGAATGACCGATCAATGTGACCTGATCGAGATGAAGACTTTCCAGAAGCGCATGCGTATTCAGTGCGAGTTGTTGAAAAGAATACTGGTAAGCTTGAGGTTTCGTGGATTTGCAAAAACCGATTTGATCCGGAGCAATTACTCGGTAACCGGACTGAGTCAGAGTGTCGATTGTCTCCTTCCATGTCGCGGAACAGAAGTTTTTACCGTGAAGCAAAACTACAGTCTGACCGTTAGCATGCGGAGGTGAAACATCCATGAACGCCATGCTGAGTTCTTGATGCTGAGAAGTGAATTTAAAATATTTTACGGGATAAGGGTATTCAAAACCTTGAAGCTCTGGTCCGTAAGAAGCAGCCTGTGCGGAGGCGATGAAAAAAATCAATGGCGTAAAGATTGCCGCAAGCCAATGTTTCATCCTATTACAGTAAGGTAGTTTTTGTTAACATTCAAGCCGGACGGGACAAGGAGCCCTGCGCATGAAAAATCGGTATCTAATGTATTCTTTTTTCTTATTGGGAATTTTTTCTCAAGTAGTACTTTTAGCGATGGGGAACCAATCATCGGCTGAGGTGTCAAACGCAAGCACCATTGTCTCCGTGGCTCATATCGACGTCATGCCTCAAGGTGTGAGTAAAGTGGAAAACCCGTTTAGAACTTATCTCGCAAACTGCGCGAAAGAGCCTGGAGAAATGGAGATTCATTTCTATCAGCAAATCGGCGCGCCCAACCACTTCACTTTGATCGAGATCTGGTCCAGCAAGAAAACTTACGAGGATCACGTGGCAGCAGAGACGACACGTGCTTTCAGAAAAAGCATTGCTGCTTATTTGGGCAGTCCTTACGATGAACGCCTTCACACAGAAAAGCTCGAGTTTAGTCCCTAAACTCAGGGGCCACTCTACAAGACGTTTCGACGTATTTGATTCAGCGAGTTCGCTGCGCGAACTTACTTATTGGGCGACGGCTCACTCATAATCCCCGGCTGCGGCCAAAGCGTGTCTTGGGGACGCTCACCGTGCTTGAGGGATTCATCAAAGGTGTCACGCTTGCGCTGTTGATCGTCAACCAAAGCTTCTAGACGCTCTTCTGCATCTTTTTGATACTTGGCTTTTTCTTCTGCGAGGGATTTATTTAATTCTTCCCGACGTTCGAGCATTGATTTGATGTAGATGCGCTTCTCAGCTCCGGAGTGGACGTCCTTAAAAAATTTCTCGCGCTCTGTTCTCTCTTTACGCTCAAAGTCACTGCGACGCGACTTCTGAGAGGCACTCATGGCGTTTGCTTCGTTCTTTTCTTTTCTCTCGAAGGCCTTCAGCTCAAGGCCTTGAGCCTGCTTGAATTCTGACTTCAATAGCTTGCGATCATAACCGGGCGAACCAGTAGGTGACGGCCCTCCGGGAGATGGAGATCTGCTATGGCCAATACCAGCAGTGACGGCAAAGATGAGGGCGAGCGTGCCCAAAGGAAGGATTTTTCGTAGACCCGAAGAAAACATGAGTTATTTGGTATTACTCTATGACCTGGATTTTATCGATCAAAAACCCGTAACCGTTCGTTGAATGGTCGGAGGTAAACTGGATATTGAGGGTATCGCCCGCGACATAATCCGTTGTGTAATCGTTGAGCTGACCACTCAGTTTTTCGAGGGTTTTCCCTGAAGAATCCGTCACAACGACGGTGTCATAGTAGAGCTCTGTATCGATCTTCTGGAAGTGGATGCGCAGGTAACGAGCACCTTTATGCTGCACCGTGAAACTGAGATTGGAGTCGTTGAGATAAGGGTGCGGTGACTCAACATCATCACTCACATCCTGCCACAGGCTTGGATCTGGGTCAGGTGACGGTGGATAGATCGAGTGAAGAGCGTTGTAAGCATTGAGACGACCTTGCGAGATGACCTTGCGGTGAAGCGAGGGAATTGAATCACAGCTCTTCATCAAGCGATCCTTGATCGCACTCACCGAAAGCGTCGGCTCTTGCGAAAGTAGAAGCGCTGCGACACCCGAAACGAGCGGTGCGGCCATCGAAGTGCCACTATAGGTCGCGTATTTGCCACCCAAAATCGTGCTGTAAATATCGACGCCCGGAGCCGCGAGATGAATCGTCTGAATCCCGTAATCCGAAAACGTCGCTAAGCGATCCTGATTGTCCGTCGCCGCAACTGAGATGACATTAGGAAGCGCGTAACTCGCCGGATACGAAGGCGTGGTGTCCGCATCGACGCCCGTATTTCCAGCCGCCGCGACAAAGAGAATACCCGCATTCTGCGCAACCTTGATCGCGTCCGACATCGCTTGCGAGAACTCCCCTACTCCTGAACTCATATTGATGATTTGCGCCTTCATGATCGTGGCATAATTGATCGCTTCAATCGCGCCTGACAAAAAGCCAGATCCATCTGGACCGAGAAATTTTACGGGGAGAAGACTGACGTTCCAATTGACGCCTGCGATCCCGACTCCGTTATTTCCAATCGCACCGATGATGCCCGCAACATGCGTCCCATGATCGTTGTCATCTTGTGCGTTGTTGTTGTTCCCGAAAAAATTCCAACCATGAACGTCGTCGATGAACCCGTTGTGGTCATCATCGATTCCGTTGCCCGCGATCTCGCCCGGGTTTGTGTAAATGTTCGCTGCGAGATCCGGATGCGTGAGATCAATCCCAGTATCGAGGACTGCGACCAAAACTTTCAGAGAGCCCGTGATCCCGGCGTTCCAGAGAGGAACAATTCCAATATCCGCTCCAGCGATCCCGACTTGTCCCGTTGGATCCGCTTGTCCGGTATTCTGAAATGCCCAGGTCTTGGAAAAATCCGGATCGTTCGGTGCAATACCTGCACGCTGTGACGCGGACGAATGATCATTAGAAATAAAGTCATTCACGAACGCGTGAACCACAAGATTGGGTTCTGCCGATTTCACTTCAGGTAACGATTTGAGTTTGGAAATCGCTGCGTTCATTCCGTCAGCAGAGTCATCGGTAACTTGAAGTACCAGGAGTGACGAATCCGTTTTAAAAGGGCGGGCGTCAAGAACGCGCTGAAGAGTTCGGTGACGCGATTGGTTTGCAAAGCCGTTGCTCGAATCGCCATTGAAGCTTTCGATGATCGAAGAAATTTGTTCTGCGTGAAAAGCCTTTGCTTCCGACGTGTTTGAGAATGTGCTGAATGCCGATCCACCGCTGAGTTGCCCAGCATTGAATTGCCCGTTGTTCAATTGGACAATGATTTGTCCAGGTGCAGAGTCAACGCTCCATGCGTTCGTTGCGCTAAAAAAAAGCGTGAGCAAGATCGCAAAAAAAGGAGTTCTAGGGCGATTGAGCATGTGAGCAGATTCTGACTGAGCGGGCAGCTTGAGTCAAGCCGTTGGCAACGCCGAATGGCGATGCCAACTCATTTAAATAGACCGAGGTTCATTACTGGGCCGAGGTTTACAGCCGAGATGAAAATCGCTACTGAGACGAACTAATTACCGAGACGGGCTTCACTGCCCCAGAGAGTTCGAAGTTTCCACAGTGCCTTCATCCATAGTATCTGCCGCGCTTGCGTATTGCTCCGACTGAATCGGGCGCCAGTCGCGAATCCGAACGTTTGGGGTGGCTTGCCCACGGAAGCGATTTAACTCCGGAACTCCGGCCCACTCACACTCTTCAGCAAACTCGGGAGATTCGAGGTCGCGCTCTTGAGCGGCGTGAAACCAGATGGCTTCGATACTAGAACCACTCTCAGCATCTTCCAAAGTGAGTTTGAGGTGTCGTTCCTTGAGAACCCGATGACTCTGAACCCACGCCTTGAAACTAAACACCGGCTCAGGATTACCTGGACCAAAAGGACCGAGGTTCTCGAGTTCTTGAAGCGTCTTTGCGTCTAAATCTGAGATCTGACATTCGCCTTCGATCAGAAGCGGCGTTCCTTTGGTGTCTTCATCAACCCGAGAGAGGGCGTCATCAAACGAAGCCTCAAACGCTGCGAGATTTTCAGGCTTGAGCGAAAGCCCCGCCGCATGTTTGTGACCGCCAAAACCCAAAAGAAGTTCCGCCGACGAACGAAGCGCGCCGAGCACATCTTTGCCGCCGAAAGTGCGCACACTTCCTTTCGCAAAATCCTCGCGAATCGAAATCACCGCTGCAGGTCTTCTGAAAGTTTCCGTCACGCGCGAAGCAACGATTCCGACGACACCTTCGTGCCAGCCCGCATCCGCGACCACGATTCCGTGCTTGTACTTGCCGTCGGCAATACCGGTTTCGACTCGGCCACGAACTTCATCCCAAATCTGATTTTGTAATTCGGCGCGCTCTTTGTTGAGGCGCTCAAGCTCGTGAGCCAGCTGAGTTCCACGCGCAGCGTCCGTTGTCGACAAAAGCTCCAGAGCAAGACTTGCGGACTGCATACGTCCCGAAGCATTGATCCGAGGTCCGAGTACAAAGCCCAGATGACCCGGACTCAAATCCTTGGAACCCACGCCCGCTGCATCCAGCAACGCGCGAACGCCAGGTTTACGCGTGTTCTTCAAAACTTCCATCCCATGACGAACCAAAATATGATTATCGCCAGTCAACGGAACCATGTCTGCCGCAGTGGCCATGACAACGAGATCGAGATGCTGTTTAAGATTCGGTTCGGTTTGTCCGACGAACCAGCCTTCTTCGCGGCCTTTGATTCGCAAACCCATCGCGAGATAAAACGCGAGGCCGCAGCCGCAAAGCTGCTTCAATCCGCTTTCGCAATCCGGGCGTTGAGGATTGATCACCGCATGAGCTGCTGGCAATCCCCGAACCGCATCGAGTTGATGGTGATCCACAACGATCACTTCAATTCCAAGCTCCCCTGCACGCGCGATCGCATCAAAACTTGTAATCCCGCAATCGACTGTAAGTAAAACCGTCACTCCAGCTGCCGATGCTTCTTCAACTGCTCCTACGTTCAAGCCGTAACCATCTTTGAAACGATCCGGCTGACGAACATCGAACTTAAATCCAAAATCGCGAAACACCCAGCTCAGCAAAGCCGCGCCCGTTGTTCCATCGACGTCGTAGTCCCCAAAAACTCGGATCAACTCCTGCCCGGCACGCGCACGCGCAAGCCGCGCAGTCGTCTTATCCATGTCCTTGATCGACATCGGATGATGGAGTTGTTCGAACTTGGGTTGAAGATGATCGCGGATAGCCTGCGCAGTCGTCAGACCGCGCGCGAGACAAACTTGTAAAGTCATCGGAGAAAGCTTCGTCTCAGCTAAGAGAGCGTCGCTGTGATCGTAGTTTCCTACAGAGGAATGATTTGTAGGGGAAGAATGATTTATCCGAGGTGAATTCCCAACCACGGAATGATTCAACTCAAGAGAAGACTCAGTCGAAGAATCGTTTAAAGAGGACGAGCGTTCACCCGATAGACGATTCGCGTGCGAATCGTTTCTAAACTTCCACTCTCGAGGTGCTTTGTAATCGCTCAAGAAAGCTTAGGCTCAATCGGGGCGACGAACTGCTTCTTCTTCTTAGGGAACGCCTGGCCACTCGCTTTGAGTTTAGCAGCGCGGTTGTCCTGATAATGAGTGATGGCGATAACCATCGAGCTCGCGATGAACACAGAGGAGTACGTTCCGACAACGATACCGACCATCAAAGTGAACGCAAAATCTTCGATCACCTTTCCGCCGAGAAGCCAGAGTGCGAACACGGTGATGAAGGTACAGAGGGAGGTCAAAATCGTACGACCCAAGGTTTCGTTCACAGCGCGATTGACGGCTTGGTCGATCGGGAGTTCTGGATGTTGGTGAATCGTTTCACGAACGCGGTCATACACGATGATCGTGTCGTTGTTTGAGTAACCGATCAGGGCGAGAAGAGCGGCCAAGATCTGCAGATCGAACTGCTTTTGAAGAATAATGAACACACCGAGGGTGATCACGCTGTCATGGAACAACGCGAGAACAGCGCCCGGAGAGTAACGCATGTCGAAACGAATCGAGACGTACACTAAGATACAAATCAGAGCGTAGAACATGGACAAGAATCCGCTTGTACGAAGCGAACTTCCGGCCGCTGGACCGACGACGTCGACTTGTTGGATTTCGAACTGGCCTGGCTGCAAAGTTTTAGCGAGTGCGGCTTGAACGTCCGTCGAGATCTTGTTCAGGGACTTTTCGTCACCCTGAGCTTTAATCAGGAACTCGCCTTGAGCCGACTCACCGATCTGTTGAACTTTAACGTTCTTCAGGCCGCCGTCTTCCATCTCACTACGAACTTTGGTGATGTCCCAGCTGTTCGGAACTTTGATTTGAACTTCGGCACCGCCGGTGAAGTCGATTCCGTAGTTGAGGCCCTTCGTGAAGAAGAGAGCGATCGTAGCGACAATGCAGAAAACCGAAATCCCTAACCAGAGGTTTCTTTTTCCGACGAAATCGATGTTGGTTCCAGGTCTAATTAAATGAAGCATTTTGCGTCCTTTGACTCAGATACTTAAAGTGGTTCCGCGACGATTCTCAACCGATTGCAAGTAGAAGTCGAAGATCACTTTGCAAACGAAGACTGCGGTAAACAAGGTCGTGACGATACCGATCAACAATGTGACGGCAAAGCCTTTGATCGGGCCCGTTCCGTAGAGCAACAAGACCATCGCTGCGAGAGCGTTCGTCACGTTAGCATCCATGATGGTTCGGAAAGCTTTTTGGAAGCCGGCTTCAACCGCTCCATGAATCGCTTTGCCCGATTGCAACTCTTCACGAATACGCTCGTAAATAACCACGTTCGAGTCGACGGCGATCCCGACGGTCAACGCGATCCCGGCGATACCAGGCAACGTCAGCGTCGCATCCAGTCCGACCAAAATCGCCAACACGAAGAGAACGTTCAAGATCAACGATACAACCGCGATCAAGCCGCTGACTTGGTAGTAGATCGCGATAAACAAGAACACTGCCGCAGTTCCAACCAAACTTGCGAAAGCACCCTTCTTAATCGAGTCTGCTCCGAGTGATGGGCCGACGATTCGTTGTTCTAAGAAATCGAGCTGAGCAGGAAGAGCACCTGCGCGCAGAACGATTGCCAAATCTTTTGCTTCCTTCATCGTGTCTTGGTCGTTGCGATTGCCAAGCGTAATCACGCCGTGACCGCCAGGGATCGGACCGTTGATGACAGGAGCGGAGTAAACGATGTTATCGAGAACGATGGCCATCATGTTGCCGACGTTTTCTTTCGTCACTTTTTCAAAAATAGCAGCGCCGTGTGGGTTCAACGAGAACGCGCACTCAGGATTGCCGCGTTCTTGATTCAACGTCACGTTGGCATCTTGCAAATCGTCGCCCGTGATTTCAGCGCGGGAGTGCAAGAGATAAGGAACACGGACGGTCTCAGCGTTGCCCGGAACTTTACGACGCTCGAAAGAGATCTCGTCTCCTTCAGGAATCTTTCCTTTGGCAAAGCCGT
>Ga0302309_10001390_pt1 | contig 22295 bp, 9 predicted proteins | sample III_Palsa_N1_1_FD_200453 | JGI IMG/M metagenome (GOLD analysis project Ga0302309, IMG submission 200453) | Peat permafrost microbial communities from Stordalen Mire near Abisko, Sweden - III_Palsa_N1_1 | ecosystem: Environmental > Terrestrial > Soil > Palsa > Peat permafrost | place: Sweden... | reverse complement strand
GTTTGGATTGCTCGCCGGCTGTTATATGCCCTGTTTTTCGCAATTGGATAGACCGGCTTCACAGGCTTTTGTGCGGCGGGTAGTCGGCGACCGGTGGGCTTCGTTTGTCGTCGAATATATCCCGGCTGTTGGCGGGAAGGATGTCTATGAACTGGAGAGCCGGCGAGGGAAGGTGATATTACGGGGGAGCAATGGGTTGTCGGTGGGGTCGGCATTGAATGAATATCTGCGATCGTATAGTCATAGTTTTATCTCCTGGGATGGGGTGGATCTGCGATTGCCGGCGGTGTTGCCGGTAGTTGGTACGCGGGTGCGGCGGGTCACGTCTTATCAATACCGGTATTATTTGAATTATTGTACGTTCAACTATTCGATGGCGTGGTGGGATTGGGATCGCTGGCAGCGGGAGATCGACTGGATGACCTTGAATGGTATCAATATGCCGTTGGCTATTAGCGGCGAGGAAGCCGTTTGGCAGAAGGTATACCGGGAATTGGGTTTCACGGATACGGAATTGCAGCGGTTCTTTTGCGGACCGGCGTATTTCTCCTGGTTTTGGATGGGCAATCTGGATGGCTGGGGCGGGCCGTTGCCGCAGCATTGGATGGACACGCATTTTCTTTTGCAGAAAAAGATCCTGGCCGCGGAGCGGTCGATGGGGATGAAGCCGGTATTGGCTGCGTTCACAGGGCATGTACCACCTGATTTTGCCCGGCATTTTCCCCTGGCGAAGGTCAAGAAAACGAACTGGGGGGCGGGTTTTGAGGATGTTTATATCCTTGATCCTTCCGACAGTCTGTTTGCTGTTATCGGCAAGCGATTTATCGAGGAGCAGACGCATTCCTATGGAACGGACCATTTTTATAGTGCCGATACTTTCAATGAGAATCAGCCGCCATCGAACGACTCGTCGTATCTAAGCGCTATTAGTAAGAAGGTGTATACGTCGATGGCGCTGGCCGATCCGCGGGCTGTCTGGGTCATGCAGGGATGGATGTTCCATTATGCTGCTTCTTTTTGGGGGAATACGCAGATCAAGGCCTTGCTGAACGCGGTGCCGGATGATCACATGATCCTGCTGGACTTGTATAGCGAGAGTCATCCGGTGTGGAACCGTACCAATGCTTATTATGGTAAGCCCTGGATCTGGAATATGCTCAATAATTTCGGCGGCAATACTTTTTTGTGGGGGCGGATGGAAGCGGTGGCGACGGGGCCTTCCGGTGCTTTGCATGATCCGGCTTCCGGCAGGTTGTCGGGGATCGGGTTGACGCCTGAGGGTATCGGGGAGAATCCGGCGTTGTATCAGCTTATGCTGGATAATGTATGGCGGGACAGTGCTCTATCGGTTTCAGCATGGCTTTCCGGTCTTTTAGGGGCGCGTTATGGTGTGGTAAATGGCGATGCGCTGATGGCGTGGCAGATATTGGTGTTAACGGTCTATGCCGGGGGATTGGGGGAAGGAGGGCCGGAGTCGATCATCGTGGCGCGGCCGACCACGGAGGTATGGGCGGACCGGGTGCGGACGAAGCTGGATTATCAGCCGCGGGATCTGGCTAAGGCCTGGGGTTTGCTGGTGCGGGCGGCGGATTCGCTGGGGAGTGGGGATGGATTCCGGTATGACCTGGTGGATGTCACGCGGCAGGTTTTGGCGGACTATGCGATGCCGTTACAGCAGCGGTGCGTGTTGGCTTATCTGCAACATGACTTTGCCCGCTTCGATTCCTGTACCGCGCGGTTTTTGGACTTAATGGATGACCTGGATGTGTTGTTGGCCACGCGACGGGAGTTTTTGCTGGGCCGGTGGATCGGGGATGCGCGGCGTTGTGGGGTTACTGCTGCCGAGGCCGATCTGTATGAGAAGAATGCCCGTGATCTCATCACGTTGTGGGGAGATAAGGAAAGCGGGTTACATGAATATTCCTGCCGGCAGTGGTCGGGGTTGATCAAAGATTTTTACAAGCCGCGGTGGGAGCAGTATTTCGTTTTCTTACGACAGAATATGGAGCGCGGGGAAAGGATGGAGGAGACGAGTTTCGAGCAGGCCATCAAGGACTGGGAGTGGAAATGGGTGAATACTACGGGCGCCGGTTATAGCGAAGAGCCGGTGGGGGATGCGGTGTCGGTGGTCCGGCGGCTTTATACGAAGTATGCGAAATTGGTACAATAGGCTGTTGGCATTCGCGCTGGCGCTGGGAGTTTTTTCCGGCGCTTCCGCACAGGGGCCCAACGATCATATCTTTCCGGCGGCGGTCGCCGCCAAGCGGTTCATCGATTTTGACAACAGGGGGTTTTTGATCAACGGGCAGCGGACCTTTTTGGTCTCTGCCGGGATCGAGTATGCGCGGGTGCCTCGGGCTTTATGGGCGGATCGACTGTTACGGTTGAAACGGGCCGGATTTAATTGCATCGAGATCTATACGTTCTGGAATTTTCATGAACCCCGGGAAGGGGTTTTTGACTTTACGGGCGACCATGACCTGGGCGCCTTTTTGCGTTTGGTGCATTCCATGGGGTTATACGCCATCGTGCGGGTGGGGCCTTATTACTGTGCGGAGTGGGATAATGGCGGATACCCGCTTTGGCTGAAGTTCAAGCCAGGATTGCGGGTGCGCGAGCCCAATGCTCCTTTTGAAGCCGCCGCGGGAGCGTTCTTTGACCATCTGCTGCCCATTGTAGCCGCCAACCAGATCGATCGCGGCGGCGCAGTCGTGCTGGTACAGTTAGAGAATGAACATATAAAGGGTTGGGGAACGGCGATGCCGAATGATTATTTCCGGTGGTTGCGGGCTACGGCGTTGGCGCATGGGATCGATGTGCCCTATTTTTTTAGCGGTTTACATCACGACAGTGATCCGGCAGGGGACGCCTTGAATTTGGACGACCCGAAGCGGCCGAATCCGTGGATGAGTACGGAATTCTGGAGCGTATGGTATAACGGGTATAGTTCGGGTCCTGTGGAAGCGCGGCTTTACGAGCGCCGCACCTGGAAGATCATCGCGCATGGGGGCAATGGGTATAACTATTACATGGCGCATGGCGGCAGCAATTTTGGCTATACCAATAACGATGAGGATGCGGCGTCGTATGATTATGGCGCGGCGGTTGGCCAGGGAGGCGATCTCCGGCCGATCTACTATGCCTTCAAACGGGCGGCGTACTTTGCGCGAAGCTTTGCTTCGGTGCTGGAGAATAGCACGGGAGATACGGTGCGTGGTTTTCTCGCGGGCGAACTGTTTTTGGGGGATTCGGTGCGTGCAAATGTGCGGCGCGGGCCGGCCGGCGAAATCGTTTTTTTGGATAATACTTCTTCTTCTGCTGCTCGCGCGGTTGTTGGTCCGGACACGGTTGTGTTGTCGCCCGGGGAGATCTTTCCGTATGTACGAAGTTTTGGGATTGGTGGGGTCACGCTCACAGGGAATACATTACGGTTATTCGGCGCCGTTGGGAATACGATCCTCGTCTATGGCGAGCCCGGGACCCTCGGGCGGCTGCATTTTTCTCGCGGGGACACGACCGTAACGGTGGGACCCACGGTTGGCACGTATCATGTCGGTGGGTTACGGGTACTGGTGATGTCTACTGAAATGGCGGACCGGACATGGGTCGTAGACGATAAAATTATTTGCGGACCTGCTTATGTGGGCACGTTTGCCGGCGGGGTTATGGAGACGGAGGGCGATGGGAATGCGTTGGTGTATACGGCTTCGAATGTGGAACGATATATTGGTTCGGGGTCTGTGAGGGTTTTGGACCGTCGGGGGCTGGTGCAAGGCTGGCAGCGAGCTTCGGGTGTTGCGGCTGCTGCTTCCGGCTATGATGACTCGCGTTGGAAGAGGAGCGAACGCCCATTGCAGATGGGCGCCGATGGCGATACGACGGCGGATGCCTGGTATCGCGTTCCGTTGACGGTAGATAGTACGGGCGATTATACGTTATTGGTAGAGGGGGCGGATCGGGCCCGTGCTTTTTTGGATGGAGTGTCTCTGGGGGATGTGACGATAAAAGATGGGGCGTTTGGTTTGCGGCTGACGCGTGGACGACATTTGTTAGCGGTCTTTACTGCGCATGATGGGCGGGATAAACTGGCTGGGTATCTGGGACCCATGGATAACGTGGCACGCAAAGGGTTGTATGGACGGGCGTTGTTGACGCGGGGGAAGCCTGTGGTGAGTGTATTGAGTGGCTGGAAGATGCTTCGCGTTTCCGATTCCGCGGCCGTTTTGAAGGGACCGCCTTCGCCGGATGCGGCAGACTGGAAGTCATATACAATTGGGGATGATGCGTTCAATAAACACACGGGATATGGATGGTTTCAGTGTCTGCTGCCGGCAATCCCGGCAGGGATGAAGCAGGCCGAGTTGCGATTTGCCAGTGTCGATGAAAACGCCACCGTCTTCGTCAATGGGCAGCGGCTGGCGCGGCATGTGGGGTGGAATGAGCCTTTCAATGTCTTGCTTGATGGGGTCGATACTTTTTCGCGGCCCTTGGTGCTGACGGTTTTTGTAGAAAATTATTCGAATGAAGGGGGGATCGATCAGCCGGTGCGGTTCTCACCGTGGGTGCAGCCGGTGGAGGTGCGGGGATGGAAGATGAAAGGTGGGCCTTTGTCCGGCCGTCCTCTGGTATCTGAGGGTTCAGCGGCTGATACGTCCGGTCCGTGTTGGTGGCGCGCTTCGTTCCGCTTGCCGGCGGACAGCGGCTGGCGGCCGGTTTGGCGGGTCGTGCCCAAGGGGGTGGGACACGGATCTGTCTGGGTCAATGGACATAACCTGGGCCGCTATCCGGAGAAGATACCGGTGAACGGACTGTATATACCCGAGTGCTGGTTGCGGCCGGGTCTCAATGCCTTACTGATCTTTGATGAAGACGGGCGGGATGCGCGGCAGGTGACGGTAGAGGCGGAGGTTGCTGCTTCGCGACGGGTCTCTATGTTGAAGCCTTCGGCGGCGTATGGTTTTGTCGACCCTATGATCGGGACCACGAAGAGCGCTGTCTATACCCGCTGGGGCGATGAAGGCGGCACTTACCCCGGAGCGGTGGCGCCGTGGGGGTATTGGCAGCTCACGCCCGAGACGCGGCGGGATCCTTCGCGTGGTTATGATTATCGCGATTCGGTATTGTATGTTTTTAGTTGTCTGGATCATAATAGCGGGTTTCCCGGTGGTTCCGCGGGAAGATTTTTTATCATGCCTGTAGCTGATGGATCGATGCGCGGCGGGATCGATTCGCAGCTAATGGCGGGACGGCCGTTCCGCCATGAAGACGAATATGCCGAACCGGGCTACTATCGCGTCCGGCTAGCCGATGATGGGACCGTCGTGGAGGTGGTGGCGTCACCATCGGCGGGTGCGTTTCGTATTCGGTTTGGGGGTAACGCCCGGGCCATTTTTGTTGGTGACACCGTTCGGCGGCAACACTATGGCTTCACCGAGCAACCCGTTGGCAAGCGTGCAGTGCAAGGTGGGATGATCTATACGTTTGCTTCGCCTGTGGTAGAGATGCGCATGGGGATATCGGGCGATTTCGATTCGACCCGGAAAGCGGTACGGAGCCTGTGGGAGCAGGCTTTGGGTGTATTCGACATTACCGACGACGATGCCCGGCGGAAAACGGTTTTTTATACGGCGTTGTATCATTCTCTGCTTGTGCCGTGGCAAGTCGACGCCGCGGGTAAATATGGGGGCTTCTCTCCCTGGGACAGCTACCGGAGTTTGCATCCGCTGCTGACCTTATTTTATCCCAAACGGGAGCAGTCCATGTTGGCGGGTTTGCTGGGGAAGTATCGGCAATACGGCTATTTACCGGCAGAACCCATGACGGGCAATCATAGCATTCCGATGTTGGTAGATGCCTGGCTTAAGGGTATACACCCTGCGGATAAACAGGAGCTGTATACGGCGATGTTGAGGAGCCTGGTCCGGGGGCCGTTTCTGCAGGCCGACCGGCGGGTCTATCTCGATAGCGGCTATATTCCTTATACCTATCCCGAATCGGTGACAAGGACGGTGGAATATGGCTATGACGACTGGGTTCTGGCGCAATATGCGCGGCAGGTCATGGGCGATACGGTCCTATACCGCAAGCTGATGCGTGGCGCGACGGCCTGGCGGAAGCTTTTGTATGTTCCGGATCTGCTGTTGTTGCCCCGGGATGGCGATTCGTTCAAGCTGCATCCGGGTAATTCGGGGTATAAGGAAGGCGACGCCTGGGTGTATACGTATTTTGCGCCGCAGGATATTCCGGGGTTGATCGATCGACTGGGCGGGCCAGCATATTTTTCTTTGCGGTTGGATTCGGCATTGCGGAGTGAGCGGATCGTCTTCGATAATGAAACGGTCGAGCATGTTCCGTATTTGTTTGCGTTTGCGAGGCGCCCCGACCTGACCCGCTATTGGGTGCGGAAGATAATGGACGAGCGTTACAGTGATCGGCCGGGTGGGCTGCCGGGTAATGATGACCTCGGCGCTATGTCGAGCTGGTATGTCTTCAGCGCGTTGGGTTTTTATCCGACGTGTCCGGGGCGGCCCGAGTATACATTGGGAGACCCCGTGTTTCGTCGGGTCGTGGTGCATTTGGAGGGAGGAAAGTCGCTAGTGATTACGCGACTCGGAAATCTCACAAGTTTCAATGGCCGCCCAGCGGGTTTAGAAATACCTCATGCGGTGTTGTCTCAGGGAGGCCAACTGAATTTTTCCGCGGAGAAGGCGTATATTTTAGATGAGTCGCGTGTAACGCGGTTTACTATTTCGGCTGCGCAGGTTTCGGCGGCGCGGATCGTCTCGGGCGAGTGGAATTGGATCCGGTATATGATCAGGAATGCCGGGGACACGGGAGTGGTACATGTGGTTTTGTCGACGAGTGGAAAGCCTCTTGCGACAAAGAATTTACTGGTCCCCGCGGGTGCGACGGTACAGGATTCGGTGGCGTTCAGGATGTACCCAATGGGTTCCGTGGTGCTGCGGCTTGGGGAGGTGGAGTTAATTGATAACGAGTCGTTGAAGGTGAATGTGATGAAGCCGGACGGATCGTTGCCTTCGGCGCCCACGGCCGAAGAATTAGGAGTACGTCCGGTGATCCGGCTAGGCGATACGTTTGCCATCCGTTATGTTTTGAAGAATACGGGTTGGGAGAAGCAGACCTTTTCGGTGCCTTTGCTGGAGGATTCTGCGGTTGTTGCAACAGATACGCTGACGCTTGGGCCGGGAGAAGAGCGGATGCAGTTTCGGGTTTGGAAGGCTTCGGCGGCGGGCTGGCATCAATGGCAGATCGGCGGCCTTATCCGGCGATGCCGCGTATACCAGGAGCCGCAACAGGCCGTCGTGCTGGACGGCGGCGGGGTGATCGGCGACACGTTAATGACAGACCGAAGTGGTTGGGGGAATACGCTGCACATCGCCGGTGGAGGCGTTCCGAATGGCGGCCAGGCTGTTGCTGCTGACACGTGTGGGGCCGCTGTTGGGCGCGACCGGTATTTGTGGGTCTCCGGCAGCCCGAGTCTGGCTGATCTGGGGGAGAAATTGACGATGTGCGTATGGGTCTATCCGGAAGCTGCTACGGGGCAGGGGCTAGTCGATATCTTTACCAACGGAGACACGCATGTCTTACAGATCGGCGGCGGGGGAAGTACGCTGACGTTTTTCGCCGGAGGCTGGGGCCGTGGGGACTGTACGGTCGATCTACCGGCGAATTGGCTGCATCATTGGCATTATCTTTCCGGGGTGTGTGATACGGATGGATTGACCGTCTATATCGATGGGCAGTGGCGGAGACATACTCCACTGGAAAAGGGCGTACATTTATTTGGCGGCGATAACACCTGGATGTTGGGGCGTAACGAAGAATTTCCCGGACAGCGTATCTTCGAAGGGCGTGTTGACCGGCCCATGATCGTGCAGGAGGCTTTGGATGCCGGGACGATCCATGCCCTTTATCTGAGTGGTGTTGACAAATGAAGGTTGTTCGCGTTACTCTGATCGCAGGCTTTTTATCGGATTGGCGCGGGCGGTCTGCCAGCAGCGGAAGCCGATGGTGAGCATGGCCACGGCGAGGGTCAGGCCCAGGGAAAGGGCGAAGACGGACCAGCCGATTGGGATGCGATAGATGAATTCATTTAGCCAGGTGTTGACGGCCCACCAGGCTATGGGCCAGGACAAGATGTTGCCGAGGAGGACGGGCATGAGGAAGTCCAGGGAGAGGAGGCGGACGAGGCCGGTGGTGGAAGCGCCGATGACCTTGCGGATGCCGATCTCGCGGGTGCGTAATTCCGAGGCATAGGCTGCGAGGCCGAAGAGACCGAGGCAGGAGATGAGGACGGAGAAGACGGTGAACCATTTCAGGATGGTGCTCATGTTGTCTTCTTTGCGGTAGAGGCTGGCGATGTGATCATCGAGAAAGCTATAGTCGAAGATGTCGGATGGCGTTATGGCTTTTATTTTTTGCTGCAGCCATTGGATGGCTTCGCGGGTTTTACCGGCCCTCAGGCGAACGAGCAGGTGGCTGCCCCATTGCGGTCTGTATTCCAGTACAAGGGGTGTGATGGCGGAATGGAGGGAATGGAAATTAAAATCTTTCGCCACTCCTACAATTTTACCTTGCAGGTTTTCCGAATTATTCATGAGGCTGGCGTACATGGTTTGCTTTAGGCCAAGCATGCGGACTGCGGCTTCGTTGACGATGAAGGAAGCCGAATCGTGATAGGCGGAGGAGAAATTCCGTCCTTCGGCGAGGGGGATATGCATTAGGTCGAGGTAATGTTCATCGACGCGTAATACGTTTACCTGTGGATATACGCGTCCAGCCTCTTTTTGAACCGGAACGACGCCTTCGACGCTGAGGCCGTCGCCGATGGTATTGCCTGCGGTTGCTACGGAAAGAATGTCCGGGTTGGATAATAGTTCCGATCTGATCAGGTCGGGGTGGCTGAGCATTCTGTCTTTAAAGTCGCCATAGAAGCGGATGTCGGCTACCTGGTCTTTGTCGAATCCGAGTTGGTGGTCGCGGAACAATTTCATTTGGCGGTAGACGAGCAAGGTGGAGACGATGAGGAAGCCGGCGGCGACGAACTGGAAGACGACGAGGCCTTTGCGCAGGATGGAGGCGGGGGAGGCTGGTGTCTTTACTGCTTTCAGGGAGGAGGCTGGATCGAAGCCGGAGATGAAGAGGGCTGGGAAGAGCCCGGACAACAGACCTGTGGTGCCGACGAGGGCGATGATCAGGAGGAGGTTGACCGGCTGAAAAATATAGGAGAGCGTAACCTGCCGGCCGGTGAGATCGTTATAAAAGGGGAGGGCTACCTGGAAAAGCAATATGGCGATCCCGCCTGCGAGGGTAGCCAGGAGCAGCGCTTCGCCCAGGAAATGCAGGATGAGCTGGCTGCGTGGCGCGCCGAGGACTTTACGTACGGCCACTTCTTTTTGTCTTTTCAGGGCCTGGGTGGTAAAGAGGTTGACGAAGTTGATGCAGGCGATGATGCCAATGAGGATAGCAACGGCGGTGAAGATGTAGATATACAGGATACTGCCGTTCGCTCCCATCTCCTGGATAAGATCGGAGTGAAGGTGAATATCGGTGAGGGGCTGGAGGCGGGCGCTGGCGGCATCTTTTTCGGCGTCGTCTTTTTTCATGTCGCTGCGGTAGTTGAACCAAAAGTCGTGAAGGCGGGCGCGGATCTTCGTGATGTCTTCGGGGTGGTTTAGGAGAATATAGGTCCAGCCAAACATCCAGTCTTTGCTTTTGACCCCATCTGGTGCGACATATTTGTAGAAGGTGGTCATGGGCATGAGGTAGTCGAAATGGAGGTGGGTGTTGGCGGGAAGATCTTCGATCACGCCGTTTACGAATTGGTCGTTATGACCGTTGTAGACCAGTTTTTGTCCGATGGGGTTGGTGTTTCCGAAGAGGCGGATGGCGGTGGAGCGGGTGAGGACGATGGAGCCGGGTTCGGAAAGGGCTTTGAAGGGGTCGCCTGCTACGGGTTGGAGGTCGAAGACCTTTATGACACTGGAGTCGGCGTAATAGCCATTCAGTTCTGCCGTCTTGTTGTCTAGTGTGTGGAAGACATTGTTACCGTTGTCGGAAAAGCGGGCGATGCTTTTGATCTCGGGAAAATATTTTGTCATTTCGCCGGCGAGGGGAGGCGAGGACTTTGCCCATTCGGTGGTGCCTACGCGATAGATACGGTCGTGCTTTGGAAAGTCCTTATCGTAGCTGAGCTCTTCTTTTATGTGCAATCCGAGCAGGAGGATGCAGGCGATACCCACGGACAGGCCCAGGATGTTGAGGAGGCTATAGGTCCGGGAACGGATGAGGTTCCGGATTGCAAGGTGTAAAAAATTTTTCAGCATGGGATTTGAGCTACATAGTTGGCGCCAGCGCTTTATCTATTGAAATTGAGCGTGTTCCAGCCGGTTTTGGAGGGGAGGTTGTCCGGTTTTGATACAGAAAACTGTCCGCTTCCGGACGAAGGCGGGATGCAACATTGGTGGATGGATCGTCGACTTTGTTAAAATAAACTACAGATATGAAAAAGTTTGTCTTGCTATTTATGGGTGGTCTGGCGGCATATGCCGGGCATGCGCAATGGGATGGCGACCACCATCGTGAGCCTTTTATTGTGAAGACCTTTCCGCGTGACGGGGTCAAGGAATTACAAGCGGAGACCTCGGGCGGGAATATTTCGGTTTATGGCTCGGCGACGGGTGACGCCAAAGTGGAAGTGTATGTTCAGAGCAACAACAACAATGGATGGAATGACGGCATTACCAAGGAAGAAATACAGAAGCGGTTGGATGAGCAATATGATCTGGAAGTGGGAATGGAAGGTGGAAAATTGGTAGCCGCTGCGCATCAGAAGCACAACTTCGACAATAACTGGCGGCGGGGTCTTTCGATCTCTTTTCGGGTCTACGTGCCGGAGGCGGTGAATAGCCGGGTTCGGACGAGTGGCGGGAATATCGAACTGAAGGCGTTGATGGGCTCTGAGGATTTCCATACGAGCGGGGGCAACCTGGATGTGGCTCAGCTGAGCGGAACGATCGTCGGCAGGACCAGTGGTGGCAATGTAACGATCACCGACAGTCATGATGATATCGATCTGCAAACGAGCGGTGGTAATATGGATGCGGTACGTTGTGAGGGTAAGATCCGGTTGGAGACCTCGGGTGGGAATGTTGGGTTGCGGAATGTGAAGGGCACCATCAGGGTCGGGACGTCCGGCGGGCAGGTGGAAGGCGGGCAGATCACCGGGGAATTGCAAGCGCATACTTCGGGTGGCAATATCGATTTTGAAGATGTGGCGGCCAGTCTTACTGCTTCGACCAGCGGTGGGAATATCCATGTGAATTTTCTGTCCACGAAGTCTGTCGATCTCGAGAACTCAAGCGGAGACATCAGCTTACAATTGCCGCAGGGTCAGGGGATGGATCTGCGGATCAGCGGGGAGCGGGTACATAGTACGACGATGAACAATTTCCGTGGGAATGTCGATGAGCATCATATCGATGGTTCGTTGAATGGCGGCGGGATACCGATCCGTGTAGATGGAAATGGCGGCGAAGTGCATTTGAGCTTTAAATAAAGGCGTTGGCTTTACCATAAAGGAATGCCCCGGTCATGTGACCGGGGCATTTGTATTTTAGTTGTGAATGGGTGAGGAACCGGAGCCGGCGGGGTTAAAGTCGAGCTCGTTCTGCGGCACGTCCCAATAATCGACATAGCTATAATCGATAGAGCAGGAGATGGGGATGGCGGGGGCGCTTTGGTTGGTGCTGTAGAAGGGGCCGGGTACGATGACGATGGCGTTGGCCCTGCCGCCGCCCTGGGCAGCGGGTGTATTGACGCCCCAGCGGCGGGCGTCGTACCAGGAGACGCCGCGCATGAAGAGGCCGACGCGTCTTTCGCTGCGCAGCTGTTCGATGGCCGAATCCTGGGAGATACCGGAGCCGGACAGGGGTGGCAGATAAGCGCTATCGGCGGTCCTGACCTGGTCGATGAGTTGGAGGCCGCCGTTGATATCGCTGCCGCTTCGGATCTTGGCTTCTGCGATCATAAGGCTGTTCTCTTCCCAGGTGGGGGCGATGGGGACGGTCCCGAGGCGGGTTTCGCTGGCGTAGGAGCCGCCGTTCTCGATGTCGACCACGCCGTAGCGGGTGCCGAATTGGATGCCGCGGGTGCGGACGTTGACGACGGTGCCAGTGGGATAAAGATCGAAGTTCTTCGTGAAGCGGTGGTCACCCGGCTGATAGTCCTGGATGAGGCGTTCGCTGACAAAGGAGAGGGCGCCGCCGGAGATGGAAACGCGTTCGAAGGGATGGAAGATGAAACCGCCGAAGGAGGAGAGGTCGTTGACGCCGCCCGCTTCTTCGCCGAATTGCAGGGTATAGTCTCCCTGAACCATGCCGGCGGCGGCCAGGGTTTGAACGGTGTTCCAATCGCTTGCGGACATCGTCGCTACTTTGTGGTTGGCGAGGAAGTTACGAGCCTCGTAGGAGTGGATCTGGCGGACCCACATGGCGGGGGTGATGATCTGTGTGTTTAAGTTAAAGGAGGGGATCATGGCCTCGAAGGTGGCATCATAATCGCCATTCTCTGTGATCGAGCCGAAGATGGAGGCAGCGACGTTGAAGTTGCGATTAGCGGCGGAGATGACGCTATCGTGGACGACATAGGTTCCGCTTGTAAGGCCCTGTGACGTGCTATCGGGTGAATCGTCGATGACGGCTGCGAGATAGAGGGAACCTAATTTGGAATAGCAATAACCTTTCCAATAGTAAGCCCAGGCCTGTAGCAGGTTCTTTTTGGTGGCGGCGTCGCCGGTGAGCTTGAGTGCGGGGTTTGCGAGGGCCTGCAAGAGGGTATTGGCCTGGGCGTTCATGTAATAGAAGACGTCCCAGGCGTATTGCAGGGAGTTTTGATCTCCTGCGGCGCGGCTGTTGTTCGAATTGAGCAGCGCCTCCTGGTTGACGTAAGTGGAGGGGTTTGGAATGACGGTGCCGCCGTAGGCTGCGGGCAGCGTGATGGTGGCGACGATCGATGGGAAGCGGCCGCCCCAGTTGGAATAGGGAGAGAACTCTTCGTCGCCCATGCCGCTTTCCATCAGGAGGTCGATATCGAAGAAGTTCGTTAATCCGTCGCCGGTTTCGTTGGCGATCCATTTTTCGTAGATGCCCTGAGCGAAGGCATCTATGCCGCCTTCGGTGATGAGGGACGACTCGGGTGTTGGCGAGACGGGGTTGTTCAGCTGGAGGATCGACTTTTTACAGGCTCCCAGGAGTAGTACCGGGAGGAGCAAGAAGAGGTAGTATTTTGTTGGTATTCCGTTCATATAAAAAGATTAGAGTGATCAATTAAAAACCGACATGGAGGCTAAACATATAGGACCTGAGGTTTGGCGAACCGAAATAATCGACTCCGGAGAAGGCGCCTGTCCTGGATTTGGAGAGGTCGTTGCCCTGGGTGTCGTAGGCGCCGGTGTTTTCCGGATCGAGGCCGTCGTATTTGGTAAAGGTCAGCAAGTTGCGGCCGGAGGCGGTGATGGTGAGTCGTTTTATGGCATTCGTGTGAATGAGGTTTGTGAGGTCATAGCTGACGGAGAGGTCACGAAGCCGGATGTAGGAGCCGTTCTCTACGAAAGTAGAGGTTGGTTTGACCAGGTTGTAGAGGGTTTGATAGTAGTTGACATAATTTCCGGTCTTACTTCCGATCGTGACGTTCTTATCATAGTCGACCGAGTTTGCACCGGAGCCGCCTGCACCGCCTGCCGGGGTATACAACCACTGTTTGGTGAGGTTGTAGATGCTGTTGCCATGTATCCAATCGAACTGGAAGGAAATGGTAAGGGTCTTGAAGAGGGTCACGCTATTGATAAGCGATGAAGTGAAATTCGGGTAGGCGTGTCCGAGGACGGAGAGGTCATTGCTCGCAGTGAGGAAGGGGGCGTTGGTGCGTGTATCCACCACATAGCCGGAACTGGCGACGACATAGTATTGCTGTTGGGAAGCTGAAATGTAGGGGGTCTTGCCGTCGGCCATCAACTGCGTGATGCTATGGAGCGGGGTCTGGCCGTAAAAGAGACCCAGTGCTGCGCCCTGTTTGACGGCGAATTCTCCGTTTATGATATCCTGGCCGTTGGCAATTTTGGTGACGATGCTGCGGGCGAAGCCCCAGCGGGTGGCGAGGTTCCAGATGATATTGGAGGAACTGTAGACGGTCGCGTCCAGCGAAAGGTCTACGCCATTGGAGGATATGGTACTAAGGTTATTGAGGCGGCTCGAGTAGCCGGTGGACGGGGCCACGTTGGCTTGTTGGTAAATATCTGAGGTCGTGCGATGCCAGTATGATCCGCTGACGGTGACACGGTGTAGCCAATTGCCCTGGAAAGGGGCGACGGTGAAATCGGTGCCGACCTCGAGTTCCTTACTGACGGCCAGGCGGAGCGTATCGTTTGTGGCCTGGTTGGCGAGGGAGAGGGCGGAGCCGCTGCCGAGCGTGGTTTGGGTGAGGGTTGTCTGGCGGTCGTAGGCCATGGGCTGGATGCCGGCTTCGCCGTAGGCGGCGCGGACCTTCCAATCGGTAAGCCAGGACGTGTTCTTTAGTAATTCGGAGGGGCGGAAGTAGATCGTTCCGCGGGGGAAGGTGAAGGGTTTATATGCGGCGCCGAAGGCGGAGCCGTAATCGGATCGGACGCCACCGGAAATGCCGAAGAGGTTGCCGTAGTCGATGGTCTGGTTAAAGAGGAAACCGAATGTGATGACCGATTGATTCAGGTCCTGTTGGGCGTTCCCCAGTTCGCCGTTGCCTTCTCCGGTAGACTTTATATTGGCGCTGTTGATCGTTGCCGGCGGATAGATGGGCAGCTGTGTTCCCTGCGTGTAATATTGGGTCTCGACGTCTTTGCGGTAGTCATACGCGAACTGGGACGTTGTGCGGATTGGCAGACTGGAGTGAAAATCTTTTTCGAAGTCTGTCCGTATGAAGGCAGAATAAAGCCCGTTCTGCTGGAAGGTGTTGGTAAAATTCTTCAGGAGGTTGCCGAGGCGGTCGGGGCCCCAGAAGGCGTCTGTCTGGACGGCTGCGGACTGGTTCATGAAGTAATCCGTTCCGTTGATATTGGTGTAATCCAATCCGTACTTGATATCCAGTTCTACGAAGTGTGGGAATTTATAATTGAAATCGAAATCCTGGAAGAGTTCGAGTCGTTGATTGTCCTGGCTATGCCATTGGTTCTCGGAGAGAGGGTTCAGGGCATTGGAGGCGGCGTTCGTCTTGAAGGGGAAGTGGCCGGTGGAGTCCTTCCATTTGAAATTGACGAAGGGATAGCTTAGCAAGACGCTGAAGCGGTCGTTGTTGAGTAAATCGTCGTAACCGATGATCGCCTGAGAGATGCTGCGTACGGTAAAGCCTTTAAAGGGCTGGATGCCGAGGTTGAGGCTGATATTGGAGCGGCTGAAGCTATTGCCGAATACGTCCTGTTGGTTGAGTTGGGTGGCGGTAAGGGCGTAGTCGGTGCTATTGCCGCCGCCGGTTACGGAAACGGAATTATTAAAGGTCAGGGCCTGTTGGTAGGACTGTTTGATGTGGTCATAGATCGGGATGTTATAGGTTTTGCTTGTTTCGAGATCGGGGTTGGCGGCCAGGTTTGGCGTCTGCGGATTGGACCATTGGCCGGTGGCGTCCATGGCGATGGGGTTGCCGTTCTGGTCGGTGATGTTGTTGCTGGCATCGGTGATAAAATAATGATGCGTCGTCATGAGCGGATGTTTCCCCTTGAGGATATTGTCCACGCTGACCTTGGAATTGAACGTCACGGCGGGCCGGGTGTTAAGGGAACCTTTTTTTGTGAAGACCTGGATGACGCCGTTGGCGCCCTGGGCGCCGTAGAGCATGCCGCCGGCGGCGCCTTTGACCACTTCGATATGGTCTACGTTAGCGGGGTCGAGGGCGGTGAGGTCATTCATTTGAACGCCATCGACCATGATCAGGGGGTTGGTGCCGTCGAGGCTGTTGATGCCCCGGAGGGTGATGTTGAAGGGGGCGCCGGGCGTGCCGCTGGTCTGCTGGATGTGAGCGCCTGCGATCTGTCCGTCCAGTGCTTGTTCGATGGAGGTAGTGGCGCTTGGGGCGAAATCCCTGGCTGACACGGTGGCGACGTCAATGGGGACCTTTTTTTTGCTGGTGGCCACACCGACGCCCGTGACGACAACATCGGACAAGGATCTGGTGTCGGGATTGAGGCTGATGACGAGGCCTTCTTTTGCCGATGTTTCGGCGGAAACATAACCTACATAACTGATGACCAACAGGGTTTTTGGTTTGACCCTGATGGACCAGGACCCGTCGTCTGCCGTGGTGGAGGCGTTGCGGGTTCCTTTTTCTGTGATGGTGGCGCCGGCTATTGCGGCTCCTTTTTCGTCGGTGACTTTTCCGGTGACAGTGACGACCGTTTGGGCCATCCCTTGGGTGCATGCCAATAGGATGACCGCGACTAGTACTTGCAGTCTTCTCATAAAGTTGTTTTGGTTGAAAAAATGGGATTACCCCAACTGGTAAGGTAGACAGTGTTCCGTGAATTGTTGTTGCACTGCGGACTAATAAAATCCGCATGTACATACTAACAATTACCGTAGTCGAAAAAAAAATAGAAATTTGTCGGAAACTACTGCACATGAAAAATTGCATCATTCTCTCTTTGTTTTTGTTGGGGGCGGTGGGCCTGGTTGCACAAACTACGATAGTCCGGGACCCGGAGATCGAGGCAATGGTGAAGGAAGTGAATGCGGATTCCCTGCAATCGTATATCAGGACGATGGTGGCGTTTGGGACGAGGAGCACGGTGAGTTCCGTAACGGACAAGAAGAAGGGGATCGGCGCTGCGAGGGAATGGGTGTTGTCGAAGTTTATGCAATGGGGGTCGGCGAGTGGTGGACGGCTGACGGCTTTTATAGATACTTCCACTTATCCGGCCGATGGGAAGCGGGTGAAGACGGATATCAATCTGGGGAATACGGTAGCGACCCTGAAGGGGACGGACCCCAATGACAACCGGATCTTTATCATCAGCGGGCATTTAGACAGCCGGCGTACGGACGTCATGGATGGGGTGAATGATGCGCCCGGGGCCAATGATGATGGGAGTGGGAGTGCTGCGGTGATGGAGTGTGTGCGGGTGATGAGCAAGCATCCTTTTCCGGCGACGATCGTGTTTGTGACGGTAAGCGGCGAAGAGCAGGGGCTACTTGGTTCCACTTATATGGCAAAGAAGGCGAAGGCGGCGGGTTGGAATATCGAGGCTGTGTTGAACAATGATATCATGGGGAGTAATAAAAGCAATGAGACGAATATCATCGATAATACGCGGGTGCGGGTTTTTAGTGAGGGGTTGCCTTTTTACAGATTGGACAGTTTGGCGGGGAAGGTACGGGCACTAGGGCTGGAGAATGACGGAAAGTCGAGACAACTGGCTCGTTATGTGAAGGAGATCGGGGAGCGGTATGTGGACAATCTACAGGTGGTCATGGTCTATCGGAATGACCGGTTCCTGCGGGGCGGAGATCACACGCCATACGTGGAAAATGGATTTACGGCGGTGCGCATCACGGAGATGAATGAGAACTTCAATCATCAGCATCAGGATGTGCGGATGGAGAAGGGGGTGCAATATGGAGATTTGGCGGAGTTTATGGATTTTGAATACCTGCGTAAGAATACGGCGATGAACCTGGCTAACCTGGCCAATCTGGCCAAGTCGCCGGGGATGCCGCAGGAGGTAAAGGTCGAGGTGCGGAATCTCACCAATGGGACGCAGCTTTCATGGAAGGCGCCGGCGGCGGGGTCGCCCTCGGGGTATTACATTCTGATGAGGGAGACGACGAGTGCGGTTTGGGAGAAGAAGATCTTCGTCGGCGGGACGGAGGTCAGTCTGCCGTACTCCAAGGACAACTACTTTTTCGGGGTGCAGAGTGTCTCGGCGGGAGGAAACGAGAGTTTGCCGGTCGTGCCAATGCCAAAATAAGCGGCAGGGTGTAACTTCCGGGGGGTTGTGGCCGTCATAGGAGCAAAACCTCTCCATGCTTCGTAATTACCTGAAAACGGCGTTTCGTAACCTTTGGAAGAGCAAGGGCTTTTCCGGCATCAATATTTTGGGTTTGGTGATTGGGCTGGCCACCTGTCTGCTGATCCTGATCTTTGTGATGGATGAGCTGAATTATGACCGGTACAATGACAAGGCCGACCGGATCTATCGGGTGGATGGGGAGATCAAATTCGGGGGCAACCATTTTGTTCTGGCGGTGGCGCCTGCGCCTACGGGGCCGGCTATTTTGAGGGATTATCCCGAAGTAGAGAAAGAAGTCCGTTTCAGGGCGAATGGGGGGAGGCTTGTAAAGAAGGGCAATCAGAATATCAAGGAAGAGTCGGTTATCATGGCGGATTCGACCTTGTTCGATGTCTTCACTTTGCCGATGATCGAGGGTAACCCGCATACGGCGCTGATCGATCCGCATTCGGTGGTGATCACGGAGAAGATAGCAAAGAAGTATTTTGATGCGACCAATGTGGTCGGCCGAACCCTGATGATCAACGATTCCATCCCGTATAAGGTGACAGGCGTTATCAAAGACGTGCCGGTGCAATCGCATTTTCATTTTGACTTTTTTTTGTCGCTCTCCGAGTCGGAGGAGGCCAAGCGAGGTGACGATGCGTGGCTTAGCAACAATTTCAACACCTATATCCTTTTGCGGAAGGGGACGGATGCTAAGAAATTCGAGGCCAAGCTCGGCGGTTTGATCACCAAATATGTCGCGCCGCTCTTGTATGCGGCCGTCAATATTTCCCTTGACGATTTCTATAAGGCAGGCAATACCGTGAAGTTCTCGCTGACGCCGTTGACTGCGATCCATTTGCACAGCAATAAGACTGCCGAACTCGATGCCAATGGGAATATCCAGTATGTGTATATTTTTGGGGCGATAGCCGCTTTTATTCTCTTGATCGCCTGTGTGAATTTCATGAACCTGTCGACGGCGCGGTCTGCCAATCGGGCCAAGGAAGTGGGTATCCGAAAGGTGCTGGGGTCGTTAAGGGGGAGTCTTATTTCGCAATTCATGTTAGAATCAGTGTTGATCAGTTTTATTGCCATGTTGCTGGCGATAGTTTTTGCCTGGCTGCTCTTGCCGGTGTTCAACCAGCTCTCGGCCAAGCATATGGAATTGGGGCTTTTTTCGCGGGCATGGTTATGGCCTTCGATGCTGGGGCTTGTGTTATTGGTCGGTTTGCTGGCGGGCAGCTATCCTGCCTTCTATCTCTCCGCATTCCGGCCGATAGTCGTGTTGAAGGGCAGTGTGGCGTCAGGGTTCAAGACGAGCTGGCTGCGGAATTCTCTGGTCGTTTTTCAATTCTTTATCTCTATTTTTCTGCTGGTGGGGACGGCGGTGATCTACCGGCAGCTGAATTATATCCATAATCGGGAGCTTGGTTTCAACCGTAGTCAGGTTATGATCATCCACAACCCTTATGTGATGGGTAACCAGGCCCGCAGCTTCGAGGAGAAACTGTTGCATTTGCCCGGAGTGGAGGGCGCCACGATGTCCGGGTATCTTCCGACGGCTGACAACAGGAATGACGATGCTATTTTTCTATCGCCTGATCTCGACATCAAGAAATCGATCAGTATGCAGACCTGGCCGGTGGACGAACAGTATATTCCGGTGTTGGGGATGAAAATGGTGTCGGGCCGGAACTTCAGCAAGGAGTTTTTGACGGATTCCACCGGGGTGATCGTGAATGAGGCTACGCTGCGGTTCATGCAGGGAAGGAATCCGCTGGAGTCGAAGCTATATGTGATCGACGATATCAAGGCCAAGAAGACGAAGGAGTACCATATCATCGGGGTGGTTAAGGATTTCAATTTCAATTCCCTGCGGGAGGTGGTTACGCCAATGGTGTTGTTCCTCAGGCCAGACCAGGGCAGTCTTGCTTTGCGGGTGAGCGGCAATGGTGACTTGCACCGGCTTGCCGGGCAGATCGAGACCGAGTGGCGGAAGATGGCGCCTTCGCAGCCTTTCAGTTATGATTTCATGGACGATGAGTTCAATAATATTTATTTGAACGAGCAGCGGATGGGCGGCATTTCCCTGTCGTTTTCGCTGCTGGCGATCTTTATCGCCTGTCTGGGTTTGTTTGGGCTGACTGCTTATGCGGCGGAGCAGCGGACCAGGGAGATCGGTATCCGGAAGGTATTGGGGGCTTCGGTGGGAGGGATCATCCGGCTGTTGTCGCGGGATTTTTTGCGACTGGTGGTGGTAGCGATGCTCATTGCTTTTCCGCTTAGCTGGTTTGTGATGGGCAGATGGCTGCAGGATTTTGCTTACAGGATCAGTATTGGCTGGGAGATCTTTGTCGTGGCGGCTGTGCTGGCCATTGGGATCGCGCTGTTGACGGTGAGTTTTCAGGCCGTGAGGGCGGCATTGGCGAATCCCGTCAGGAGTTTGAGAAGTGAGTGAGGTTGATTTTTTCGTTAATTTGACGAATAAATCATTGACTATGCTCAGGAGTTTTCTATCGATTATGTTGGTTTTTGCGACACTATGGGGTGTCGCGCAGAATAAGATCGTTGTTTTCCAAAGTGATTTTGGGTTGAAGGATGGGGCGGTATCGGAGATGAAGGGGGTGGCGATGGGGGTTTCACCGGAGCTGAAGCTATTTGACCTGACGCATGAGATACCCGCTTATAATATCTGGGATGCGGCCTACCGGTTGCAGCAATCGGTGCCGTATTGGCCCGCGGGAACGGTGTTTGTGTCGGTGGTGGACCCGGGCGTAGGCACCTCGCGGAAGTCGGTGGTGTTGAAGACGAAGACGGGGCAGTTCATTGTTACGCCGGACAATGGTACGCTTACCTTGTTGGCGGAGTCGTTGGGCATCGACCAGATCCGGGAGATCGATGAGTCGGTGAACCGGAGGCAGGACTCGAAGAAATCCTATACTTTTCATGGAAGGGATGTGTATGCTTTTACCGCGGCGAAGCTGGCGGCGGGCGTGATCACTTATGAGCAGGTGGGGCCGTTGCTGGCGAAGCAGGAAGTCGTTTCTATTCCTTATCAGAGAGCAGCGATGGATGGGGCGACGATCAGGGGTACGATACCGGTGCTCGATGTACAATATGGGAATGTCTGGACGAATATTCCGGGGGAGCTGTTTGATCGGCTCGGGGTGCCTTTTGGGGCGTCATTGGAGGTCAAGATCATGCACAATGGGCAGGTGGTCTATACGGGGAGCATGCCCTATGCGGCAACGTTTGGTGCGGTGGCCGTGGGTCAGCCGCTGGCGTACCTGAATAGTCTTTTGCAACTTTCGTTCGCGTTGAATCAGGGAAATTTCGCGGCGGCGAACAAGGTGGCGAGTGGTGGGGATTGGACGGTGGAAGTCGGGAAAGCCCGTTAAAGATAGAGCTGGACCATGTGACGCCAGTAGCGGGCTTTGTGGGACTCGCCGTCCCAGAGATGTAGGGCGTTCCAGATACCTTTTTCCCAGAGGGCGTTGCTGATGATACGGTTGTTTTCGAGGAAGACGTCTTTTTCGCCGATGACGAAGATGATCTCCATGCGTTTGAGCTCGGCGATGATGGCAGGGTCGGCGAGGTTAGGGATGAAGAGGCCCGGCATGTTGAAATAGATGTTCTGGTCGCGGTAGCCGTCGAAGAGGTCCTCGAAGTGTTCGAGTGGGGTGGTGAGGTCGTAGCGGCCGCTGAGGCCTACCATTTTGTGGAAGAGGTGGGGGTGTTTGAAGGCGAGGTTGGCGGCGTGGTAGGCGCCGAGGCTGCAGCCGGCGGCGATCAGGGTGGAGTGAGGATTTTTTTGTTGTACGAAGGGGATGACCTCTTCGAGTACATACTTTTCATATTGAAAATAACGGAAGATGCGTTCCGCGGGATGGACGTCGCGGGCATAGAAACTTTCTTTGTCGACGCTATCGAGGCAGTAGATCTGGATGGCGCCGGTCTCTATTTTTTTGCGAAGGGCGTCGATGACCTGCCAGTCTTCATAGTCATAAAAGCGGGCGGTACGGGTGGGGAAGAAGAGGACTGGGTCGCCGGCATGGCCGAAGACCAGCAACTCCATATCCCGGGAGAGATGGGAGCTGAACCACTTATGATATTCTCTTCTCATAGCTTCCTCGCGGCTAGGTATTGCAGGATGATCTCTTTCCATAAAGCATAGCCTTTTGCATTAATGTGGAGTCCATCGGGTTCCAGGAATTCTCGTTTTGGATAACCGGCGTTGTCGGTCATCCGGGTATAG
>Ga0302309_10001385_pt1 | contig 22371 bp, 16 predicted proteins | sample III_Palsa_N1_1_FD_200453 | JGI IMG/M metagenome (GOLD analysis project Ga0302309, IMG submission 200453) | Peat permafrost microbial communities from Stordalen Mire near Abisko, Sweden - III_Palsa_N1_1 | ecosystem: Environmental > Terrestrial > Soil > Palsa > Peat permafrost | place: Sweden... | reverse complement strand
AAATAGCTTCCTCAGCTGGCTTTCCTGCCAACATAGTATCTTCACGTTTCACAGAATCTGGATGTTCATTTTCCAGCCAGTGGTCTAGTTGCGACGTTGTGCTGCCGTATTCAGCTGCGTCGTATTCCGCTGAGATGGAAATTGTGCGTTGGTTTCCGAGGAGAATAAGTACCCCGTGGTTCGGATTGGGTGCCGCCGGACGGTACATTTTTCCTCCGACGATCGGAACGCTAAAACCATACTGTACATTTCGGTAGGCTTGATGTATCGGAACCATCCCGATCACCTGTGCTTTTTCCCATTCCTGACTTGCACTAGCATCACCCGCTACGGCTTGGCCGATAAATGCAAATGCGAACAGTGTGGCAGCAATAAAGTTACCCATTCAATTAGCCCCGCATGCCGTTTTGTATTTCAGGACAGATTGATAAACGGAACGGAACTGGTCGTAATATTTCTTGTTAACCGAGTTGTAGCCAATCCCCTTCATTGCAACAATGAAAGGCTCGAGCGATCGTATACCTTGCAAATTATTGCCATAGCTGCGCTCGAAAAATGCCGCACAATCCTGATAGCTTGCAAATTTCAAGTTGTTACCGCCTGCTTGCGTAAGCCCAAAAATGTTATGTAGCACCTTGTTGTGCGCATCTTGGCCCCACGCATCTTCAAAAGCCACCAATGCCAGCAAAAGATTTTCGTCGACGTTCAAACGAATTGATAAGGGACGAACGAGCGGGATGATGCTGTCAAAAAAGTCTTTCTTGTCGGCAGAACAGTTTGCCATAAATATCCCTATTTGCTAAAACGTATGGCGTTCGACGAATTCCAATTCCGGGATCAAGGTGCTTGGGCTTCCCGATCTCTGCCTCCGGCATCGCATTCCATTGCGTCGCGTTAAATTGAGTGACGAAAAAACTATGTGGCGGCAACTGAAATTGCCATTTCGATCACAATCGCGAAAAGCGAATGGTAACAGAGATTGTTATCTTTTTGTAATCAAAATGTGGTATTTCAGTCTAAGCTAAGTGGCGCAGTTTCGCCGTTGATCGTGATATCGAATTCAATGGCGAATTTTAGATCTATAAACATGGTTGGTTTGGCAGAGAATGGCCAAGTTTCCAGATCCCGCCTGCCGACGCATTAGCAGGCGCAAGTGGCTGCGGGACAAGATTAAGAGCAATTCCAACTGCTGGCGGCACTACCGCCACATTTGGGCTTCAGGGGCATAATGGCCTTAAAGAACAAAAAACCCGCATCAGCACTGGGCTTGAGGCGGGTTTTGGACTTCTGTGGACAGCTTAAGACGTATTGATAGATGGATTTGAACCACCGACCCCAGCATTATGAGGGCCACCGGTTTTATGAAAAATCTTTATTAATCATGCACTTACAACGCTTGCCACGTTCCATGTCCAATGTCACACAAGGGCGTCAAATAATATACCCTTGAATTCACGTCACAATTACGTCACAGCGATGGGCTGCGGTATTTTGTAGCGCAGCCATCTTTATGGCTTTTAGCGGAGCCCCTGGATTTTTGGGATTTCTCTTGTTAATTTGCCATTCCGCACAACAACAAACTTGGTTTGTGTTTGCGCCGCAATAATACGCGCACGCCATCCTGCGCGTTGCAATGCTGTGGTGACGTTTCGTATTTCTTCATCGAGTGCTTGGCTTATCGGCTTTGGGTTCATTCATCATTCCAATCAATCAATTCGGGTGTATCCAATCCCGTTGAATTAATACCCATAATGGGAATTATAATTCCCTTTTTGGGTATTTTAGCCGATTGCGTAAACGCCTCGGATGGTCGTTCATGTCTGATTTTCACTCCGATTCATTCGATTTTTCTTGCCGGTTGCGAGAGCGCCGTGCCTCGATTCGCCGTTGCTGCCAATGAGCAATTTCCTCCGAGTCCCAAGCAACAGCCCGAGCACCTATCGAAATGCGAGCCGGGAAATTACCGCGCTTTTCAAGTTCGTAGATTTGACTTCTGCTAAGTCCAGTGGCTTCAAGTACGCTTTTTAAGCGTAAAAATTTTCTGAGCTGTATCGACATAATTGTGACTCCCGATTTGCTATTGACATACCCAATCGGCAAACCCGATTGGGGAGACTGTCAGATATGAATCCAAACCGTTATTTCACAACCACAAGCAATTGCATAGGCGATACGCAAGAACACAGCAGTCAGATTGCGCCAATTCTTTGGAATTCTTGTCGTAACATCTGAACTACATCGTTGAACGCAATTGGTTCAAGCTTGTTCTTTTTCAGGAATGCGCGCCACTGCATCTGCTTTCCCGCATCTGCCGCAAAATCATCAGTCAGCCCCACCGGCACGCCGGTCAAAGGCGGAGTCTGGCGACGAATGAGCGTTGCTTCGATAGCCTGGCGAAGTTTTACCAAATCAAGATCATCGTCACGCAGGAGAACCCAAAGGTCGAAATAGTCCTTCATTCGGCTATTGGTCATGCCCAGGATGCACACTGCCTGGAATTTTTCGGCAACCACCGTGTATTTTGGATAGGCGCGTAAACTGGGCGCTGGTAAATCACCAAGCAATACGGGATAGTTGACTGATTCCGGCCCCGGCGTCACTGCGTCGCCAAAGCCGACATCAATTTGTAGGGCGATGCGAGCGCCATCCAACCTTGCGACCATATCGATCCGCACACCTCCGTATCCTGCTTCCTTGCGAATTTCAATACCTTTGACCGACCGAGGATCAAATTCAATGCCGTCGTCGACGATAATTTCGCATAGGCTACGGAAAACATTTTCCACCGTGCCGATGTCATCTGGTCCAAAGCCTAGCAAATCGACATCACGCGTAGGACGATGCGGGATGTCATACCAAAGCACGAATAGCAGCGCACCCTTGAGCAGGAAATTTTGCTTGTGTTCGGAAATCGACAATCTGTACAGCAAACGCTCCAAGCCATAGTGGGTAAGCGTCAGGTTGAAATCCTGTTTGGTCGTATCCGCGTGCTGCTTTAACCTTGCGCGAATCGAGGCGGCGCGGTTCTTGTTCATGCCGTTAGCGTCTCCAGATACGGGCGCATCACGTTGGCTACGCGATTGATCGTAGCGTAACGCCACAGGTCATCCATCGTTACCCTGCGCTTGTGCCAGCCTTCCCGTAGTGCTTCCAATGCGACATCCAGCCCGATCTTGTTGCGGAATTTAAAGCAGTCCGCGATAGTCTTTGCCGGATTGAAGACTGGAACCGTCACGCCGTCGAAAGTCATGTCTTCGATTCCTTCTGTCAGCGATTGGCCCGACATACGCACGACGCGTAGCGAAGGCTGATCGATCCGTGGTGATAGCATATGGTGGGGAATGGCCATCCACACCTCGAATGGCGCTTGGGTGCCAATATCATGCACCCGCAGCGCTGAGAGCAGGCATACCACGCCCCGAGGAACCCGAATTGCCGCCTCTGCCAGTGAACGATGTTCGCTGATAGATTGATTGGGAAGGCTATATACCCCGCGTGCGATACGCTCTAGCTTACCTACCGATACCAGTCGGGTGAGTGTGATGGTAGGTAGCCCACATTCCAGGAGATCGCGTGCGCGCAGCAATTGGCGCTGATGCGCTAGTTGCAGGACGGCTTGCTCACTGGTTTGGGGGGATGCTGGCTTCATGTCGGAAATTATGTTGCAAAAGCATGGCAAATGTCAACAAATGCATTAATATTGCAACTTGCGGGTATTGCTCACTACTGAATGGGGCGCGATCAGCATTTCGACCTTTCATATCAGTCGTAGCCCACGGCAATAGTGTATGGGACAGGTTGTGCGTAAAATCTTACATAAAATAAGAATCAGTCAAACCGGTCGCATCAAGGTTATCGAATAGCATAAGGGGGCAGAAATAAGATGAGCAGCGCTGAATTTGAAGAACGTGAATTCGAAACCGCACTGTATCAACAACTTCGTGTGGGCAACAATCAAGTCTGGTCCCCTGGACAAGTTTTGGAGAATTCCGTAGGTTTTGATTATTCTGCTTTCTGTGTCGATTCATATTTCTGGGCAATACACGGCCTGCAAGTACCGTACGACGGAATTTTTCTCGATGAACAGTTATACAGGCGTCAATTACATCGCAGAAGAATCAATCGACCTTTACCGAATTTCTCCTTGAACCTTTTTATTCAGGCGAAGCGTCCTGAAATCAAAAAGACCATTCCGAAAGTACTGAAAAACCAATCTTTGACTCTACCCTATTGGAGATTCAAGTTGGATCCAGCGCAGCAACAAACTCTTCAAGCCTTGGCCGCAGAAACCTCGGGTAAGTGCTTAGTCTGTTATGCAGCACCGGCGTTTGATCGCCTTAGTCAACTTTATGCGCACACCAGAGCCGGTACTATTGTTGCACACACTTCATTTCCAGATGCTAGCTGGTTGTCTGGGCACACAGCTTGGAATTATGATCGACCCGGCGCAGTTGGTGTCGCTAACACGGACCCGGTACGAATAGAACGCCCAAGTCTAATAGAGCGCATCAATGAAATAGTCACCCAAAATGCAGAGTATTCCAACGATGGATTTGATGTGCAATTGGGAAGGCTTGCTGAAATGGTAATTTCCCGCGCTGAACACGAGTCGGAAGTGGCATCATTGGGGCGAAGCTCATTATTTTTCCAAAGAGTTGGAGAAATCGACTTTGTCTTGGAGGCGTATCGTGTGCCACGATACGATAGAGCGGTACGAAATTTTCTAATCGTTTTAGCTTTCGTCGATACCTATAGATTGCAATGGTTTGTTTTAGGTAAGGCCACATAAGGTTTTCAAATGGATATGACACGATCAGACCGAAGGTAAAAGATTCGCTTCTTGTAATCGTGTCGTAGCTACTCGAAATAAGATGCAGCCTTACCGTCTAAATCGCAAAAGCATATCCATTTGTTCGATTCATTACATAATGTCGAATGACCGAGTAGATGAACATTCCTTCATCCCCGACTTCATTTACATTGTCGGTATATTTCTCACGGACGTACTTGCGTAACATTTTATCTTGCATCATATCGCGCACGACCCAGGCAGTCCGATCTGCGTATGCGATTGGAAAAGGTAAGCTGGCTATTTCTAATTCGCTAGTTCGATTCTGCCGGGATAATTCGATCAATACCTTCGCCAAAATCTCCTTACTGTGATTTTCAGGATTCCGCACGATCTCAACCATATGGAGGCTATTGATACGAGCATCTTCTCCCTGACGTGCATTTACACCGAATAAAAATCTATTCTCATCATGATCAGAGTAAAGGCCATAAAGTTCACCAGATGGCATATCAGCGGAAAAAGCGCCAAGCAAATTTTTGCGAATTGATAATACTGTCAACTCAATATGTGGTTGCGCAGTCGCGATTTCTTCAAAATCCTCATAGGCGTAGCCATCACGCAAGAATAATATCTTTTGGTTCCTACCTTGGGTAATTTGATCTAACATCGCCACAAGCTCCTTCGTTGAGCGCCGCTCTTTCGCTGTGCGATCAAAGCTTTCAGGCATGTACATCATCGCTTTTCCGTTTTTATCGACCATAACAGGAAAGCCGGGAATATCTTGTCCCCCAAATCTAGAAACGTCCAGTCCAACAACGATATCAAATGGTAATTCAATCTGGCATTTTCTATTAGGCTTCAAAGCAAATTTCTCAGTCATGCCTTGCAGCAGATTTCCAACCTTGTTTGCGTTACCACGTTGACCTTCATCAACTACGTGTTGCACCGCAATTCCACGTCGCATCAACTCAAATTCGACTAACTTGTTGTTTGTCAGCTGACCATTGCTGAACCGACGCCATGCCATTACCAAATTTGCGTCTGAACCGACTGCGGCCTCAACTCGTTCTGCGATAGTATGTGGTTCATGTATCGCAATTTTTTCGGAAAATCTCATCGTACTAAATTCAAAACCAAGCCGCCGTGCTTGGCATGTCGGGCCTGTGAAAAAGCCGAGAAAAGTAGATTCAGTGTCGACGGTACCTTTATCACTAGGGTAAAGGATGACATTTTTACTATTAAGTGAGGTTAGTTCTTCTTTCGACGAAACTTCCGTTTTTAGGCTGAATTTCTCCTGCCGACGAATTTTATTACTGCGTTCATCGTTTAACGGCATGATGCGCGCATTTGTTGAAGAAATCGTTTCAAACCAAGTTGAAAGTGTTCGCTCTAATTCTCCGAATAATCTAGCTTTATCTTCCATACCCGAGCGAATAGCTTTAAATCCCGTTTCGCATAGATCTCCCGCTTCCTCTAATGCTTGAGGGAGTTTTTTATTGCGTCGATTATCGACATATCCTTGCAAGCTGGTGCTCGCAACGAGTATCAAATCCTTCGCGGGATAGCCATAACTCTTTGTACTGCGGCCATGCTGGCAAAAAGCCATTGTAATATTGGCCTCGGATTTTTGCCCGGCATGATAATCATTCATACGACGGTCCAACTCGATTTGGGTCATCCTGCCACGCGCGACCAAAAATTCCCCCCATCTTTGTTCGCGCCCTTGCACACAATGAAACAGAGGCACTGATCGGAAGCCCGTGATTACACAGCTATTCTGATGTATTAGATCGAACGCCCGCAAGTGGATATTGCTCGTCCCACTAATCTGGAGCAAGTCATCTATAATGCTCTCCACGCGTAAATTTTCGGAAAAGACGCCTCGATTCCGCAGAGTTACATTGAAGTAAACGCGGCCATTGACATTGCGGTCCGCACTTAGTACAGCAAACCTTGCGGAAAGAAATTTTCGCTCATTTCCAGTTGCCAGCTCCTCGAATTCACTAACCCGTATTCCTTTTTGTGAAACATCCCAGCCATTAGGTTCATCCAGATTGGCCAGCACATGATTCAACGCCAAGGTCATGAGCCTATTTTCATTCTTGCTACCCGTTGTGAAACATCGAAATAGTTCGCGGACCGTAGTCGCAGCGAGCAAGTGATCACGAGTTGTCTCATCGTCGATCAAATTACTATCGTATATTGCCTTTATTGCCATGGACGCTGATTTGTTCAGCAAAATATCAGACGGGGTGATCTGAAACAGTTTTAGTTGGATTTCACTCATGATCAGACCTCCGCCAAATGCAAATATTTGTTGAAGGCGCAATGCACTCCGCTTCCGCATTGCATGCACTGATCGCGAGTAACTTCGCCCATGCCGCCACCTACTAGTGGAACGGGTTGAAACATGTCCTCAGGACGAATGGAGCTATCTTGGTAGGCTGTTCGCAGATCCTTTATTTGAATAATCGTATCCGCAAATTGTTGACTATTAAAATGATCTGTATAAAGCACACGTCCGTGCTCTACGCCAGCCACTATTTTGTAGTTTGGTCCCTGGTTAATATGTGGCAGCGTGTCACATATCTTTGGTGGCTCCTCATGTTCCATGAGCGTTATGTCAGCGACGTAGAGCAACTCCGCCAGATAACGGTGCTTCGGTCCCGCCTGAATCATTCCCTGATAATAATTTACTTGCTGCTGAGTCTTGATTGATAGCATTTGCTCATAAGCGGCTAGTTGATCGTCGTCTTGATCTTTATCGTAGCGTGGGACCGTTTTATAGTCTGCGATATAAGTGATATCGGGGCCAATTATTTTGATGTCGGGAATTCCCATAATCGGCAACATTGCTTGTGAGTCGTCAGTTGGAAGGACTTTGCGTACGCTCTTTTCGATCAAGATACGATATGCTGGCTTCCCTCGATACTCCTTCAACATCCTGAAAAGTTTTGAGCTGGAGGCAATTGCCGCTAAATGGAGAGTGATTGAGTCTGTATAGTAATTTAATAATTCTTGGTGGCGAATACGGTCCCCTAGAAAATACATCGGAATCATGCTCTCCATTAAAGTGAAGAGTTGATCACGCACCTGTATTGTGAGGAAACGGTAGGCTTCTTTTTCATTCTGGTTTCGATCAACAATTTGTGTGACGGCACCCGCTATCTCAATGGATGGGTCAGCACGCGAAGGAAGTCTTTGACCAATGAATGCCGCGCAAATAGCTGACATGGTGCTATGAAAGAAAAAGGCATAAGAAGGTGGTGTCAACGGCACCATTGTGGACACCTTGCGCATATCCTGATAATAATGATGCATACGGCAGGTCTGAGAGCGCTCCAACTCACTATGTGATGTTTCATCGTAGACGACAACGCCAATTTCCTCTTGATGTGCCTTTACGGCACCCCAATTCAGCTGCCTATTATAGTAATCTTTCTCAGTGGCCCAGCGATGCATTAATTCTACGAAAATCTTTATACCTGTATCGGTTGTTGATTCCGTGAGCTTCTTTCGCTTTTGCAAAATAATAGTTAATGTGCGTGCAGCTCGCGTCATTGCCACATAAATAAGGTCACGACAAGCTTTAAAGCTGGAATCCTTATCTTTAGAACTTGGTTGCGGGAAGTAAAGCACAACGTGATCCCATTCCAGTCCTTTTGAAGAATGGATTGTGGTCAAATCTATGACCACATCTTTTTCCTGTATAACAGACTTTCCACTGCGACGTTGGACCACGATATCGTGCTTTATCCCGCTTACAAAGTCGACAAATAAGCCACCATATTGCGATTTGTCTGGTTTATATGTGATGTTTAGGCGGCCTTTGTATTTGGCATTCAGGTATTCCTCTTTCCAAACCGCCGACCGTAAAGCTTCCTCCGAAAATCCTGGATTATTTCGGACATGTCTTCCCAATCCCCTTGCGATTTCTCGCATATAAGCACGAGTCTTGATGTGCCAAAGCTGAGAAAACTCGTCGTAAATCGTTTCCCGATCTTTAATGAATGTCGGTCGACGATGACCTAATTCTGGGTTAGACATACTCCGCGTACTGCAGTAATCGTTCACCGTTTGAGCAAAGTTATTCAAACAGGTATTTGTATCCATTTTTTCCGGGGTTAACTCAGCTGAACGTAATGTAGAGCGATCACGCTCTGACAATTCGAAAACCGTTGAAGATAACGCGCGCCACATCAATTTAAGGTAGCGTTTCGTCTCGCTAAGTTGTCGTATAGCCATACCTTCATGACGCCCCTTCACATACTCACATGCCATATAATGGAAGCGACATGGATGAGGAGCTGGAATTGATAGCATCTGCCAAATTAATCGCCCGTATTGTATGAGAACGTCGAACGTAAATTTTGCAGTAATGGCCCTCAATTCGTCGAACTTTTCCGCAATCTTATCGGAGTCTGCTTCCGGGAACAGTTCATCAGCTTTCGCAGATAAGCCTCCGAAGAACATTTTTAATTCTTCTGCAATAGTTTGAATATACTCATTTTTCTGCTCGATTTCCTTGATGCCATTAGGCCGAACGAAAATTGTCATGATTTCTCGACGACCGGCAATCTTCAGGCGTTGCTGCGTATCGCGATCTGAAGATAATATAAACGACATAGCCCCGGCAATTAATACACTCGAAAATGGCAATTCGTGAGTGGGTTTTCCTTCAGAATCTGGGAACCAATATTCGCCTAGCGGAGTATATTTTGGTGGGCTGACAAGGTTCAACTTCAAATCTGAAACTGAGGTGGGGTGAATTTCCGCGATTGTTTTTTTCAGGAAGCGATCATCAACGTCGCGAACCCCATTCCGAGTAATTACGGCTGTTGTTTCTCCCGCTTTTGCACGCTCGTATAGCATTGCAAGATGCTTGCGGATCAAATCTTTGTTTTCCCCTCCGCTCATCGCAACTACCTGAGCGGATTTGGACCGTCTCGCACCTGATTTTGATTCATTGGCGTTACTAATATTATTTGCCTTGAATTCCGGCAAAAGCCCTAACGCTCCTCCAGGGGTGCGAGGCGGCTGCGCCGGACGGGTTTCATCGAACTCGGCAGACTCACCGACAATCACACTCACTGCGGCAGAAAGCTTCTCTTTTTCATTGTCCTTTGTAACGTGAGCGTTGCCTTCTGCAATATGTTCTGGGTCCTCGATCTTCTCTAGATTTGCAGGTCTAGGCTCCTTTTGGTGACGTGTGATACTGTAGTCGACAGCCAATTGAGAAACTTCCTCGGCTCCATCAATAATTTCTTTGCGGCAGCGATAATTTGTACACAGGGCATGGTTACTGATCGAAGCTTGGATACCGGTTCGTTCTACGTCAACGAAATCCTTCATAAAATTATCGAGAAATGGATAGTCGGAAAGCGATTTCCTGAATTCGTATAACGTCTGGCGACTGTCACCTACAAGGATAAGTGACACGCCATTCTGTGCCAATGCGCGAAGAAAGAGTAGTTGAAGAAAATCTAGGTCCTGCGCCTCGTCAACCGCGATGAATGCCGGAACGCCATAAATTTGACGTTTCTCTTTCTGGGAGACATTCGCATGGTATAGGCGCATTAATGCGTCGGTTGCGACAGCGATGCAATAATCTGGGCCTCCGTCTCCCATATTTGTAAAAGCCCCTAATCCGGCGTCGCTGACAATATCCTCGCGAATCAGCTTTTGTGCCTTTGCAAGATGATTGCCGGTTCCTAAATCTTCCAGTATGAAGGTCCGATCATCTCCTTCGGCGTAGCTAGCCAATGTGTCCAGTAAAGTTTCGTCGCCAGCTCCATAGACTACTGATGAATAAAGAGCAAGCCTTACTGCTTTTCGTCGCTCTTCATCGTCGACATCTTGATTTCCGGTTTTCGCGTCCTCGAAATAATAGGCAACACCACCCATGTGAGGCTGCAGCTTCTTCAACACGTTCATCGCGCACAAATGGATAGTGCTGAAGCAGATATTTTCCGGTGCTAAGTCGATATCAGGGCCGATATCAGTCGCAGCTTCTATGTGCTTGCGACGAAAATCATTGGCCGAGGCATTGGTAAAGGAAATTGCCTCAATCAGATCCGGCGCTACGCCGCATCGCAATAATCCGTTAAGAATAGCAACCAATACGCGAGTTTTTCCTGATCCGGCGCCGGCTGGAATTGAATGGATGACAGTTTGGTTGGACTTTAGAAGAAGCTTAAGTGCGTCTTGATAGGCATTAAACTGGAAACGTTGGCTCATTTCGGCGTTTTCATCCAGAGTTGGATGCGGACGTAGTACAACATCCTCATAGGAGGCGATGGCTTTCATATTGCAATCCTTGCGGTTCCGCAGAACCAGTAATTTGCGATTGTGCCTACGGCATAATCAGTTAAGTAACAAGACATCTAGCGTGATGCCAGAATGATGGTCCATGAAAAATTATCGAATGTCAACAAAATTCGATAGTCATGCGACTAAATTCTTATCGCCAGATCGGCAAACGGTATGCCAACCTGCTCGGGAGGACTAGGGCAGTCTTTTGTTGGCGAGATTGGAAATGGATCCTGGGTATGCAAATTCCGATTATTCAAGGAGAGGATCGATCGAGAACGTAGACGGTCATGGCTTTGACTACCTATTTTGTCCCGGCACCACGTTTTCAATCTTGCCGCACCTGCCACGGGCATTGAATTCCACTATGGTGGGCGGCTATGCGTATAGCACTTAACGTAGCAGTAAACGACTTCAGAAGATGTGTGTCTGAGGTATTACTTGGCAACGTATCGAAAAAACCAGATGTCGTCAACTTGTAGATGCCGCGAGACGGTCGTTTCGGGGCGATGCGGCAAAACATGCTGCACCTCAGCTCCGCTTGCCATACAATCTCCTGATATCAAAAAAGGATGTTAAACGTGGCAACAAATTTTACCGAAATAGCCTCCTTCACTTGGTCCGTAGCTGACCTGCTTCGTGGGGATTACAAGCAATCCGATTACGGCAAGGTCATCTTGCCTTTCACTCTTTTGCGACGCATGGATTGCGTGCTGGAGGCAACCAAGCCAGCTGTATTGAAGGAATACGAAGCGAAGAAAGGTCTTGGCATCGACCTCAAGACCTTCCTGACCAAGAAAGCAGGCCAGTCTTTTTACAACATTTCACCGTTCGATTTTTCCAAGTTATTGGGCGATCCGGCTCATATCAAGGCCAATGTCACAGCGTATATCAATGCATTTTCCGATAATGCGCGTGACATTTTCGAGCGGTATGACTTTTTCAAGCAACTTGAAAAGCTCGACGATAACAACCTGCTATTCCTGATCGTTCAAAAATTCGCCGCAATCGATTTGCATCCCGATCAAGTAAGCAATTCCGATATGGGGTTGATATTTGAAGATCTGATTCGCCGCTTTGCCGAACTATCCAACGAAACTGCCGGCGAGCATTACACGCCACGCGAGGTTATCCGCCTGATGGTCGATCTGCTGCTGACAACTGACGATGAAGCACTCACCAAGCCCGGCATTGTTCGCTCAATTTATGACCCCACTGCCGGAACAGGCGGCATGCTGTCCATCGCAGGCGAACACCTGCATGGCTTGAATCCAAAAGCGCGCATGGTCATGTACGGGCAAGAGTTGAATGACGAATCCTATGCAATCTGTAAAGCAGATATGCTCATCAAGGGCCAGGATGTCAGTAATATCGTCAAGGACAATACCCTGTCCGACGACGGCCATGCCGGTAAAGAGTTCGATTACATGCTATCCAATCCGCCCTTTGGTGTGGAATGGAAAAAGGTTGAAACGGCGGTACGCAAGGAGCATGAACAAAGAGGGTATGAAGGGCGCTTCGGCCCCGGCTTGCCACGGGTTTCCGATGGCAGCTTGTTATTTTTGATGCATTTGCTCTCCAAGATGCGGCCCTATGACAAGAAAAAGGACGAAGGCGGCTCACGTATAGGCATCGTCTTGAATGGCTCGCCGCTCTTTACTGGCGGTGCTGGATCAGGAGAAAGTGAAATTCGGCGTTGGATCATTGAAAACGACTGGCTGGAAGCCATCGTCGCCTTGCCTACCGATATGTTTTATAACACCGGCATTTCCACCTATATCTGGCTGTTGACGAATAAGAAGGCGGCAAACCGCAAGGGCAAGGTACAGTTAATCAACGGCGCGGAGTATTACCGCAAGACGCGCAAATCGCTGGGCAGCAAGCGCAAGGAATTGAGCCAGGACGATATTGACATGCTCGTCGCATTGCATGGCAACTTTGAAGAACGTCGTCATGTAAAGATCATTGATGCAGATGGCAAGATAAGTAGTCAATCAGTGCTGCCAGCCGATCACACGCTGCCAATTGCACCGGAAGGCGGCAAGATCGAATCATTCATGGTTTCCCGCATTTTTGATAATGAGGATTTCGGCTACAGCACCATCACTGTAGAACGCCCGTTGCGCAATGAAATTGGCGATATCGAAATCGATAAGAAGGGGAAGCCGAAGCCCGATGCCAAATTGCGTGATACGGAAAATGTGCCGCTAAATGACGATATTTACGGCTATTTTGAGCGTGAAGTATTACCGCATGTGCCGGATGCGTGGATTGACGACGACAAAACCAAGGTTGGTTACGAGATTCCGTTCAATCGATTCTTTTACCAATACACGCCGCCACGGTCACTGGGCGAGATTGATAAGGAATTGACGGCGGTAACCAATGAAATTTTGGCGTTGCTGCAAGAGGTGACGGCGTGAGGTTTAGGCCGTATCCGAAATATAAGGCTTCAGGTGTGGACTGGCTAGGGGACGTGCCGGAAGGTTGGACTTGTAGTAGGCTTCGCTATTTTGCCGAACTTAATCCCTCAAAATCAGAAACTATCCACCTCTCAAGAGATACCGAAGTTTCTTTTCTGCCTATGGAGGCAATTGGCGAAGACGGGAGTATCAAGTTGGACCGAGAGAAGCCGATCAGCGAAGTAGAAAGTGGCTATACCTATTTTCGCGACGGTGACATCACGATTGCAAAGATTACCCCTTGCTTCGAGAATGGCAAGGGTGCATTAATGGCGGGACTTTCAAATGGTATTGGATTTGGTACGACAGAACTGATTGTGATCCGCCCCAATGGCAATACTCATGAACGGTTTCTTCAATGGGTGTTTCAGTCCACGCCATTCCGAAAGTTAGGGGAAGGGTTTATGTACGGAGCGGGTGGTCAAAAGCGAGTGCCGGACGATTTCGTTCGTAATTTTTGCATGGCATGGCCATCCTATTTAGATCAAACTTTCATCGCCGCTTTCCTTGATCGTGAAACCGCCAAGATTGACACCCTGATCGCCAAGCAAGAAAAGTTGATTCAAGTGTTGAAAGAAAAGCGGCAAGCGATGATTTCGCATGCTGTGACCAAGGGGCTTGATCCGAATGTGCAGATGAAACCTAGTGGCATAGAGTGGCTAGCGGACGTGCCTGAGCATTGGAGCGTAAGTCGCATGGCGACTCTTTTCAGTGAAGTGAGCGAAAGCGGTCCAGATGAGTTGCCGATATTGAGCGTATCGATTCATACTGGAGTCTCCGATAAAGAGCTCGATGATTCTGAAATGGATCGGATGGTCACACGTAGCGACGATAAATCAAAATACAAACGAGTTCGACCAGGCGATCTTGTGTACAACATGATGCGCGCATGGCAAGGAGGGTTCGGTACAGTGACAGTGGAAGGCTTGGTAAGCCCGGCATATGTTGTTGCCCGGCCAAAAAATCCGCTAATTACGGCATATTTGGAGGGCTTATTGCGTACACCTCAAGCTATAGAGCAAATGCGTCGATATTCGCAAGGTGTCACAGATTTTAGACTTAGGCTTTATTGGGGCGAATTCAAGAATATATATATCGCTTTACCACCTCTAGACGAAGCCATAAAAATAATGAAGCATATTGGTACGGAAACATGCAAGATTAATGCGCTTATTGCCAAGGCGGAGCAAGCCATCGTTTTGCAAAAGGAGCACCGCACTGCATTAATTTCCGCTGTCGTCACAGGAAAGATTGACGTACGAAACGAGGTCGCTGAAAGGAAAGCCGCATGAGCGATATCAAACTATTTCGCTATGGTGGCGGTAAGGCCGATGAATTAAAGGGAGCATCTGCTTTGGTAGAAAAGCAGATTCAAAACCTGATCGAGTCGCAGATGGAGGTGTTTTTAGGCATTCGTTTTCTGGCGAGTGAACACGACACTGGAAAAACTCATAAAGGTCGCATCGATTCACTGGGCTTGGATGAAAACGGCTGCCCGGTCATCATCGAATACAAGCGGCATATCAATGAAAACGTTATCAATCAGGGTTTGTTTTATCTCGATTGGCTGCTGGATCACCAAGCCGAATTCAAACTATTGGTGATGGACAAGTTCGGCAAAGACGTTTCCGACAAAATCGAATGGTCTGGCACGAGATTACTTTGTATCGCAGGGGACTTCACCAAGTACGATGAACATGCTGTATCCCAAATTCGCCGCAATATCGAACTGATACGTTATAAATTGTTCGGCCCGGATTTGCTCTTATTTGAACTGGTCAACGCTGTGACAGTGCCGGACGTGACTGCTGGCATCGGCAGCGATAGCAAGCCCGCTACCGCTAAAGGCGACAAGACGTTTGCCGAACAATTGCAACTTTCATCGCCCGACTTGGTGGCACTGTATGAACAGGTGTCGTCGTTCATGCATTCGTTGGGTGATGACGTTCAGGAAAAGCATCTCAAATTGTATGTAGCGTTTCGCCGCTTGCGTAATTTTGCCAGCGTCATTTTGCTACCCAAGAACGATCCGCGCATATTAATAATGCTTCGGCTTGATCCCGTCACGGTTGAGGAGAAGATCGGACTTATCCGGGACGTGAGCAACATCGGGCATTGGGGTTCCGGTGATGTGGAGATCACCATTCGTGACGCCAATTCGTTTGAATTGGCGAAGGCTCTTATTGAACGCAGCTATCAAGAAAACTGAACAATGAACAGCCCGCACAAAGAAATCCACTTCGAGTCCGACATCGTTACTGATCTTACCGCGCATGGTTGGTTAGTAGGTGAGGCGGGCAAGTATGACCGCGAGACGGCCCTGTACCCGGAAGATGTGGTTGGTTGGATTCAAGACACACAGCCCAAGGTCTGGGAAAAGCTGCAAGCGGCGAACAAAGAGGCGACCGAAAAGGCCTTGCTAGCCCGACTGGTCAAGGTTCTGGATACTGAAGGGGCATTGGCGGTGCTGCGACAAGGATTTAAAGATGTCGGTTCCGGTAAGATCGATATGTGCCAATTTCGCCCCGCACATGCAATCAACCCCGAGACTTTGGAGAAGTACAGCAAGGTGCGTTGCCGCGTTGTGCGTCAGGTGCGGTATTGTCTGACCAATGAGAATTCCATCGATCTGGTATTTTTCATCAACGGTATCCCGGTTGCTACAGCTGAACTGAAGACAGATTTTACGCAGACGATTGAGGATGCTAAGAATCAGTATCGCAATGACCGCAATCCGAAAAACCCTGCCGGTAAGCGAGAGGAGCCATTGCTGGCCTTCAAGCGGCGCGCATTGGTTCACTTTGCTGTGTCTACGGATGAAGTATGGATGACCACGGAATTGAAAGGGAAAAATACTTTCTTCCTTCCATTCAATCTTGGCAACGATGGCGGTAAAGGCAATCCTGTCAATCCGGTCGGATATCGGACAGCATACTGGTGGGAGCGCACTTTAGACCGTGACGCATGGCTGAACATTATTGGGCGCTTCGTGCATCTGGCGAAAGAGGAAAAGAAAACGCCTGATGGTAAAAAGGAAATCATCGAAAAACTGATCTTCCCGCGTTACCATCAATGGGAAGGCGTGACCAAGCTGGTCGCTGCGGCAAAGCAAGAGAAAGCCGGACACAAATATTTAATCCAGCATTCTGCCGGTTCCGGCAAAACCAATTCCATTGCATGGCTTGCCCATCAATTGTCTAGTCTGCATGATGACGGCAGTGGCAAGGTATTTTCCTCCGTTATTGTCATTACTGACCGGACCATTCTTGACCAACAATTGCAGGATGCCATCTTTCAGTTTGAACACAAGCAAGGTGTCGTGTGCCGGGTAACCAATGAGGGCGTGAAGTCGGCGCAATTGGCTCAGGCGTTGATTGATAATGTACCGATTATCATCGTCACTATCCAGACTTTCCCGTTTGTGTTGAAGGCGATCCAAGAAGAAACTTCGCTCAAAAATCGCACCTATGCGATCATTGCCGATGAAGCACATTCTTCGCAAACTGGCGCGGCTGCCAAGAATTTGAAAAAAGTATTGACTGCCGAACAGATTGAAGAAGGAGAAGAAATCGGCGTCGATGATTTGTTGATAGCAGAGATGGCAGCACGGCCACAACCCAATTCCTTAAGCTATTTCGCATTCACGGCCACGCCAAAGGCCAAGACACTGGAATTGTTTGGGCGTGTTTCCGATCCATCCTCGCCGCCATCCGATGCGAATTTGCCGCAACCGTTTCATGTTTATTCAATGCGTCAGGCTATTGAAGAGGGTTTCATTCTGGACGTGCTGCTCAATTACACGCCCTTCAAGCTGGCTTTCAAACTGGCACACAATGGCAAAGATTATGACGATGTCACTGTAGACGAAAGCGAAGCAATGAAGTCGCTGATGCGTTGGGTCAGACTGCATCCATACAACATTGCGCAAAAAGTCCAAATCGTGGTCGAACATTTTAAAGCGCATGTCGCGTGGAGATTGAACGGCCACGCAAAAGCAATGGTGGTGACGAGTTCAAGAAAGGAGGCCGTGCGGTACAAGCTGGCAATCGATAAATACATCAAATCGCGAGGGTACAAGGACTTGGCGACACTGGTGGCATTTTCCGGCGAGGTAACTGATCCTGAAAGCGGCCCAAGCGAATTTACCGAATCGAATATGAATCCGGGGCTCAAGGGGCGCGATCTGCGCGAAGCTTTTGATGCGGATGAATTTCAAATCCTGCTTGTTGCTAACAAATACCAGACAGGCTTTGACCAGCCGAAACTTGTCTCAATGTATGTGGATAAGAAATTGGCTGGTGTGGCAGCAGTGCAAACATTGTCCAGGCTAAACCGTACAATGCCGAACAAGGACCAGACATTCATCATTGACTTTGTGAATGACCCTGCCGAGATAAAGAAGGCATTCTATCCCTATTTTGAAACAGCAGAACTTGCCGATATTTCTGATCCAAACCTTATCCACGACTTGCAAAGCAAGCTCGATGCCGCACGTATCTATACAAGCGAGGAAGTTGAAGGTCTGATCGTGGCGTATTTCAAAGAACGCCAAGGTGATATGCAATCCAAGGTAGCGCCAGCCGTTGATCGATATCGCGTGCGATTCAAAGAGGCCCTGGAAGCCGGTGATAAGGAGGTGGTAGACGCGCTGGTTATATTCAGAAAGGATGTTGGCGGATTCATCCGGGCCTATGATTTCCTATCCCAGATCGTGGACTATGGCGATACCGATTTGGAAAAGCGTTCGATTTTCTTCAAGCATTTGTTGCCGTGGTTGCGCGACGAGCGCAGCCGAGACGTGGTCGATCTCTCTGCAGTGAAATTGACGCATTACAAGCTGAGTGACCAAGGTATGCAGGCGCTCAGGCTCGGGCAAGACTTGGCAGAGTATAAGCTAAAACCAATCACCGATCTTGGATCAGGTAAGGCGCATGATCCGGCATCTGCAATGTTGGCAGAAATTATCTCCAAGATGAACGAGCTGTTTGACGGCGATTTGACTGATAACGACCTTCTCGCGTTGGCAAATCACGTTGGTGGAAAGATGATGGAAAATGAAATGTTGGCGGAGCAAGCCGCAGCGAATACCAAAGAGCAATTCGGAGCCAGCCCGGATTACAAGGCAGTAATGTTGGACTCCGTCGCCGATGGCCTCGATAAATATCAGGAAATGGCAAAACAGGTACTCAACAGCGAGCGGGTGCAGGAGGGATTGTCGGAGATATTGCTGGATTTGGTATTTGCAGGATTCGCTAAACGGAGGGGCGAGGGACCGGCAGTGCAGGAATGACTTTCGAGATTTGCAAAGATGGGAGTACAGTATGAGTACAAGTGCGTGCAACAAGAAGCATAAGTTGACTGTATTTCTTATCAAGAATGACTATAAAGAAGTTGGTGAGTTTCTGAGCTTCGATGGCTTTGAAATCGTTGATGTCGAGCATGATGGCAGTGTAGTAGGTCAACTCATATATAAAGGTGGCTTCAAGAGCAAACCATCTTGGGTTTCGATCTTTGCGGAAGTCCCCGGTTTTAATGCCGATTCAATATGGAACCAAGGCTCGAAGGCGCTGTTTGTGCTGAAGCACGAAGATCGTTGGTTTTGCTTTACGTTTGGATATGCCCGTCACCTTATTGAAGAGCATGCGTTTGAAAGAAATTTCGGACTAATAGTAACCTTAAATCTTGGCGACCCATCTGCGATTACTTCAATCGACAAAACGAACATAAGTCATATATCGCTGCATTCCAAAGAGCAGGCCACCCGAGAAATTGAGCTAGGTAGCTTTGAATTCGATAACGATATTGATTTGCTCCGATCGGTTACGGCAAGAATGCCAAAATTAGACGAAGAGGAACAAGAAACGTTGTCTGGACGAGATTCAGTGACCATTCACACCAGAGTATCAATCGAAATTTTCGCCGACATCACGAAACGCCTCTACGCAGCATTTTTTGAGACTAAATACAAAGATCGATATCCTTGGCTGGAGAAGATCAGAGAGGAAAGAGACAAAGTCGTTATCGAGAATCTTAATTTACAACTTGCGGCTCAAATTCTAACCAATGACTTCACAGGGATATGGCTTGCCATTCCAGAAATTGTTGTATGGGAAGACATTGAAGGATTTTCTTTCAAACTAAAGGAAAATCAACAAAATAAATCCGGGCCAGTTTTACACCTTGATCTAGATATTCATGAATGGGCCAAGGAAACAAAGCTGTCGAAAGATCTTTCAGCCGATAAATTGAAGCATAAGAAAATATTTGTGTATTGGCAGGATGGTCGACATCCATCGAGTTGGAGTGTATTTCGGTGCTTGAATGTCGAAATGGATTTAGACGGTAAGAAATATATCTTGAACGATGGGGATTGGTATTGCATTGATGCCGACTATGTTAACGATGTTGATCGGTATTACAAATCTATTGCGGATTCCGACATTTCTCTTCCCTCCTTTGGTTTCAAAACCGAGCCTGAATATCTCAAATTTGTTGTGGCTAATTGCTCCGATTACGCGCTAATGGATCGACGTGAAGTGATGATAGGCGGGGGTAGAAGTCGGGTGGAGTTTTGCGATCTTTATTCAAAAAATAAACACATTATTCATGTGAAAAAATATGGTGGATCAAGTGTACTGAGCCATCTGTTTTCGCAAGCGGTGGTTTCTGGAAATTGCTTTATTCATGAGCCGGACTTTCGGAGCAAGGTTAATGAATTGCTACCTGACGGATACAAATTGACTGACCCCGATGCGCAGCCAATAGCCAAGGAATACAAAGTATGTATCGCAATTATGAGCAAGGAGCAAGGTTCACTGGAAGTACCTTTTTTCAGTAAAGTCAGCTTCAAGCATGCGGTGACCACATTACAGCGGCTGGGATATAACGTCACCAAACTTAAAATTATGCAATAGCATTTGCTTCTGTCACCGTTCCGGTGTGACATATTGCGCGAGCAAATAACGGCCCAAAGACGTTAGTTAAGCATTCTGCTTCGCGTAGATTTCGCGACAAGTTGCCATTGTGCATTTGAGTCGTTTGCTTACACTATTGGAAAAATGAGCAACCCGATGGCAGTGATTGCCGTCAAGATCAACGTCCATTTGAGTATCATCCACAGCAGCGATGACAGACTCGCGCCCAGACCGCCGCCGAGCCAAGCGCCGACAATGACGGCAGCGAACCGGATTAGCCGTGAATCTACATGCATCCATCGCAGAAGAAAATAACCCAGTATGGCGCCTGCGATCAATCCAGTGACGCCAAACAAAACAGCCTGAAGACAAGCAATATCCTTTCGTTGCGCCGCGAGTAGTTCGTCATACGTATCGTAATATTCCATCGAGCCGTTGAGTGCTTTCCTTCTAAAGCGCCTAGCCATTTTATCTTTCTCCTTTCGTTGAGTTCGTCTTTGCCGGTTGACCGCTTGCACGAATTGCCGGTATGTCGTGATCTGCGTAACGTCCACGCCCTCGGCGCGATAGGCGGTAATTTCCGAGTCGGCGAAGCGGATCGATTTGTCGGTATAAAGCATTTGGCATTCCTTTCATAAAGTCGTGATCCATTTCAACGCGCAGGTTCAGTCCTTCAAGTGGTGTCGGAAATCAATGCGGACGCTTGCGCTTCGCAATCTCCGCATTCATTACCGCCGTGATGTTTTCAATCATTTCTTCGTCGCCAGTCACGATGCCGTGCGCAATGAAAAGCGAGGTGAATTGTGACCGCGTAATCGGCGTGTGCAGGGAAATGTGCTCATTCAATGCTTTCGCGATCAACGCAGCGGCTGGCTGATACAAAGCAATTTCGTCGTCGGTCAATTGCAAATTGCCGGATTCAAGTTCAATGGGCATTTTTTTGTTCCTCCTATGGTTGGGTAACCATTTCATCAGGAGGTTTTCATTCTTCAACCCCATAGCGGCGGGTTTGTCACGACGATTTCACGCGTCAATTAAATGACCACATAAAAGACACCAGAATTCGGGCACATTTCGGGTGCCACATGGCGCAGCATGGTTTGCAACGGCTGTTCTTTACATTATTCTGTAGTCGTTATAGCGACGGTTCCATCGCGGAACCCCAAGGATGGCGACCTTGGAGAGATAGCTGGATCTCTTCAATTTCAAGCACTGAAGCCGGATCTATTGTGGATATTCCAGAATCGGTCCAGTCCGCTAAACCGGACATGTAGTGTGTGCGGCCTTGCGCCGTGCGTTATGTTGTATCGCTTACCGTTCCCCGAGGACGGCATGCCAAAGTGCATTGTTTTTTACGGCAATGCTATGCGCCTTACTCTTGGCACATCCATAAAAGAGATCATATCCGGCATGCCGGATGTAAGTCAGTGCGCCTTCAACTCTTGGCGCATCCCAAAAAGAGAAGCAACAGAAGCAGAAGTAAAAGCGCGACCGGTAATGGTCGTGCGGTATTCGTCGTCGTACCGGCTCCCCGCTGGTGCGATACAAAGCAACCCTAGATGCGTATATCGCCGCAGTATCGCAACTCCGCGTATCAAGGCGTTTCCCCTTCGTGCGGTCGTGCGTCAAGCATGGCTGGCACGCCACCGAGTCCCCCCTGTCGATGCAGATTGCGCTTCGTGCGCTGCATGCATTCATTCGTCTTTCGCCAAGTCCTGCGCCGGTTGCGCTGGGTGCGGCGGCAGCGATTCAAAGGCGGCGGAAGAGAGGCGGCGACCGTAACTGTAGCCAGCGGCACAGTGACGGTCGCTATTAGCACATGCTGCGGCAATTGCAACCCGCGCCAGCCGTGGGTTGCGACCAATGCAGCCCGAGATATTTGCTACGCGAAGCG
>Ga0302309_10001381_pt1 | contig 22407 bp, 30 predicted proteins | sample III_Palsa_N1_1_FD_200453 | JGI IMG/M metagenome (GOLD analysis project Ga0302309, IMG submission 200453) | Peat permafrost microbial communities from Stordalen Mire near Abisko, Sweden - III_Palsa_N1_1 | ecosystem: Environmental > Terrestrial > Soil > Palsa > Peat permafrost | place: Sweden... | reverse complement strand
TGGTAAATCAGTAATTGTGCAGGGCATTGGCAATGTTGGCGAAAACCTTGTAAAGCTGCTGCGTGATGAAAATGTAAAGGTTTATATAAGCGATATTAACGAGGAGCGCACTGGCCAGGTATCAAAAAAATACGGTGCCGAAGCCGTATCAAACAATAGTATTTTTGATATAGACGCTGATGTTTACTCGCCATGCGCACTTGGCGCTACGGTTAATACGTATACCATTAATAAGCTGAAATGCGCTATAATTGCCGGATCAGCAAATAACCAATTGGAAGATGAAAACGTACACGGGCAAATGCTGCTGGATAAAGGCATAATATTTGCTCCTGATTATGTGATCAATGCCGGAGGGGTTATCAATTGTTATTCGGAGCTAATGGGATTTAGTAAAAAACGTACTATGCAGCTAACCGAAAATATTTATGAGGCTACACGAAATGTTTTAAAACTTTCAAAGGCCGAAAGCATTTCTACCATACAGGCTGCAAATAAAATAGCCGAAAAAAGAATTACATCAATTAATAAAGTAAAATCATCATATTAGTATAAATTTCATCAACCCTCCGCCACCAGGCGGTCAAAATCGTTCTTACCACAATGTTAAACAGAAGGCACCTACGGGTAAAAGTATTACAGGCACTATATGCGTACCACCAGTCGGCGGTGCGCGATGTATCCCAGCAGGAAAAAAACCTGCTTCAAAGTATTGATAAGGTATATGAAATGTATATCTGGATGCTTTCATTAATCTCGGAAGTGGTAGGCTATGCCCAAACTGATGCCCACGACAGGGCAAACAAGCATTTACCCACTGCGGAAGATCTGAACGCCAACCTTAAAATACTGACCAACAGGTTTGTGGTAACGTTAAAGCAAAACAAGGAGTTTTTAGTATCACTAAAAAAATATAAAGTGTCATGGGATTTTGAACCAGAACTGGTAAAAACCCTTTTTACTACACTTAAAAACGCGCCGGAATATACAGAGTACCTGCAAAAAACGGACGATACCATCCACAGCGATAAAGATATTATTAAATTTATTTTCAAAAAGGTGATTTTAAAATCATCATTAGCCGAGCAGGTTTTTGAAGATATGTTTATATTCTGGCCTGTTGATAAGGATGTATTACAGGCGTTGATAGCTAAAACCTTTAAAAACTTTGCTTTTGACGAGGCCGAAAAAAATCACCTGGCCGAGGTAACCGGCAATTGGGTTGAGGACAAAGAATTTATTGTTGACTTGTTTAAAAATACGGTAAGGTATGATAAAGAGTACCAGGAAATGATAAGTGTTAAAACTCAAAACTGGGAGCCCGAACGTATTGCCATGATGGACACCTTGTTAATGAAAATGGCGCTTGCCGAATTTATTAAATTTAACTCGATACCGGTTAAAGTAACCATTAATGAATACCTGGAAATATCAAAAGAGTTTAGTACGCCGAAAAGTAATTCATTTATAAACGGTATCTTAGACAAGATTTTAATTGAACTAAAAAGCGAAAATAAAATTAAAAAAACAGGCAGGGGATTAATAGAATAGACATGAAAAAATTGATTTTAGGCTTACTTGCAGCAAGTGTACTGATGGCTTGCAATCAACCGGGTCAAACCACTACGCAGGCTACCGCCGTTGCAACAACCACCGCCAATGCGGCCAGCGCGCCGGTTATGAAGTTTGAATTTGAAAGCCATGATTTTGGCAAGATCAAACAAGGCGATAGGGTTACCTACGAATTTAAATTTACAAATACAGGTAAATCGCCGTTAATAATTACCAGCGCTTCGGCCACCTGTGGCTGTACAACACCTGAATGGCCAAGAACACCCATACAACCGGGCGAAGGAGGCAAAATAAAAGTTACCTTTAACAGCGCGGCAAAATCGGGCTTGCAGGATAAACTGGTAACCGTAAATGCCAATACAAACCCAGCGCAAAACATGGTGCATTTGATTGGCGAAGTAACTACTACAAAATAATAAATTAAAAAAAATGACAGCAACAATTTTTCTGCAAGCCGCCGGAGGCAATAGCATGCCAATGTTATTAATGTATGGCGCAATTGCCCTTGTATTTTATTTTTTCATGATACGTCCGCAGGTAAAAAAACAAAAAGACCAAAAGGCTTTTGTTGGCGAACTTAAAAAAGGCGACAAGATTGTAACTACTTCTGGTGCCCATGGCAAAATAATTGAAGTGGCCGATACTACTTTTTTAATTGAAGGCGAAAGCGGGCATAAAACCCGTTATGATAAGTCGGCAATTTCATTAGAAGCTTCAAAGGCTTTGAATGCACCAGCGGCAGTTGCCAAGTAATTATTTAAGGTAAAAGGAGAAAGGTAAAAGGCAAAAGGTTAATGCTTACCTTTAACCTTTTACCTTTCAGCTTTTACCCCGAATGGCAATAATCAAATTATCTGCGACAGAACAAAGACGGGCCTCGGCATTTTTCACCTGCCTGGTGCTTGCTGTTTTGGCGTGGATAATTGTTACCCTTTCAAATACTTACGAATTTACGGTTAAACAGGTATTAACGTTTAAAAACGCGCCTCTAAAGCGGGCTTTCCATTCATTACAGTCTGATACAGTTAATGCGATGGTTAAAGGCACCGGGTGGCAAATGCTGTTTTCAAAAATGAAACCCGAAAGCAAGCCTGTTAAGGTTGACTTGCGAACGCTGGATAACGAAAATTATGTTGTGCTTAGCTCACAATTGGCCGCAATAAATGATACGAAAGATGTCAATAATAAAGTTATATCGTTCAGCCCTGATACGCTTTATTTTGATTTCTCAAACCGCAGTACTAAAAGGGTGCCGGTGCAAATATCAGCTTCATTAAAATACCAGCGGCAGTTTGCCCAATCGGATAATGTAATTATTAAACCTGCTTATATTACCGTTAGCGGCCCAAGCAGCAGCATTGATAAAATAACTTCATGGAAAACTGACTCGTTAATATTGAGTGACGTGAATGAGACGGTTAACTCACGCCTGAATTTAGAACCGGTTAAGGAAGGTAATATCAGCATATATCCCAGGAGCGTGGCGGTTACAGTTCCGGTTAATGAATTTACCGAGAAGACCATTGAGGTGCCGGTTAAGCTGATAAATAATTATAGCTATTTCAACGTAAAGGTATTCCCGCAAAAGGTTAAGGTAACTTTTACTACCTCGTTAAACCGGTATGCCGTTGTGGAGGAAGAACTGTTTGAAGCCGATGCCGACCTGGATATGTGGAAAAAGCATAACTATAACGTGTTACCGGTAATGCTCACCAAACTGCCCGCGTTTTGTAAAATAGTTAAGATTGAGCCTAAAAACATTGACTTTATCATCAGGAAATAATGCTTAAAATAGGGATAACCGGCAATATAGGCAGCGGTAAAACTACCGTAAGCAAACTGTTTGAACTGATGGGCGTACCTGTTTTTTATGCCGACGATGCCGCCAAAAATATTATGGTGACGGACGAGTTGCTGATAGCGGAGATCAAACAAGCGTTTGGCGCAGCATCTTACTTTGATGACGGCACCTTAAACCGTAAACATATAGCCGGTATTGTTTTTAATGATAAAGCGCAATTGGCTAAATTAAATTCGTTAACGCATCCTGCAGTTTTTAGGGCGTTTGATAACTGGGTGGCTGAAATTAAGGATGCGCCTTACGTGGTAAAAGAAGCGGCTTTGTTGTTTGAAAGTACATCTTATAAAATGTGCGATAGATCTGTCATGGTTACCGCCCCGCTGGATATGCGCATTAAACGAGTAATGCAACGTGATGGAATTAGCAGGGAAGAAGTGGAGAAACGTAACGCGCGCCAGTTTTCGGAAGAAAAAAAGATTAGCCTGGCTGATTATGTAATCAGGAATGATGAAACCGAGTTAATTATTCCGCAGGTTTTGAAATTGCATCAAGAATTTTTGTCATTAGGTCATTGATCATTAAGTCATTGCCTAATTGCTATTCATCCAAACAATGACCTAATGACCAATGACTTAATGACTATTTTGGACGATTTCCTTTCCTTTAACGAAAATGGCTTGTACTGCAAATACGGCGATTTTTATCTGGACCCGCAGTTGCCGGTAAAACAGGCTGTTATCACCCATGCCCATGCCGATCACGCTATTAGCGGCAATACGCAGGTGTACTGTACGGATGCTACCATCTTATTTATGCAGCTGCGTTATGCTAAAAGCACGGCAAAGGTTATTAATAAAGTAGGATATGGGCAGCCGTTTAATATTGGCGGGGTTACTATCACATTTATCTCAGCCGGGCATATATTGGGTTCGGCGCAGGTGCTGATGGAATATAAAGGTGTTAAGTACTTATACACCGGCGATTATAAGCTGCAACCCGATGCTACCTGTGAACCCATTGAATGGATAACCGCCGATGTGCTGATAACCGAAAGCACCTTTGCCGATCCGCAGGTTATACATCCCGACCCGGTGGCTGAGATATTGAAACTCAATGACATAAAAATCAATATTTTGCTGGGTGCCTATAGTTTGGGTAAAAGCCAGCGATTAATACAGCTAATAAATGAGCATGCGCCGCAGAAAAAGGTGTTGGTGCATCACCGTATTATGGCCATTAATGCAATTTACGAACGGATGGGCTTTTCGCCTGGCAAATATCAAGTATATGGCCGCAAGCTGATGAAAATGCAGGATGAGTTTATCTACATTGTTCCGCCGTTTACGTTTGATAGTTATTTCAGGGCAGCGGGGGTAAAGCGGCTGTTTGCTTCGGGATGGAAAAATTTGCAGGTAAACAAAGAAGATACCCTATTTATATCCGACCATGTGGACTGGAACGATATTTTATATACCATTAAACAAGTACAGCCTCAACAGGTATGGACCTTGCACGGCAACGGCGCTCATTTGAAAAATCATTTTAAGGATACTATTTTTGTTAAAATGCTAAATTAATGGAGCTTAAAGAGGGGATAGATTACTATATCAATGAAGATGGCAATTTTGTTTTTACTGAAGCATACCATTTAAAGCGCGGGTATTGCTGTAAAAATAAATGTTTGCATTGTCCGTGGCATTATGGGAGGGAAGAGCAATTCCAGCCCCCCGCTAAATCTCCCCCCAGAAAGGGGAGACTTTAAATTTTCCTTTATTTAAAAATAATCTTTTAATAGTATTGAGATCAAAAGTCTTCCCTTCCGGGGGAGATTTAGAGGGGGCTGGGGAAAATTAGTAAACATATTTGCATCTTTGCACTTAATATAGGTACATGCGGATAGACGAGGAAATACAAAGCACGAAGTTTGAGGATAACTACCAAAAAGCGGTAATTAATATTGCCTATACCGATGGATGGCTCGATAACGCCATACGCCCGTATTTTGAAAAATATAACCTCACCAACCAGCAATTCAACATCCTGCGCATATTAAGGGGGCAATATCCCAACCCCGCAACTGTAAACTTATTGAAATGCCGGATGATCGATAAAATGTCGGACGCGTCGCGCATTGTTGATCGCCTGGTTCAAAAAGAACTGGTTTCCCGTTGCACCAATACCCGCGATCGCCGCGCGGTTGATGTCCGCATCAGCGAAAAAGGGTTGGAGATACTATCCAAAATGGATATCGAATTTAAAACAAAGGATTTTTTGAAAGGTAACCTTACTGCTGAAGAAGCCGGGATATTGAGTGATCTGTTGGATAAGTTGAGAGGGTAAGGGATTAATTATCATGCTATTGTGAGTTAGCAAAAAGATTTGACAACTTTTTAAAAGTTTTCAAATCTAATAGTTCTCAATTACAACTCACTCACAAACCCTATTAATGCCACACCAACCCCCAATAACACCGTAACCATCTTGCGTACATTAAACTTATGCCCGTCGCTTGATTCAAAAAGAATAGTGGTAGATATATGCAGGAAAATACCAATTACCACACCCATTATGCGGTTAAAATAATGCTGCAGGTTGCCAATGTTGCCGCCGCTTAACGCGTAGCTGAAAAAGTACCCGGCAGGGGCCATTATAGCGAATAAGCCGATATAGAATATCGTGCTGTTTTTACTTTGCTTATTCGCCAAAAATACACTGCCCAGGGCAAATGCCGCAGGGACATGATGCAAAGCGATACCATAAACCAACTGGTTTTGATAGCCCTGTGCCAACGGCATCCCCTCTAAAAATGCGTGGATACAAAGACTTACAATAATGCCTAAAGGGAACGCGTAATGCCCAACTGCGGGTTTATGCATGTGCCCATGCCCGATACCATCAGAAAATTGCTCCAGTACAATTTGAAACAGGAAACCCAGCAGGATAAATACGCCCACATAATTATCATTTTCGTGATAGGCATCTGGGATTAAATGCAGCACTGTTATTCCAAACAGGTAGGCGCCGCTAAAGGATAGCACCAGTTTGAGCATTTTATGGTTATCATCCTTAAACAGAAAAACAGAAATGCCGCCGAAAAAAGCCGCGGAGAATAAAAGGATAATTTTCCAGGCTTGCATTAAAATTGAGGTTGTAGTTTTTTAAATAACAGCGAAACAAGCCACCCTACCAATATACCATACAACGCCCCGCCCAAAATATCAAGGGGGTAATGTACCCCAACATAAACCTGTGCAAAGCAAACAATACCTGCCCATAATATAGCCCAAAGCCATACCCATGGCCATCGTTTATAAAAAATTAAACTAAAGCAAAATGCGAGGGCAAAGTGGTTACTGGCATGGGTTGACGGAAAGCTATAACCAGTCCCGCAGTCTACACGCCTGGTAATGGTTTGCGCCATTGCGGGGTCATTACAAGGCCGTACCCGTTTAACAAATGATTTAAAAAGGGTAGCGCTGCCATAATCGGCTATGCCAAAAGTGAGCGCTAAACAAGCAATAATAATAACGCCCGTCTTTTTATATCGCCAAATGCAAAACACAAACAGAAAAATATATAATGGTATCCAGAAATTTGGATACCGCAACCACGGCATTATCCAGTCGAAAAAGGGATTGCCCAGGTCGTGGTTGATGAAATGGAACAGTTGACGGTCAAGCTGCAAAAGAAAATCGGGCATTGAGTATCTTTTTAGTATTATACGTTGCTCACGTTCGCCTCACCCCAACCCCTCTCCAAAGGAGAGGGGCTTAAAAAGCGGACATTCAAAGTCCTCTCCTTTGGAGAGGATTTAGGTGAGGCTAAACGTTGAGCCACAAATATAACCAATAAATTCAGCCGCAAACCAATACCCTAAATGCATTGTTAACGGTTAAATTATTTACTTTTGCGGTTACTAAAATTTACACTTTGACATTAATAAAATCAATTTCGGGAATAAGGGGCACCATTGGCGGTGCGGCAGGTGAGGGGTTAACACCTGTAGATATAGTAAAGTTTACCTCGGCTTATGGTAGTTGGGCAGTAAAAAAATCAGGAATAAAAAAGATAGTTATCGGGCGTGATGCCCGTATATCGGGCAGCATGGTGAATAACCTTGTTATTGGCACCTTGCAGGGTTTGGGTATTGATGTGGTTGATCTGGGCCTGTCAACAACACCCACTGTCGAGATTGCTGTGCCATTAGAAAAAGCCGCAGGCGGTATCATATTAACCGCCAGCCATAATCCTAAACAATGGAACGCGCTTAAACTGTTGAACGAAAAAGGCGAATTTATCAATGATGCAGATGGCAAGGAAGTGCTGGAAATAGCCGAAAGCAGCGGTTTTATTTATGCCGATGTGAATGATTTGGGCAAAGTAACCGATGATGATACCTACCTGCAAAAACATATAGACCAAATATTAGCATTGCCCTTAGTTGATGTTACGGCTGTCGCCAAAGCTAATTTTAAGGTTGTTATAGATTGCGTTAATTCTACCGGCGGCATATTTGTGCCAGCTTTGTTAGCGGCACTTGGTGTTAAAACGGTTTATAAATTGTTTTGTGAGCCAGACGGTGTATTCCCGCATAATCCCGAACCGTTGCCTGAAAATTTGATCGCGCTGTCAAAAGAAGTGGTCGCAAAAAACGCCAGCCTGGGTATAGCTGTCGATCCGGATGTTGACCGCCTTTGTTTTGTTTGCGAGGACGGCAATATGTTTGGCGAGGAATATACGCTGGTTGCTGTGGCCGATTACATCCTGAAGAATAAAAAAGGCAATACCGTCTCTAACCTTTCATCAACCCGCGCCCTGCGCGATGTTACCGAAATGGCCGGAGGCGAATATTATGCCGCCGCAGTAGGCGAGGTGAATGTGGTTAATAAAATGAAGGAGGTTAATGCCGTTATCGGCGGCGAAGGCAATGGCGGCGTTATTTATCCCGAACTGCATTATGGCCGTGATGCTTTGGCTGGTATAGCTTTATTTTTAACGCATTTGGCAAAATTTGATAAGCCTGTTTCGGTTTTACGGATTTCGTACCCGAGCTATTTTATATCTAAAAATAAGATAACCTTAACTCCCGAAATGGATATTGATGCCTTATTACTTAAAGTTGAAGAAAAGTATAAGGCACAGCCACACTCAACCATTGACGGCCTGAAAATAGAGTTTGATAAACAATGGGTACATTTGCGCCGGTCAAATACTGAACCAATCATCCGTATTTACTCTGAAGGGGATTCAGAAACCGTTGCGAATAACCTTGCCAATAAAATTATAACTGATATAAAGGAAATTTTAAAATTGAGTTAAGAAAGTCCGGAAGACAGGAAGTCTGAAAGTCCGCAAGAATAAAAATCAATAATTCAGTCATTCTATAATTCAATAACTATACCCATGCGTGTTTATCTCGATAATGCTGCTACAACACCACTCGATCCTGAAGTAATGAAGGAAATGGTTAAGGTGATGGAAAATAATTTTGGTAATCCGTCATCTATACATGCGCATGGGCGTGAGGCAAGGGCATTGATAGAAAAAGCGCGTAAAACTATTGCCAACCTGCTGCATACTTCGCCTGCTGAGATTTTTTTTACCAGCAGCGGTACCGAGGCGGATAATACGGCTATACGCTGCGGTATCGTTGATCATAAAATTACCCATGCTATTACCACCCGGTTAGAGCATCACGCGGTGCTGCATACTTTTGAAGCGCTGGAGAAAACAGGTACAATAAAATTAAGCTTTGTTAACGTTGATGATAAAGGTGGTATTGATTACGCGCACTTAGAGGAACTATTGCGTAATAACGAACGCAGCTTTGTATCGTTAATGCATGCTAATAATGAAATTGGTACGCTAACGGATATTGAAAGGGCAGGAGATATTTGTGAACAATATAATGCCATTTTTCATTGTGACACAGTACAAACTATGGGGCATTACCCGCACGACCTGGGTAAGCTAAAAGTGAACTTTTTAGTTTGCGCGGCGCATAAGCTGCATGGGCCAAAAGGTGTTGGCTTTTTGCACGTTAACCATCGCCTTAAAATAAAACCTTTAATTTATGGCGGATCGCAGGAGCGCAATATGCGGGGTGGTACCGAAAATGTGTATGGTATTGTAGGCTTAGCCAAAGCGCTTGAAATTGCCTATGCTGAAATGGAACAACATCAACGGCATATTCAGGGGTTAAAAACCTATATGATGGAACAATTAATGGAGCAAGTTCCCGGTGTTAAGTTTAATGGCGAAACCGATGCGGATAAAAGTTTATATACGGTTTTAAATGTATCATTCCCCGATACGGATCTGGCCGATATGTTGCTGTTTAACCTGGATATAGCAGGTATTTCCGCATCTGGTGGCAGTGCTTGCAGTTCGGGTACGGATATTGGGTCGCATGTGCTTACGGCTATTGGCGCAAGTCCTACGCGGCCGTCTGTTAGATTTTCTTTTTCTAAGTATAGCACTAAGGAAGAGGTTGATTATGCGCTGGTAAAGATCAGGGAGTTGTTTCCGGTGAACGTGTAAAGCCCCACCCAACCCTCCCCGGAAGGGAGGGCTTTTGATTGCTGTACAAAATCAAAAGTCTCCCCAACCGGGGGAGATTTAGAGGGGGCTTATATTTCCTTTGGCATGATTATGGCTTATATTTAGTTGTCTATTAAAAACTAAATACCATGAAAACCAACAAGCAAAAAACCGGAAACGGTAAGCACCCAAACGAAATTCCTAAAAAAAGGCAATCTGAACAGGAAGGTTCAGGTTATGCCTCCCAGCAGGAACAACAACAATTCAACCAGGGTAATGATGCTTCCTATAATGCGCAAAGCGATGTTACCCCGCCAAATAAAAAAGAATTTCCATCTGTAGGCCCCGCAAAGGGTGATTTTGTTAGCCGTTCAACCGGTCGCACTACCGGCAGGATGATAGGGCATGAGCCCGGCACTGAATAATTATTAAAAAATATCGAACACCGAATTTCGAATAATGAAGTATTTTAAGTTCAATGAGACTTCGATATTCGAAATTCATTATTTGATATTATTAACAGAATTATGGCCTTTTCTAATAAAGATAAACCATGAAAACCAATTATAAAATGCCCTGCAATGACCGGGACTATGCCGAAAGTGATATTTCGGACAATAAAAAGAAAGCTTCTATCCAGGAGCAACAAAGCCAGGCAAATCCATCAAAAACTGATAATGGATCAAAAGAAAAAGATAAGGGCACTTATATAAAAGATATGCCTGAAATAATACCCGCAAGGACAGGCGTGATATAGCTAATTGATTAAGTCTATAAACAAAACGGGGCTGCACATTTTGTGCAGCCCCGTTTTGTTTTAATGGTTATAAGACGATTAACCCTGCATCATCTTCAAAAACGAAGATAGCTCATCTTTCATCTCCCGGCGGTCGACTATAAAATCAAGGAAGCCGTGTTCCTGTACAAATTCAGCGGTTTGGAAACCTTTTGGAAGGTCTTTTTTTATCGTTTCTTTAATAACCCGTGGTCCGGCGAAGCCTATTAAAGCGCCCGGTTCGGCAATATTGATATCGCCCAACATGGCGTATGAGGCTGTTACACCGCCGGTTGTCGGATCGGTTAATAAGGATATGTATGGTACTTTTGCCTGTCCTAATAAAGCCAGCTTGGCTGATGTTTTGGCCATTTGCATTAATGAAAATGCCGCCTCCATCATACGCGCACCACCCGATTTGGATATCATCAGGAATGGTACTTTATGCTCAATACAATAGTCAATAGAGCGGGCTATCTTTTCGCCTACTACGGATCCCATTGATCCGCCTATGAAATTAAAATCCATACAGGCGATAACAATATCCAACCCATTTATTTTTCCGTATGCCGAGCGTATTGCATCCTTTAACCCGGTTTTAAATTGTGTTTCAACAAGCCTGTCGGTGTATTTTTTGCTGTCGGTAAAATTGAGCGGATCGCCCGAAGTCATGTCGGGAAACAACTCAGTAAATTCGTTATTATCAAACAGAACAGAAAAATATTCCTTTGAGCCAATGCGCAGGTGGAAACCGCAATAATGGCATACGTATTGATTTTCAACTTGCTCAGAATAGTGCAGGGGCTTTTTACATTGTGGGCACTTATTCCATATCCCGTCGGGCGTCTCTTTCTTTTCCTCAGTGGTCGTAATTATCCCTTTGATCTCACGCTTAAACCAAGCCATATCTTTTTCGAACTCTTTCAATTGATTACAAAGAAACGATTTTTTGTTGGAAAAGTTTAATAGTAGTTGTAGATGTTGTAAAGGTTGTAAAAGTTAAAGAGAACAGCCAAATAACCCAAACTTTTATAACCTTTACAACTTTTACAACCCTTACAACCTTTTTAAAACAAGAAAATTTATAACTTCGGGCCTCAAATATAAACTTAAATGGATTTAAAAAATTACAAAGGTGTACTGCATGGCGACCAGGTGCAGGAACTGTTTGAAGCAGCTAAAAAGCACCAGTTTGCTTTACCAGCGGTAAACGTAATAGGTACCAACAGCATTAATGCGGTAATGGAAACAGCGGCGGCGGTTAAATCGCCGGTTATTATACAAGTCTCGCACGGCGGGGCACAGTTTTACGCGGGTAAATCGATAGATAACTCTAAGCTGCAGGCCTGTATATTAGGCGGTATATCTGCTGCGGAACATGTGCATTTGCTTGCCGAACATTATGGTGTTGCCGTAATTATGCATACCGATCATTGCGCTAAAAAATTATTACCCTGGATAGATGGCTTATTAGATTACGGCGAAAAGTTTTTTGCCAAAACAGGAAAGCCTTTATTTTCATCGCACATGCTTGATCTTTCGGAAGAGCCTATTGAAGAAAATATTGAAATATCATCCAAATACCTTGGCCGCATGGCTAAAATGGGCATGACACTCGAAATTGAGTTGGGTGTAACTGGCGGAGAGGAAGACGGCGTTGACAATAGCGATGTGGATAGCTCACGTTTGTATACCCAACCTGAGGATGTTGCTTACTCTTATGAGCATTTGTTAAAAGTTAGTCCGCGCTTTACGGTAGCTGCCGCTTTTGGTAATGTACACGGGGTTTACAAACCGGGCAACGTAAAATTACAACCGGTTATTTTGCATAACTCGCAGGAGTATGTAAAGAAGAAATATAGCTTATCTGCCGAAAAGCCTATCAATTTTGTATTTCATGGCGGGTCGGGCTCAAGTCCGGAAGAAATTCGCGAAGCTATATCTTACGGCGCTATAAAAATGAATATTGATACCGATATGCAATGGGCGTTTTGGGAAGGTATAAAAGATTACTACCAATCTAAAGAAGGGTATTTGCAAACACAGATAGGCAGCCCGGATGGCGCAGATTCTCCAAACAAAAAATATTATGATCCGCGTGTTTGGTTGCGCAAAGGCGAGGACAACTTTGTAAAAAGATTGACCCAGGCCTTTGGCGATCTGAATTGCATTGATGTGAACAGTAAACTGTAGGTTAGTAATTAGTTAATTGGTGATTAGAGATTAGTTAAGCAGCGTTGGTTAAACAGCCTAATCACCAATTAACTGATCACTAATCACTGATACCCCTAAAGATGTCTAAGGAGATAGAAGTAAAAAAGGTAACCGACCCTGTCGACCTGGAAAAGGTGTTTGCCATACGCCGCCAGGTATTTGTTGTTGAACAAGATTGCCCGCCCGAACTGGAATGGGAGTTTGAAGATGAATCGACCCATTTTTTAGCTACTGTAAATGGCGAACCGGCCGGTGCCTCGCGCTGGCGCAAAACTGATAAAGGGTATAAGCTGGAGCGGTTTGCGGTATTAGAACAACATAGGGGCGGCGTAGGTAAGGCATTGGTGCAAGCTGTATTGAATGACCTGCCTGCTGATGCTGACTATGTGTATATGCACGCGCAGCTACCTGCTGTTACCTTATATGAAAAGTTTGGTTTTGAAAAAACCGGGCCTGAATTTGAAGAAGCTGGGATAAGGCATTATAAGATGTTTAAGCGGGTTTAATATCGGATTTCGAATGTTCGATTTCGGATTTATGAAAATAAATCAGTGACTATTGAGGAAGCCAAAAAGGTAGGAAGTAATCAGGCATTAAAATCCGTTGGGATAGGGCTTCTTATTGCGCAACTTATTATGACCTTACTTAGCTCGGATGGCGGTTTTTTAAAAGAATTGTTATGGTTTACACATTTTGGACATAACTTGAATTTGGCAATAGGGGCTATTATCATGCTAATAAGCGGATATTATTTCGGTCAAAGGGCGGGTTATGAAATTTTAATAAAAAAGAAGGATTACACCTGGGTTGGGTTTAAATATGGTATTATCATACTTATGACAACAGCGTTTTTTGCAAGTTGGACTGGCTTTTTTCAGGAAGGTATCCGGCTGATGGGAACAAATGACAATCCATTTATAGACTATATCTATAAACCTTTATTTTGGGTATTTATATTCGTATTATTCCCAGTATTAATAGTGGGTTTTTGGTTTGGTAAGCAAATCAAGGAGCGAGATTTTTAATTGATTACTGATGCACAAGTATGAAATAATTTTGTATTGGAGCAAAGAAGACGAAGCTGTAATTGCTGAAGTACCTGAACTTGCGGGCTGCATGGCTGATGGGGCAAATTATAACGAGGCTTTAGAAAATATTGAAACAGTCATTGCCCAATGGATGCAAACTGCTAAAGAGTTGGGCAGAGAAATTCCTTTGCCAAAAGGTCGGTTGATGTATGCTTAATTGAAACATATCAGGAGACTTACGAAGTTTACTAACCGACTTGCTAGTAAACTTCGTAAGTCTTTCCCAGCTACCCAAATACCCTACCAGAATATTCCATCGCTTCCTTAAATTTATCCATATCAAGCCCTGGGGGCGCGTTTTGGGATTGCAGGTAGCCTATTAGGTTTTCTGTCGCGATGTTGCCGGTGAGGTCATCAGCGGCCATAGGGCAGCCACCGTAGCCTTTCAGGGCGGAGTCAAAACGTTTGCAGCCGCTTTTGTAGGCTGCTTCTGCTTTTTCGTACCAGGTGTTGGGTGTGCTGTGCAGGTGGATGCCAAATTCAGTATCAGGAAACTCTTTCGATAATAGCGGGTATAAATTATTGATCTGATCGGCCGTTGCTATGCCGGTTGTGTCAGCTAACGCGATAATTTTTATCCCTTCGTCAATCAATTTTTCTGTCCATTGATGAACAATATCACTATTCCATTCATCCCCATAAGGATTGCCAAAGCCCATTGACAAATAAACCAATAGTTCCTTTTGTTTACGGGAGCATAGTTCATTCATTCTTTTTACCAGCTCAATAGAATCATTGATGGTTGAATTGGTATTTCTTAATTGAAAAGTTTCTGATATAGAAAACGGGTAGCCCAAATAAGTTATTTCTTTATGCTGTGCCGCTTCTTCCGCGCCACGATAATTGGCAACAATAGCCAGTAGTTTTGATTTGGTGGTACTTAGGTCAAGCTTTTGTAATACTTCTGCGGTATCCCTCATTTGCGGGATAGCTTTGGGTGAAACAAAGCTGCCAAAATCAATGGTATCAAAACCAACCTGCAACAACAGGTTGATGTAAGCGGCTTTAATTTCTGTCGGCACAAAATTATGGAGGCCCTGCATTGCATCGCGGGGACATTCGGTTAGTTTTATGGATGATGGCATACTCATAAAATCAAATGCGGTATAAACCTGCTTAAGTTACCGGTTATTAATCCGTCCGATTCCCTTATGCCCATGCCCGCAGGCTGCTGGCCAACTATCCAACTCCCGATAACCGGGAAGTTGCCGTCAAAATCGGGCAGCTTGCATAGTTCCTGGTAAATAAAGCCTTCTGCGCCATAACCACCTTCCGAAACGGCTATTTCTTTTTCCTTTTCGACAATGGTGATATTAGCCCCTTCGCGCGATAGGAACGGCTTCTTTACATAATCTTTTAAATTGCTTCTGGTAAAATAGGCGGGCAGCAAGTTTTTATGGTAAGGGAATAGCTGCCAAAGTATGGGCAATATCGCCTTGTTGCTCAATACCATTTTCCAGGATGGCTCAACCCAGTAGGTGTTTAAAGTGTCGGTCACCAGGTTTTGCCCAAAATCTTCATTTACCATCCATTCGTATGGATAGAGTTTGAAAATGTTTCGCATGGGCTTGCCATCAAGGTCTACAAAGTAATGGTTGTTATTGTCCCAGCCAATCTCGTTAATATAAATAAACGCGGTTTCAAATCCGGCTTGCATAGCACAATCCTGCATATAGGCCGTAGTGGTATAATCTTCAAGGCTATCCTTTACGCAGGTAAAGTATAGGGTATTATCGTATAAATAATCTTTCAGGTATTTCCAGTATTCTATCAGCTTTTCGTGCAACGAATTAAACTGGTCTTTAGGCTCGTCAAAATCTTTCAGCCAAAACCACTGAACTATTGACGCTTCAAATAATGAAGTTGGCGTATCTGCATTAAACTCTAAAAGTTTGGGCTCAGTTTTACCATCATAACGCAGGTCAAAGCGGCCATAAATAGCGGGCGCGTCATTATTCCAGGTATCTGTAATATGTGGAACCATAAATTGCGGTATGCCAAATTGCTCAAACAGCTTATGATCAATAACATGCTGTACGGCTTGCAGGCACATATCCCAAAGCTCGGCAGTCACGGCCTCCAGCTTTTCAATTTCGGGCATGGTAAAGGTATAATAGGCAGATTCATCCCAATAAGGCACATCGGTCGTATGGAAACCGAAGCCTAAGGCCTCAACTGTTTTTTGCCAGTTATTGCGCGGGCTAATACTTATTCGCTGCATAATTATGACGAAACACTAAAAGCCTCTGACCCTCCAAAACCGCCGCGTGTTATGCTGGCCTCTGAGGGGCGCACACCGCTGTTGGCATACCCCTGGCGCATATACATGCCACCATAATAACTACCGTATGGCCTGAATATATAGTAACCATAATAGCCCGGCGTGGCTGGTGTGTAATAACCGGTTGAATCTGTCCGTAAATATAGCCGGTTTTGCTGTGCGGGATGATTGCAGCTCAATAAACCGGTTACTAAAACTAAGGTTATTGCCTTTGATTTTTTCATTGCGCCAGGTTATTTTACAGTGACATAAAATTCATACTCCTTACGAACGTTTAAATTCTGGGTATCCCCGTTGCCATTTTCGCCTTCAGTTACAAAGTTACCTAATGACGGAATGGTATCGCGTTTATCAAACTCTTTTACGCGTGTACCCTTGTTCCAAACAATATAATGGGTAATTACCAGGTCTTTTAGTGAATCTAAATGCCGGGTGCTTAACGATACTTCAATACTGCCGTTTTTATCTACGGTTTTAGCTTTGTCGTCGTTATTATCATCGCAGGCGCTTATAAGCAGCAGGAGCGCCAGCCCGAAAGGTAAATAAATTTTCATATGAACAGGTTGTTTAGTATTGGATGCAACTATTGTTAAGTTGTTACTCAAACATACGTGAAATAGCAGGGTAAAACAAGAGGTGTCTTAAGTGATTGGGTTGATTAAGTTACATTCAAAATCATGATGCCGCGCTGTGACCGCCAAAAAAGCCTAAGCCACCCCGTACTATTGCATCATATATGGCACCCGGACTATGTTTTACAGAATCCTGTTGAGTGAAGTAACTGTAACGTGTCACATCATTTCCAGCGAAAGTTTTTTTTGTAGTTGATTTTGTGATAAGCGATGAAATTGAGCCAGCCTTGTGTATATGATTACTAAAGGATGCACTGCCGGATGCCAGTAAACCCGAGACTAAAACCAGTTTAATTGTTTTTGATTTTTTCATGGTTAACTAATTTAGGGGTAAGTAGTTAGTTAACCGTAAAATTAATTATTTAATACATATCACCATCATTTTTTGAAAAGATATTAATCGGGTTTTGAGGTTTGCTGTCCCTTTTTGGGTAACTCTTCTTTTTCAAAACTCCTGATGATTAGCCGTGTTCCGCCATTGTTGCTGACATAGCTGCCAACCCAGTTAATAAACACGACCACCTTGTTTCTGAATCCTAATAATGAGATGAGGTGAACAAACATCCATATCAGCCAGGCAAAAAATCCCTGGAATTTAAGCTTGCCCAACTCGGCTACGGCCTTATTTCGTCCAATAGTAGCTAATGATCCCTTATCTTTATATTTAAACACCCGGGTGTCCCCGCCATTAATTAATTGAATAATATTGTTGCCAACCAGTTTGCCCTGCTGTATGGCAACCTGGGCCACGCCGGGATGGCCCTTTGGCGTTTCGTCGGATATCATCGCGGCCACATCGCCAATTGCAAATATATTAGGCATGCCTTTTACCCGATTGATGCTGTCAACGCTTAGGCGGTTGCCTTTTTCTAAAACATCCTTTGATAAACCATCCGGTACTACACCCATTACTCCCGCCGACCAGATCACGTTTTTAGTAGGAATGGTTTTGCCGTCTTCAAACTTTATCACGTGGCCGTTATAGCTTTCAACTTTCACATTTAAAAGCACTTCTACGCCCATTTTTTTAAGAAATCTTTTAGCCGCCTTTGAACCCTGATCGGAAAAAGGGCCTAATACTTTTGGTAAAAAATCAACGAGGTAAACCTTCATTTCATGTTTGTTAAGTTCGGGATAATCTTTTATCAAAACATGATTACGCAGTTCTGCCAAAGCCCCCGCCAATTCAACACCGGTAGGGCCGGCACCAACCAACACGAACGAAAGGTAAGGCTCACGTTCTTCTTTAGTTGGTTTTAACACCGCTTGTTCTAAATTTTCCAGCATGAGGTAGCGCAGGTTAAGGGCCTCTGGTATCGATTTCATGGGCATGGCAAAATGCGCTACATCGTTATTGCCAAAAAAGTTGGTCGTGGATCCTGTGGCGATGACTAAATAATCGTAAGAAATCTCGCCCGTAGTTGTATTAATGGTATTTTTTTCCGGGTTCACTTTGGTAACTTCAGCAATCCGGAACCTGAAGTTTTTTTGATGGTCAAAGTTTTTTCTTAACGAAAATGCAATGGATTCTGCCTCCAGGCTACCTGTTGCTACCTGGTATAATAATGGCTGAAAAGTGTGATAATTATGCTTGTCGAGCATTAAAATATCTATCGGTTTATCTTTAAGCTGGTTAGCAACTTCGAGGCCGCCAAAGCCACCACCAACAATTACTACCACCGGAAATTTTGATTTTTTTGTTAAATCCATAAGGCGCGGGATTAATGATCGATTTAATTTTTCGGTCGATTTTTTTTAAGACGCAAAAATCATTCCTGAAAACACCGGGTATCGCCCGCTATATTTTTATCATGTGATATTTATCACTTTTTATAATAACCACCATCATTATTAGCGCTATTAAATAGCCATAGGTTTGTTGACATATTATACAACCTATTTATAAAGATAATAACATGGAAAATTTAGTTTCAAACAAAAAAGAATTGCTGGTTGATAGACCGGCCAACGGTTCACTAACAATTACAGGCAGTACCATGAAGGCATTGGTTTATCATGGTGCGGGGAAAAAAGCATGGGAAAATAAACCCAAACCAACGATAACAAAGCCGACGGATGCGATCATAAAAATTTTGAAAACAACAATATGCGGAACAGACCTGCATATTATGAAAGGTGATTTGCCGGAAGTTGCCGATGGCAGGATCATTGGTCATGAAGGGGTTGGCATTGTTGAAGAAGTTGGCACCGCAGTGAGTAATTTTAAAAAAGGCGACCATGTGATCATCTCCTGTGTAACATCATGCGGCAAGTGTGAATACTGTAAAAAAGGAATGTATTCGCATTGTGCTGATGGCGGTTGGATATTAGGCTATATGATTGATGGTACCCAAGCCGAATATGTACGGATACCCCATGCCGACAATAGCTTGTACCCCATCCCGGCTGGAGCCGACGAAGAGGCGCTGGTAATGTTGAGCGATATTTTACCTACCGGTTTTGAATGCGGCGTTTTAAACGGCCAGGTTAAACCGGGTGATGTTGTTGCTATTGTAGGTTCGGGCCCGATAGGTATTGCAGCGCTGCTAACCGCGCAGTTTTATTCGCCTGCCGAAATTATTATGGTTGATATGGATGAAAATCGTTTGAATGTTGCAAAAACATTCGGGGCAACCCAGATCGTTAACAGTGGAACAGAGAATGCCATAGAAAAAATCAAAAGTCTTACCAATGGCAGGGGCGTGGATGTAGCTATAGAAGCAGTAGGCGTACCGGCGACATTTGAACTATGCCAGGAAATAATTGCCCCCGGCGGCCACATTGCCAACATCGGGGTCCATGGCAAAAGTGTAACCCTTCACCTTGAAAAACTTTGGTCGAGTAATATAACCATTACTACCAGGTTGGTTGACACTGTCACCACACCCTTGCTGTTAAAAACGGTGAATGCAAAAAAAATAGAGCCAAAAAGATTAATTACCCACCATTTTAGATTAGACCAGGTAATTGAGGCTTATGAAACCTTTGGTAATGCAGCCAAAGAGAAAGCATTAAAAGTAATACTAACAAATGAGTAGATATCAGCAATACCCCTAATTAGTTAGAAGGCCCCGGTTATTTGGGGCCTTTTTTGCTTTCATTTAGTTTTTAAAACCCCAAAACTTAATCCAGCCGTTTTAGTTTGTTTCCAGTTTAATGATTGTATCAAGAGGGTCAAATTTTATATTATCCATATACACAAAAACGCCTTCGGGCTCTTGCTTAAATTTCAGAACGGTACCTCCACTCATTAAAGCAACCGTAGCTACTTTAGCTTTAACTAAAGGCAGGAAGATATAAGGCTGCTGCGGGGTATTCAGTACATGTGCAAAAAGCATTTTGTTTTTAAAAGTCACCACTCCCCATTGTTGAGGCACTATCAAATTGCCCCTGGTGCCATAAATGCTTTCGCCATTTTTTTGCATCCAGTTGCCAACTAATGCCAGTGTGTCGGCAAACTCGGGTTGTATTTTGCCGTTTGGCATTGGGCCGATATTCAATAAAAAATTCGCATCGCGGCCCGCCGCGTTCACCAGGTAATTTATGATCTGCTTAACAGATTTATAGCTTCTGTCGGTAATATTAAATCCCCAGCTATTGTTGATGGTTTCGCAGGTTTCTAATGGCAGCTTTCCTATTTTTGATTCACCGCTAAAGCCGGTTGTATTGCCCCCGGGCAAATCTTTTTCAAACATCTGGAAATCCTCGCCATCAATAGGGGCCAAATGGTGGTTGTTGCCGATCAATATTGCCGGGTTTAGTTTGTGTATAAGGCCATATATTTCATCAAAATGCCAGTTTGCAGTACGGCGTTCCCATTGCCCGTCAAACCAAATGCCTTTTACGCCCGGATACTTGGTGATCAGTTCGGTCAACTGGTCTTTCATGAATTTGAGATAGCTGTCCCAATTGCCGTTTACGGGTACGCCGTTAACTATAGGGCTGCCAAAAGCATAATCAGGTCGGCCCCAATCCAGCAGCGAATAATAAAAATGCAATTCAATCCCTTCTTTTTGGCATTCCTGTGCCAGTTCCATCAGCGGGTCTTTATGATAGGGAGTAGCATCAACAATATTATAGGGCGAGGCCTTAGTGCCAAACATGCTGAAACCATCGTGGTGGCGGGAAGTAATAGTAATATATTTCATGCCCGCCCGCTTGGCAAATTGCACCCATTCCTTAGCGTTAAAGGCCTGCGGGTTAAAAAAATCGGCAAGGCGCTTGTAGTTATTGTAGGGAATGTTTTTATCGTGCATCACCCATTCGCCGGCACCCAATTCACTATAAATCCCCCAATGGATAAACAGGCCGAACTTCATATCCTGGAAAGTTTCGCGGGCGGCAAGGTTGTCGGAGCTAGGGTTGTATGTTTGTGCATTTACGCTAATGCAGTAAAGCAGGAGGGTGAATAGGGTGAGTTTCTTTAACATAAGTTTTTATTTTGATCTGAATCAAAAAATTATAAATTTGTTTAATAGACTGAAATTAATCAAATGTACCATTCATGAATGAGGAAATTTATTCTTTTACCAAAGAACCCGAAATTTATTATTACGAGTTTTTTAGTGAAGGACCGATGGGAAAAATCAGAAAAGTAGTACAATTTCAGCAGATTCCCTCCAGGGATGAAATATATAATCTCGGTTTTGGAGATTTCAACGAGGAACTTGGTGAAGTTGACGATCTTTCGGTCACGAATAATCAGGACACACAAAAAGTATTAGCTACCGTAGCGGGTACGGTTTTAGATTTTATGAAACAACATCCCGGGCAATTGTAATTGCAAGAGGCAGTACGCCATCCCGCACCAGGCTTTATCAAATGGGTATTTCACAATTTTGGAATGAAATTGACAATATATTCGATATTAAAGGGTTTAAAGCTAATGAATGGCAGCCTTATGAAAGAGGCAAAAACTTTGAGGCTTTCTTTATTGTCAAAAAATAATTAACTATTTTTGTAGCAAAGAAAGGAAAATACCCACATGAGTACTTTAAAAAACGATAAGAAAAAATCTTTTGATGAGTTGTCGTCGCAAGAGCGCCAGGCAAAGTATAGCGCTTCTCCTTTTTTCAAAAAGAAAAATGAAGAAGCTGCTGCTTTTCTTAAAAAGCATCCTATACCTAAGGAGTTTATCAAAAGCTAATATTTTTCAATAGGTGTAATTTTTCTGCGTTAAATATTTCATGATGCACCTTTGAATTTTCATTTAACTTGTATTTCAAACAAAAAGGCCGCTATCCAATCAGAAAGCGGCCTTTAAAATATTTATCGTTATTATCTACCTCAAATCTTTCTTTCCAAAGTCGACAATAACCGGTGTAGCGATACAGATTGATGAGTAGGTACCAAAACATACCCCAATTAATAAAGCAAATGAGAAGCCCCGGATAACGTCGCCACCGAATATGAATAATACCAGCAATACGAACAATACGGTTAAGGCGGTAATAATGGTACGGCTTAAGGTATTGTTGATAGCGGTATTAATAACTTCCTGCGGA
>Ga0302309_10001378_pt1 | contig 22460 bp, 23 predicted proteins | sample III_Palsa_N1_1_FD_200453 | JGI IMG/M metagenome (GOLD analysis project Ga0302309, IMG submission 200453) | Peat permafrost microbial communities from Stordalen Mire near Abisko, Sweden - III_Palsa_N1_1 | ecosystem: Environmental > Terrestrial > Soil > Palsa > Peat permafrost | place: Sweden... | reverse complement strand
AATTTTTAGGGTAAAATTTGCAAATTGATTGTTAAAACACCGCTTTTGGTTATCAATAAAATTAATTAGGTTTGGCTGTTAACTGACTTTATATAAAAAACTGTTTATGCGATTTAAAAAACCTCTTAATTTACTATTAAAGGAAGCAGCTGAAACAGGCGAAGGAACACTAAAACGAACGTTAGGACCGGGTAATCTTGTTGCATTAGGAATAGGTGCAATTATTGGAGCTGGCTTATTTGTACGTACCGCCGCCGCCGCTGCCGACCATTCGGGCCCCGCCGTTACATTGGCATTTATACTTGCAGCTATAGGTTGCGGACTTGCCGGTCTATGTTATGCCGAATTTGCCGCCATGATACCAATAGCTGGTAGTGCTTACACTTATTCATACGCCACCATGGGCGAAGTTGTAGCCTGGATAATTGGATGGGACCTTGTACTTGAATATGCTGTTGGTGCAGCCACCGTATCCATCGCGTGGTCTGAATATCTTAACAAGCTATTAGAAAATTTTGGGATTGATATACCTTATCAATTCTGCCATTCGCCGTTTCAATCATCGTTACAAGGTGTAAATGGCATAATAAACATCCCAGCCTTATTTATTATAGTAGTGCTTTCATTAGTGCTTATACGCGGTACACAGGAATCAGCTACTTTAAACGGCATCATTGTAATAGTTAAAGTTGCTATAGTTGTATTGTTTATAGCTATAGGCTGGAATTATATGAAACCTATTAACCATACACCATATATACCTGTAAATACCGGCGAGGTAGCCTTGTTTCATGGACAAAAAAGCTTTTTTGATTTCTTTACTCATGACTTTGGGAAGTTTGGCTGGTCGGGGATTATAAGCGCTGCTGGTGTGGTTTTCTTTGCCTTTATCGGTTTTGATGCTGTATCAACTGCAGCACAGGAAGCGAAGAACCCTAAAAGGGATATGCCTATAGGTATATTGGTTTCACTGGCTATATGTACCTTATTATATGTATTATTTGGTCACGTACTTACTGGTGTTGCTAATTATACAGAATTTGCAGGCCCGGGTAAAGAGGCATCAGTAGCTTATACTATTGATACTTATATGCATAACTACCACTGGCTATCAATACTGGTTACAGTGGCTATACTTTTCGGGTTCTCATCTGTAATATTGGTGATGCTTTTAGGTCAGTCGAGGGTGTTTTATTCTATGTCGAAAGATGGTTTGGTGCCACCCGTATTTTCAGCGGTACACCCTAAGTTTAAAACGCCGTATAAATCAAACCTTATATTCTTGGTATTCGTGGGCCTTTTCGCGGCATTTGTGCCGGGTGATATAGTTGGCGATATGACAAGTATCGGTACTTTGTTTGCCTTTATGTTGGTTTGTATAGGAGTTATTATACTCAGAAAATCAGATCCAAATACACCACGCCCTTTCAGAACCCCATGGGTTCCGTTTGTACCTATATTAGGCGCTGTAGTTTGTTTACTGATGATGGTTGGTTTAGGTGAATTTAACTGGTTGCGTTTAATTATATGGATGGCTATCGGTTTTGTTGTTTACTTTACTTACAGTGTTAAACACTCGCTGATCAGGAAAGGAATTGTAAACCTTCCGCACGATCCACCAGCTTAATCCATCAGGCAACTAAAGATATTTACAAGGCCCTGATTATACAGGGCCTTTTTGTTTGCTTATTATTTTCATCTTTGTACATAATTTTAACAACCTGACTTTTAACGTTATGCATCCGTTAATTTTTAAAGAGATTCTTTCGGTTACAATGATCCTCTTCGCGATCATTGATATACTGGGCGCTATACCCGTAATTATTGAAATGCGCCAGCGTGTAGGTCATATCCAATCGGAAAAAGCTACTATAGCGGTGCTGGTATTAATGGTTGTTTTTTTATTTGTGGGCGATAAGCTGCTGGATATTATCGGCCTTGATGTATCTTCATTTGCCATTGCTGGTTCGTTGGTTATATTTATTATAGCGATGGAAATGATATTGGGGATCCGTCTTTTTAAAGAGGAAATGCCCGAAACGGTATCCATAGTGCCTATAGCCTTCCCGCTTATTGCCGGTGCAGGTACCATGACAACCTTATTATCCCTTAAAACCCAATACCAAACACAGGATATTTTAGTAGGTATTGTGCTAAATACCATGTTTGTTTACCTGGTACTTAAAAATGTGCAATGGCTGGAGAAGTTGTTAGGCAAAACCGGACTGGGTATTTTACGTAAGGCTTTTGGTATTATTTTATTAGCGATTGCTATTAAGTTGTTCAGGAGTAATACGCATTTGTAAAGCAGTAGTTCATTCTTATTCTCCGCGCGTCATTACGAGGAACGAAGCAATCTCTATGCTCTACAGGGCGGATTAGCAAATCGTTTACATATCGCTCGAAGCCGCTCATTGCCGCGGAGGCTACTACTTTTTTCTTGATAAAAAAGTAGCAAAAAATCAAGACAACAAGGATGCTTCCCTCGCTCCCTGCCGGTTCTTCACGCTTTTTTCGCTGTTCGAATACTTCGTATTCTCACATCACCCAAAAAGCTAAACCGGCATTCCCGCCCGCGCTGGCCCGCCCTTGTTGTCAAAGGGCCCACGCTTTTTTTAATTGTACGTTATTTAAATGTCATTGCGAGCGATAGCGCGGCAACCTCGTCGCATGCATATTGAACGCGATGAGGTTGCCGCGCTATCGCTCGCAATGACATCTAAAAATAATGTAAGTAAAAAATGTATTAGCAAGGACAGGTAGACATTAACTTGGGGATCATCGGCACATTCGCACATCAACTAATACTCTGCTAACACCACAATATTATCACTCAAACCCTCAATCTTCTCCTTCCCATTCAAAAACCCAAACCCAATAACAAAGCTAAACCCACTAATAATACCACCCAGATCAGTGATCAGTTCACTTGCTGCAGTTACAGTGCCGCCGGTAGCTAACAGGTCATCATGAATTAAAACATGCTGACCAGGTTCAATGGCATCGGTATGCATCTCAATGGTGGCTGTGCCATATTCCAGCTCGTATACTTTTTGTTTGATGGCATAGGGGAGTTTGCCTGCTTTACGTACCGGCACAAAAGGCACACCCAGCTTTACGGCCAGCATCAACCCAAATAAAAACCCACGACTCTCAACTCCCGCTATCACATCTATTTTAGTGCCGCTTAGTTTTTCGGCAAAAGCATCTACAATATTCTGGCACAAGGCCGGATCTTTTAAAATAGGGGTGATGTCCTTAAATATGATACCGGGCTTAGGGAAATCCGGTATATCGCGTATGGCCGCTTTTATTTGGTCTGCTATCATTTAAAACTTAAATAAGGCTCAATTTTATGTAAAATTTCCGGGGTTATAATAGCAATGTTTTCCATATCGCTTACAGATGTATAATTACCGTGCTGCGCTCGGTATTGTATAATCGCATTCGCCTGTTTATAAGTAAGGTATGGGAATTGTCGTAATGATTCAAATGAAATGGTGTTGATCTTTAATTTTGTCACCGCTGCCGGGTTAAGGGTAAGCTGATCTTTGATCTCCGCGTATTTTGCCGAATCAACACCATAAACATCCTTTAATTGGTCCTTTTGATAAAAGCCACCCAGTCTATCGCGGTAGCGGATAATGCGCATGGCAAATGATGGGCCTATGCCACGTACCTGGGTAAGTTTGGTGGAGTCGGCACTATTAACCTCTACCGTCACGCCGGGTGCTAATTTATTTGATGTATATTCTTCTTTTTGCGGGATATCTATATAAGGTTCCAATCGCTTATAATCATCGGGGGTAATGCTGTAGATCTTTTGCAAGTCGGTATTGCGGTAAAAGTGACCGCCTTTTGCCAGGTAGTTGGTAATGGTATGGATCTGCCTGTCGCTAAGGCCCAGTTGTTTCCATTGCGCGGCGGATATATTGTTAGGATTGAAGTCGAATAATATGGCATTTGCCGATTTTTTATCAAATGCCGCTTTAATTATCGATGGGTCAATTTCGGCTTTGCTTAACAGGGCAACGGCCTTATTGAAATCTGTTTCGTTAATTTTTGTGCTATCTTTGTGGAAGAATTGATAAGCGTAGGGCAATAATAATACCAGCGCTATTAAAATAACCAGCACAACCATTCCGTTCCATTCTTTTTTTGTGACAGACAGGTAATTTTTTATGTGCGATTTCATTAAAGACTTTAATACAAGGGTAAATTAAATAAATTTGGGAATATTTATTGCCAGATAGAAATAATCTTTTAATACGATAAATGAAAATAATCACCACCGAAGAATTTGCAAAGGCCACAAAACTGGATAAGTTAAAAATGCCGGGGCTTGCAGCATTCCTGATGGAACTGATGAAAATAAACCAGGTGAACGATCTGTTTGCCCAGGCGCAGCCTAAACAAGGCATCGAATTTATAGATGCGATATTGGATGGCTGTGGCGTTAAGATAGAATTTGATCCGCGCGATCTGAAAAATATACCCAAAACAGGTGGATTTATAGCCATTGCCAATCACCCATATGGTGGTATTGAGGGCATGGTGCTGTTAAAAATGCTGCTCACTGTTAGGCCCGATGCCAAGCTGATGGCTAATTTTTTGCTTAAAAAGATCCCCAACCTAAGCGATTATTTTATAGCTGTTAATCCTTTTGAAAATATTGATCATTCGTCGAGTATCAGCGGACTAAAAAACACACTGGAGTTGTTATCGCAAGGTACACCTATAGGTATTTTCCCTGCGGGTGAGGTATCTACCTTTAAGATAGAAAGTCAACAGGTTACCGATAGGCTCTGGCACCCGGTTGTGGGTAAGATAATAGCCAAGGCAAGGGTACCGGTAGTGCCTATTTATTTTCATGGCAATAACGGTTTATTGTTTAACTTATTAAGCATTATACATCCGGCGTTACGTACGGCTAAGTTACCATCGGAATTGTTTAATAAACAAGGCGATACCATAAGGCTGCGCATAGGCAAACCCATAAACGTTGCCGATTATCCTGAATATAATAATAGCACCAAGCTGCTTAACTTTTTAAGGGCACGCACCTATGCTTTGGGTACGGGTTTGGAGGAAGAGAAAAAGATATTTAATCCGCGCAATATCTTCAAGATAAAAAAACTTCCGGAGGCCTTTGCACCGGAGATGCCTGCTGATATTTTAGAAAAGGAGGTCGAGCCATTGCGCGATACTTACCGTGTTTGGCAGGAGAAAAACTACGAAGTATTTATTGTACCAACCTCGGTTATCCCTAATATTATAAGAGAGATAGGCCGTTTGCGCGAGATCACCTTCCGCGAGATAGGCGAGGGTACTAATAAGGCAGTGGATCTGGATGAGTACGATATTTATTACCATCATCTTTTTATTTGGGATACCGAAGCAAAACTGATAGTAGGCGCATATCGCATTGGCCTGGGCGACGAGATATTCTATAGCATGGGTAAAAACGGCTTTTATGTAGCCGAGCTGTTTAAAATTAAGGCGCAGCTGATCCCGGTGCTTAAAAAGAGCATTGAGCTGGGCCGTTCTTTCATCCGCAAGGAATATCAGCAAAAGCCGTTGCCGTTGTTCTTATTATGGAAAGGCATTTTTAAGTTTTTGATAGATAACCCACGCTACCGTTACCTGATAGGGCCGGTTAGTATTAGTAATTCGTTTTCTAAGTTTTCCAAATCGCTTATAGTAGATTATATTAACCGTAACCATTTCGACCACGAGATGGCGCAGTATGTTAAGCCACGTAAGAAGTTCAAGGTTGATTTCTCAAAGATAGATACCGATGTGCTGATGGCAGGTGAGGATAGCTTTAAAAATCTCGATGACCTGATATCCGAAGTAGAAACCCGCAGCATGAAGGTGCCGGTATTGTTAAGGCAGTACATAGCGCTTAATGCCAACATTATCTGCTTTAACATCGACCCCAAATTTGCCGATTGCCTGGATGGTTTCCTGGTGCTTGATTTTGAGAAAGTACCGCAGGAAATGCTGGAGAAGCTGGCTAAGAACCTTTAGTTTTTTTTCCTTTTTGTTCATTTCGAACGATAGAGAGAAATTTTCTGTAAGCGACTCTGCAAGTGCAAGGTCTGCCGTAGAAGATTTCTCCTCGTACCTCGTTCTAAATGACAATTGGTTACAGTAGGTTGATTATATTTTTATCACCTTATCGCTTTTCCCTTCTTCCGGTTTATGCGCTATAGCTTTTGGTATCAGTTTTACTATGGCAAAAAGTGCAGTACCTATTCCTATTAATGCTTTTGCCGAAAAGTGTACGAAGGGCTTCATTACTTCCCAGTTTTCTTTGGTTAGATAGGAGCCTTTATTATTATTGTGTTCGCCTATTTGTTTGGTATCGCGGGTTGCCATGTTAAATGCTTTTGATGTATTTATAAAAGCATTGGAGAGTGAATTTGTTTGAATGTAATGTCCAAAGTGTCATTGCGATCGATAGCGTGGCAACCTCGTCGCTTGTATGTCGAATGCGACGGGGTTGCCGCGTCGTTCCTCACAGCAATGACAAGGGATGTTGGTTACGCGATCTTCTTCTTCAAAGTGATAACCGTAATCTCTGGCCAAATACCCAGCCTGCCTGAGAATGCCAGGAAGCCAAAGCCACGGTTTACGTACAGGTAGCGGTTCTTTAGGTTGATGAGGCCTGCCCAATCGAGATATTTGTATTGTACGGGGCTCCATCTGAAACCGGCTGTTTCTACACCAAACTGCGCACCGTGTGTATGGCCTGCAAGGGTAAGGTGGATATCAGTAGGATGGTAACGTACTTTTTCTTCCCAATGGCTGGGATCGTGGGATAACAATATTTTAAAGGCATCTTTATCCACACCCTGCAAGGCTTTATCCAGGTCGCCGAATTGTATAAAGCCTTTGCCCCAGTTTTGTACACCTATTAAGGAAATCTTTTGCCCGTCTTTTTCAAGCACAACGTTCTCATTCATTAACAAACGATATCCAAGTTCTTTATGGTGTTGTTGTAGTTTTTCAAAATTAGCGGCTTTTTCCGCATCGCTGTCCCACATGATATAGTCGCCATAATCATGATTACCGAGTATGGAAAACTGACCGAAAGGCGCTTTTAGCTGTTTAAAATGATCAATGTATTTTTCAATTTCCCAGGCGGCGTTGTTTACCAGGTCGCCGGTGAAAACGAACAGATCGCTTTTTTGCGCGTTGGCAAGGTCAATGCCCTTTTGCACAGCATGGGTATTATCAAAACTGCCGGAGTGTATATCTGATATTTGTGTAATGGTAAAGCCGTCGAAAGCATCGGGCAGCTCATCATAATAGATGGTTTGCTTGTGCACCCTGTAATCATATTTTCCGGCTACCATGGCATATAAAAACGCGGTGAATGGGAAAGCGGCTGTTATTACAGCAATTTCGCTGATAAACTTACGCCTGGCCGGGAAGAATGGTTTATTAGGCTTTTGCCCAGAATGTTTTATGCCACGTATCAACCCATAAACAAACCTACCGGAATCGCCAACAAAAAGTATAAGGGCAAAAAATATTTTAGTGATTAGAAAAGTGATAAAGAAACTGAGCGTATACTCGTGGTAGGGTGTCATGCCCTTAGCCGAATTAAAACTATTAAGGCCGATAACGAACAAAAGCGTTATGCCAACAGCTATTATCAGGTATCCCCATACAATTAGTCGGCGCATGCGGGCAGATTGCCAGTCGGCGGTGAGGGTTTTTAACCCTGAAAAAACGTACCAATCAAACACCAGGCTTATAGCCGCTATGATTAAAAAAAAGGTAAAAATACCGCCTCTATTATGCATATTGATTTATAAAGACCTGCAATTTAGAAAAGCTAAGGTAATTGTTGGGTAAAATTTATTTTCCAGCCTGAAAAACACAAACAAAACGGCCCCGCTCTATAGAGTGGGGCCGTTTTGATGGTTACTATCTGTATTCATAGTGATTGTGTCTCCATGTACGGTGATGATAGTGGTGGTGATGATAATAATAATTATGGCCTCCGCCAACTCTTGCCCGTACAACAACTTGCGCCTGTGCGCTTCCGAATGTAAATGCCATTACTATGGCAAATAACATTATTTTTAGATATTTCATAGATTGTGGTTTTTGTTAGTTTTATAAATTATTGGTGATTATCATGACCATGGTTGTCTCCGCCGTTGTGATCATATCCATCATGATGATGGCGTTGCCTGTATTCAACCGAACAGCTTGAAATGGCCGTTGCTAACAGCAGCAGCGCGATGAATTTTGTTATGTGCTTTTTCATGGTAGTGTATTGTAAATGTTATGAATACAATACCCAATACTATGCCATAAGCACTGTTAAGATGTCTCAAAATAGTTCTTGACATATAAATGTTACAAAAGAAAAATGTGCGTTTTAGACTGTATTGCCGTTTTATTGACCACAAAGCCTTATTGTTTGCTTTAAATAAAAGGAATAATGCAGTGGCCTGTCTATGTCATTATATTTATGGGTACGGTGTATACAAAAGTGGATATACTGTTGTTGTATGCATCAGTTCTGCAGCCAAATTATGGGCCAAATACTAAATTAGCTTGCAGTCTTTATGTTCATTTTGCATCATGAAAGATAATTCCCAGTGTATGCCTGCTGCCCTGGGTTATTTCGCTTACACCATGTTTCATGTTTACCCGGTGGTAGCCGTTCTTACCTTTTACCGCCCTAAAATTGGTTGTAAATACCAGCATGTCACCCTTGGCTGGCTTTAACACAATGGCTTTCGACTGTGCCCTTGGCTTTTGCTCTATCAGTACAAATTCGCCGCCCTCATAATCCTTAGTTGCTTCATCCAAAAAAATAACCATCTGCATCGGGAAAAACACATCACCATACAAATCTTGGTGTAGGGCGTTAAAACCGCCTTTTGCATATTCCAGTATTAATGCTGTTGGTTTAATTTGGCCGTTTGCGTGGCATTGCTCCAGTAGTTGTATCAATGTATCCGGAAAGCGTGTTTGTTTATTCAATGCTTCCATCCAGCCATTGGCTATGGGCGCCAACTTAGGGTATACTGTTTCGCGCAATTGCTGTATCACGGGCAGCAACGGATAAGCATAATATTTATACTCGCCTTTGCCATACTGGTGGCGTTCCATTACCACCGTTTTGCGGTAAAGTGTATCATCAGTATATCGCTGTACCAGTTCGTCACATTCAGCATGTGTTAATACTTTCGGCAATATGGCGTATCCTGTATTGTTAAGGTCGGTTGTGGCCTGGTCCCAGTTCAGGGTATTTATTGTTGATGGTATGGTCATGTTTTGATAATGTAGATGTTAGATAAATGTAAGTTAGGTATAATTTATATTCCCCACCCTCTTTCCGGCTTGCCGTAGAGAGGGTCGACGAGCGGAGCGTAGTCGGGGTGAGTTAACGGAGCGCGTTGAAGTTTACGTTAGGGATGGCAGCGGGTACCGGCCAGTTGAGGGCCTTAGTGCAGGCCGTGATTAAGGCCTGTGCAGTATGAGCGTACAGCCCGGGCCGGAGGCAACGCCCAATTGACACTTCAATAACACACCCCTAACCCCCTCCAGAGCGGAACTTTTATCAGGCCAATTTTATCAAATCCATCTTAGCCGCTTCCCAGCCTATAATGGCTGATTTTCGTGTGCTGCCCCAGTGATATTGTCCAAATTCTCCCGTTGACTTTATTACCCTGTGGCAGGGGATGAGGAAAGCGACCGGATTATCACCTACAGCGCTGCCCACAGCACGGTTGGCTAATGGCGATTCAATTTTTTGGGCGATGGCCGAATAAGTGCTTAAACCGCCCATAGGTATTTTAAGCAACGCTTCCCAAACTTTCAGCTGAAAGTCGGTACCCTTTAAATGCAGTTTTATGGTTGATAGTTGCGACCAATCCTTCTGGAATATGAACAGGGCGTTTTGCTGCAGGGTATCAGTTACCTGGCTGTAGGTGGCATTTGGGAATTGCTGACGAAGCAACTCAAATGCCTCATTTCTGTCATCTGCAAACGCCATATAGCAAATACCCTTCGGGGTTGATGCCACAATGATGTTCCCGAACGGACTTTCAGCAAAACTATAATTGATATGGAGCGCCGCGCCACCGTTCTTGTACTCGGCAGGAGTCATCCCTACTAAATTAATAAACAGATCGTGCAGGCGACCGGTCCCCGAGAGGCCTGTTTCATAAGCGGTATCAAACAATGTGGCATTTTTTTCTTTCAGGATGCCTTTTGCATATTCGAGGCTCAGGTACTGAATGAATTTTTTTGGACTGATGCCTGCCCAATCGGTAAACAGTCGTTGAAAATGGAAAGGGCTCAGGTTTATCTTTTCGGCAACCTGGTCAAGGTCGGGCTGATCTTTAAAGTTTAGCTTTATGTAGTTTATTGCCTCGGCAATTCTATCGTAGTTTATGGTTTCCTGTGTGTTCATCATCTTAAAATTTATACAACAAAATTACCCCGGAAACGCTGCCGGTAAAACCCGGAACTTGCTATTTTTTAATGATTAATGCAAAGCCGGATGTTTTTGTGCAAGTCGGCGCTGGGGATGACAGGTATGCAATATTTCAGCATAATGATTTAATGATTAGCTTTTATGAAGATAAGTAAATCCTTTTAAAAATGTTTTAATATCGATGGGTTTGAAACCCATCGATATTGTATCTGATTTTTATAAAACCTTTATTTAAAATTCGGCGCAAAAACCTATCTTTGCCCATGCAAGAAAAAATCCTCATTCTTGACTTCGGCTCTCAGTTTACTCAATTGATAGCGCGCCGTGTCAGGGAGCTCAATATTTACTGCGAGATCCACCCCTTTAATCATGTTCCTGAAGTTGACAGCACTGTAAAAGGCATTATCCTTTCAGGCAGTCCGTATTCTGTGCGCCAGGATGACGCGCCGAACTTCGATTTTAAAAAATTCCATAAAACTTTACCGATTTTAGGTGTTTGCTATGGTGCACAGCACATTGCGCATAACAATGGCGGCGAGGTAATGAAATCGAGCACACGCGAGTACGGAAGGGCCAACCTGCACTATATCGATAAGGAAAATAAGCTGTTTAAGAACATCCCGCTTGAATCACAGGTATGGATGAGCCACGCGGATACTATTGCACGTGTAGGTGATGATTTTGAAATTATTGCCAGCACTGACACTGTTAAAGTTGCCGCTTACCATATAAAAGGCACCGAAACTTTCGGTATACAGTTTCACCCCGAGGTTACGCATAGTATTGATGGCAAGCAATTGCTGCAAAACTTTTTGGTTGATATCTGCGGATGCTCACAGGACTGGACACCGGATTCTTTCATTGAAAGCACCATTGCTGACCTGAAAGAAAAACTGGGTGATGATAAAGTAGTATTAGGTTTATCGGGCGGTGTTGATTCATCGGTGGCGGCGGTATTGCTGCACCATGCAATCGGCAAAAACCTGCATTGCATATTTGTTGATAATGGCTTGCTGCGCAAGGATGAGTACCAATCGGTATTGGATTCATACCAGCATATGGGTCTTAACATAAAAGGTGTTGACGCCAAGCAACGTTTTTATGATGCTCTGGCTGGTATAAGCGATCCGGAGAAAAAACGTAAAGCTATTGGCCGCGTATTCATCGAGGTGTTTGATGATGAGGCTCACCAGGTAACCGATGTAAAATGGCTGGGTCAGGGCACTATTTATCCTGATGTTATTGAGTCGGTATCGGTAAAAGGGCCATCGGCTACTATAAAATCACACCATAACGTAGGTGGTTTGCCTGATTTTATGAAGTTGAAGGTAGTTGAACCACTGAATACTTTATTTAAGGATGAAGTACGTAAAGTTGGTAAAGCTTTAGGTATCGATCCAAATATATTAGGTCGCCACCCTTTCCCGGGTCCAGGTTTGGCAATTAGAATTTTGGGTGATGTTACGCCTGAGAAAGTTCAGATATTACAGGAAGCAGATGCGATTTATATCAACAATTTGCGCTCTTATGGTGTTTATGATAAAGTTTGGCAGGCTGGTGCTATATATTTGCCGGTACAGTCGGTAGGGGTAATGGGCGATGAGCGTACTTACGAGAACGTAATTTGTCTGAGAGCAGTGGAATCACTGGACGGTATGACTGCCGACTGGTGCCATTTGCCTTATGATCTGCTGGCTAAAATATCAAACGATATTATTAACAACGTAAAAGGAATTAACCGGGTAGTATATGACATCAGTTCGAAACCGCCTGCAACCATTGAGTGGGAGTAGGGGTTTATTATTTTTAGTAATAGCACTGATAGTGGGGGCCTGTTCGCCTAAACTGCGGCCGGTACCCACCCCTGTAAAACCACCCGAAGCACCTGTAAAAGTTGCTCCGCTGCCTGTAAAGCCAGCTGCGCCAAAAGTATCGGTAATATCCTTACTGTTGCCTTTCGGGCTGGATCATATCGGCCCGGGTTCATCTTATACGGAGGTAAGCCTTAAAAAAGCCCGTATAGCTGCCGATTATTACCTGGGTTTTAAGTTGGCGTTGGATTCACTTACCTCATTTGGCTATAACTATAAACTACAGCTGTATGATTCAAAGGATGATCCCGCATTGGCCCACAAGCTGGCCTATAACCCACAAATAAGGGCAAGCGATCTGATAGTTGGCCCGGTTTTTCCGGATGATATGAAGGCATTTGTATCTGTGCTCACCAGTGCGCGCAAGCCTATTGTTTCACCACTCTCACCGGAGTCGCCATCTACCTTTAATAACCAGAATTTAGTAACGGTTAACCCACCGCTGGAGTACCATGCATGGGGGACTGCGCAATATATCAATGACAAGGTAAAACCCCAGAAGGTTTTCATACTCCAATCGGGTTATAGTGTGGATAATGATTATATCATTCCATTTACCAAAGCAATTGACAGCCTGAGTGGAAAGCATATAAAGGTAATAGCCATTACCGTGAAGAAAGGGCAATTGAGCCCGTTATTAGCACAGCTTTCCAGAACCAAACAAAATGTATTTGTTGTTCCCTCCACCGATCAGGCGTTTTTAACGGTTACCTTACGCTCATTAGATACCTTGCTGAAGCATTACCCGGTAACGGTGTTTGGTCACCCGAGCTGGGCGCATTTTACCTACTTAAATACGGCCATATTACAGCACCTTAAAACACACATTACCGCTGCCGATCATGTGGATTATAAGGCTGCGGAAACCCTGACCTTTATCCGCAGATATCGTAATACCTACCATACCGAACCCACTGCGTATGCCGTAAAGGGGTTTGATGAAGGCTTGTACTTCGGTCAGTTGCTGGGGACAGATAATTTGAAGAATATAGGCAGTACAGATTTTACCGGTTTGCATAACAATTTCCATTTTATAAAAAAAACCGGCACGGGTTGGGTTAACACGCATGTAAACCTGTTATTATATACTAATTTTGAATTAAAACAGGTACAATGAAGGCGATAAACCAGCTTAAGACATTTCAGCGGATTTTAGAGGAATACCCGGCCGAAACGCCTTTAAGCAAATTCCTGCCTGGCTTTTATCGCCAAAATAAGCAAATGGGCTCAACCGACAGGCGGGTCGCCAACCGTTTAATCTATAATTATTTCCGGTTAGGTAATGCCTTGCCAAATCTCCCAGCCGACGAGCGCTTGGTAATTGCCGAATTTTTATGTAATACACAGGTAAACTCTTTCCTACAACATTTTAAGCCGGATTGGGCGGCTTGTATCGCTTTCAGTATAAATGAGAAACTGGCGCTGGTAAAAGCGGCTTACAAGGATTTTAATTTGGGCGATGTTTTCCCGTGGGCGAATCAAATTTCAGCAGGGATTGATAAGAATGATTTTCTGAAATCGTTTTTTGTTCAGCCCGATCTTTTTATACATGTACATAATGGCTACGATCACCTGGTAAAAGCCGAATTGAATAAAGCAGAGATCGCTTTTAAGGATGAAGGCAACGGCTGCTTTTCATTGCCAAATGGCACCCGGCTCGAAACTATTTTTCCTAATCAGAATTGGTTCGAGGTGCAGGATTACTCGTCACAGCAAACCGCCAACTATTTTAAACCGCAAAGATGGGATCAGTGGTGGGATGCCTGCGCGGCATCCGGCGGTAAATCATTGTTGCTGCATGAGCTGGAGCCTGATATTAAACTGGTTGTATCCGATATCCGCGAATCGATATTAGCCAACCTTGATGAGCGCTTTCAGCAGGCTGGTCTGCGTAAATACCAGAAAAAACTGCTCGACCTCACCCAAAACCCCGACCAGGTTTTGCATGATTATGAGTTCGACGGCATCATTCTCGATGCCCCATGCAGCGGTTCAGGCACCTGGGGCCGTACCCCGGAGATGATAGCCCAGTTTAATCCGCAGAAAATAGAATTCTTCCAAAAACTACAGCAAAACATAGCCCGCAACGTGGTGAAGTTCCTGAAACCCGGTAAACCGCTTATTTACATCACCTGTTCTGCTTTTAAAGCCGAGAATGAGGATGTGGTTGAGTTTTTGGTAAAGGAGTTAGGGTTGAAGTTAGAGGAACAACAGGTATTAAAGGGCTATACTAATAAAGCTGATACGATGTTTGTGGCGCGGTTGAGCCCGCAATCGTAGTCTTTCTTCTCTCCTAACGTCATTGCGAGGTACGAAGCAATCCCTGCACTGTGCAAATAATTAAATCTCTTCAGGATATAAATCATATCCGTACATCTCTACTCCATCCGTTTTTGGTTCAAGAAAAAATGCACCGTGACCCGATAATAGAAAGTTAAATGTTTTTTTATGTGATTTTTCGGAAATGTCTTTATAGGTTAAATGAAGCTTGCATTTTGGGAAATCTTCTAGAGCTGTGTATACATTTAGATTATTTAATCTACCTAAAATGCTTAGTTGGATTGCTATAGAATAGCAAATTAAATAAGGTAATGGGAATGGTATTTGTAATTTTAATGAAGACTCTTTGTACGACAGTAGTATATCAAAACGGCGTTTGGTTTTATAATAAGGTTGTCCCATATGAATAGAATCATTCAACCCGGAAATTTTAAATTCTACAAAGTTCTTATCAATAGATTCAATAGTTAATGGATTAGTTGGATAATTATCTTGGAGGTACTTTTGTAACTCTTTAAGTTCAAATTCCCAATAAAATTCTATATTTTTTGCAACTCCTACACCAATATTTACTAAATCAACAGATACACTACCGATGTCATAAATATTTTTATCGTTGCCTTTCCTTTGATTTGAGAAATCTAATGCATACCCAATTCCATTGGAACATATTTTTGAAAATCCATAAAAACTAGAATTTGTAAAGTATAAGTCTGGTTTAATACTTAGATCAATCTGTTTTTGGAGCAATTTTTTAGTTTCAATAATGTCACTTTGCTGAGACTTATAAGTTAGGTAAACAAGTATTGTTGTAACAATACTAAATAACGTGCCTACCACACCCCCGATAAATTCTCCAAAAACCCCAAAGAGATCCTTGTCAATATCATTGAACCATACAATATGGGAGTATTTATAATAAATTATGATTGTAATACTTATAACTAGTATCCCTACAATAGCTAATGCAATTAATATGTAAATTAAGGATTTTCGAATATCTACTTTCACAAAGTATGCTTTGTAACAAAACTAACGATTTCAAAATGGAATACATGTATTCAAGATTTCCTAAATCCTTATATTAGCTTATGCAACTACCCATAACCATAAGAGATGCCGTTGAACACGATCTGCCGGAAATCCTCGATATATATAATGATGTGATACTCACCACCACCGCTGTGTACAGCGAAAAGCCGCATACACTGGAAATGCGCGCTACATGGTTCAAAGAACGCAAGGAGGCGGGTTTCCCGGTTATTGTAGCGGAGCAGGATGGTACGATAGTAGGCTTCGGCACTTACGGGCATTTCAGGGTATGGCCATGCTACCGCTTTACGGTGGAGCATTCCGTTTATGTGCATAAGGATAAACGCAGACAAGGCATCAGCAAAATATTACTTAACGAGATCATTACCCTGGCCAAAAACGCAGGCATGCACGCGCTCATAGCCGGGATAGACAGTGAAAATGAAATAAGCCTGCTGCTGCACCAAAAGTTCGGCTTTGTGCAGGTGGCAAGGTTTAAGGAAGTTGGCTTTAAGTTTAACAGGTGGCTGGATCTGGTGTTTATGGAGTTGATTTTGAATTAGTTTAGTATCAAGTAGCTAGTATCAGTTATTAAGTAAGCTGCGCCATTCAGTAATTGTCATAATCTTCTCACCAAGCGTCATTGCGAGCGATAGCGCGGCAATCCCCGGCTATACAGAGCGGACGTGCTAATCGGGGATTGCCGCACTATCGCTCGCAATGACGATGGGATAATGAAAAATATTTTTTTCACCCCTCAATACCCCCGACAACCAACTTTAAATCAGCTAAACCTAATATTCATACCATATACCATTTTGTACTTTTTTGCAGCTAAAATAAAGTAAAACCAAGCTGATTATTAATCCGTTACTTTGGTATAAATCAATTATAAATTATGGATACTTTATTAGCCGATACCGCTGCCGGGTTCGATTTTTCAGCAAGTGATACGCAGCAAATGGTTGGGCAAATGGCAAAGGATTTTGCCGAACGTAATATAAAACCGCATGTAATGGAATGGGACGAGGCGCAGCATTTCCCTGTTGAATTATTTAAACAATTGGGCGAGCTGGGCATGATGGGCGTATTTGTGCCCGAGCAATACGGCGGGTCGGGGTTTGGTTATTTTGAATATGTAACTGTTATTGTAGAGATAGCCAAGGTATGCGGGTCGATAGGTTTATCGGTTGCCGCGCATAACTCTTTATGCACCGGCCATATACTGGCTTTCGGCAGCGAGGAACAAAAAATGAAATGGCTGCCCAAACTGGCAACTGCCGAGTGGATAGGCTCGTGGGGACTAACCGAAGCCAACACCGGCAGCGATGCGTTAGGCATGGCAACAACAGCGGTGCTGGATGGCGACCATTACGTAGTTAACGGCTCAAAGAACTGGATCACCCACGGAAAATCCGGTAATGTTGCTGTGGTGATGGTGCGTACCGGAGAAAAAGGTGATTCACATGGGATCTCTGCCCTGGTGATTGAAAAGGGTACGCCCGGTTTCACTCACGGTAAAAAAGAAAATAAATTGGGCATGCGTGCCTCAGAAACTACGGAACTGATATTTGATAATTGCCGTGTACCTAAAGAAAACCTATTAGGTGTGGAAGGTGAAGGATTTAAACAAGCCATGAAAGTGCTTGATGGCGGGCGTATCTCCATTGCGGCCTTATCATTAGGTATAGCCAAAGGTGCTTTTGAAGCAGCAGTGGCATATGCCAAAGAACGTAAACAATTCGGTCAGCCGATAGCTAATTTCCAGGGTATCGCGTTTAAACTGGCTGATATGGCTACGGAGATAGAAGCCGCCGAACTATTGGTTATGCAGGCCGCCGACCTTAAGAACAGGCACGAACCGGTAACCAAGCAATCGGCTATGGCCAAATACTTTGCATCCGAAGTAGCGGTGCGTACAGCTACCGAAGCAGTACAGATCTTCGGTGGTTATGGCTATACCAAGGATTTTCCGGTAGAGAAATATTACCGCGATGCCAAGCTATGCACCATAGGCGAGGGGACTTCGGAAATACAGAAGATTGTTATTAGCAGGGAAGTGCTGAAGGGGTAGTGAGTGGTTGATTGTGTTGATTAGGTGAGTCGTTAATAACCCATCCAACCACTCACCTAATCAACCCAATCTAACTTAATCAACCAAATACCCTAACCACTCACACAATCAATCAAATAAACTAAATCAACTCTTTCATATTCAAAATAAATCACTTACCTTTGCCCTCCCACGAAAGGAGGTATTTCAGGAATTATGATCATTATTAACGTAAAAGACGGCGAATCATTAGATAAAGCATTAAAACGCTTTAAAAAGAAATTCGAAAAAACAGGTGTATTAAGAGAGCTTCGCAGTCGCCAGGCTTTTGAAAAGAAATCCGTTACCCGCAGGCACGTGGTTAAACACGCTATCTACAAACAAGGTATGAACGCCGAAACTGTTTAATTTTTTTTACAGTTTTCGTTATTATATATTAAAACTATTTGTACATTCATATTTGGGTGTACAAATAGTTTTTTATGTTTACAGACCGTTTTATTCAGCATATTAAATTCGAAAAGCGGTACTCTCCACATACAGTATCGGCCTATCAGTCAGATCTTGATCAGTTTATCAGTTACCTGAATAACCCTGAACACAAAGATCCCGCTCCCGAGGTAACTATAACACATCCTTCAGAAATTACGCATCACCTCATCCGCAACTGGATGGTTGAGCTCATGAACCATAAGCTTACGGCCCGTTCTATCAACCGTAAAATAGCCACGCTGCGCAAATATTTTAAATTTTTATTGCAGGAGGGCGTCATCACCAGTAATCCGGCATCAAAAATAAATACACCTAAAATCCCTAAAAACTTACCGGTAGTAGTCGAGGATGTTAAGCTAACGCGAATGCTGGATGAGAACGAAGTTTTCAGTCACGATTTTAAGGGCCAGCGCGATAAGTTAGTAATTGAAACGCTATTTGGCACTGGCATAAGGCTTTCCGAGTTGATAGGTATTAAGGAGAGCGACATTAATATGTATGAAGGCACCGTAAAAGTTTTGGGTAAGCGCAACAAACAGCGCATTATCCCGGTGAACAATGAGCTTAAGATATTAATGGCCCAATACCTGGAGTTAAAGAAAAATCAAAATTTTGATAACAATTCGCTAACATTAGTCGTTACAGATAAAGGAGCCGACGCATATCCGAAGCTTATTTATTTAATAGTGCAGAAATATCTTTCCTACATATCAACCCAAAATAAAAAAAGCCCGCATGTGCTCAGGCACACATTCGCTACAAGTTTGCTAAATCGCGGCGCCGACCTTAACGCAATAAAAGAACTGCTGGGCCACGCCAATTTAAGCGCTACGCAAATTTATACGCATAATTCAGTTGAGCGATTAAAGTCTATTTATAAACAAGCCCATCCAAAGGCATAACAAGGAGGAATCATGAAAATCACAGTGCAATCTATTCGTTTTAACGCAGACAGGAAATTGTTGGACTTTATCCAGAAGAAAGCTGATAAGCTTGATACATTTTATGATCATATAATTAGTGGCGAAGTGTATCTGAAACTGGAAAATGTAGAAGACGAAGCAAATAAAATAGCGGAGATTAAACTGATGCTACCGGGTACGCAGCTGTTCGCAAAAGAACAATGTAAGAGTTTTGAAGAGGCCACAGACCTGGCCATTGAGAGCCTCCGTAAGCAGATTGGCAAACACAAACAGAAGAAAACCATTGCTGCTGAGGCGGTTAAAAAAGCCGTTTTGGCCGAAACTGAAGAGGAGTTTTAAAATAAAACAAGTATAAATTTTTGGAAAAATCGACGGGTTTAAAGCCTGTCGATTTTTTTTGTAAAAAAATTTTGTTGAGGATTAAAATTTTGTAGATTTGCAATCCCTTTTGGAGAGGTACTCAACAATACTTTCTAACAAAACGGATGGTTCTTTAAAATTTAGAAAATCTTAATATAATTTAACCGGGAAAAATCCGATGATCCGCATGGGCAGAAGAGAAAAGAAGGTGAATATTAAGCCTCCTTAGCTCAGCTGGTAGAGCGACTGACTTGTAATCAGTAGGTCATTGGTTCGATCCCGATAGGAGGCTCAGTTTATTTCGAAGTTGGATAATGGTGCAGGAGTTAAACCCGAAATCAAAATTTAGCAGTCCGGAATTAAACGATGGGGGGATACCAGAGCGGTCAAATGGGACGGACTGTAAATCCGTTGCTTCGGCTACGAAGGTTCGAATCCTTCTCCCCCCACATTTGTAATGAGTGAGGGAATATATTGAGTGAATGAGTGAATGATAAGTAAATATAAAAAATGTTACTCAATCATTTACTAATTCACTCAATCACTCATTAAGCAAAAAGCGGAAGTAGCTCAGTTGGTAGAGCGATAGCCTTCCAAGCTATAGGTCGCGAGTTCGAACCTCGTCTTCCGCTCGGTTGGTTCAATGATAAACAAATGAACCAATGAGCTAATATAAGCCGACGTAGCTCAGGGGTAGAGCACTTCCTTGGTAAGGAAGAGGTCATGGGTTCAAATCCCATTGTTGGCTCAATAATAAATAGTATATAATAACAATTTTTAAATAAAAATTAACCTACAAACATTATAAATCATGGCAAAAGAAAAGTTTGACCGCAGTAAGCCGCACTTAAACATCGGTACAATCGGTCACGTTGACCACGGTAAAACAACCCTTACCGCAGCTATTACAAAAGTATTATCTGATAAAGGGTTTTCAGAAGCTCGTTCATTCGATTCAATCGATTCAGCTCCTGAAGAAAAAGAGCGTGGTATCACTATCAACACTGCTCACGTTGAGTATTCAACCGCTAACCGTCACTATGCTCACGTTGACTGTCCAGGTCACGCGGATTATGTGAAAAACATGGTTACAGGTGCTGCTCAGATGGACGGTGCTATCATCGTAGTTGCTGCTACTGATGGCCCTATGCCTCAAACTCGTGAACACATCCTTTTAGCTCGCCAGGTAGGTGTGCCTTCATTGGTTGTTTTCATGAACAAAGTTGACATGGTTGACGATCCTGAATTATTAGAATTAGTTGAAATGGAAATCCGTGAATTATTATCATTCTATGATTTCCCTGGTGATGATATTCCAGTTATCCAAGGTTCAGCTCTTGGTGGCTTAAATGGTGACCCAACTTGGGTAGCTAAAATTATGGAATTAATGGATGCAGTTGATGCTTACATTCCAATTCCTCCACGTTTAACTGAGCTTCCTTTCTTGATGCCTGTTGAGGACGTATTCTCGATCACTGGTCGTGGTACTGTTGCAACTGGTCGTATCGAGCGTGGTGTTATCAACTCAGGTGATCCTGTTGATATCTTAGGTATGGGTGCTGAGAACTTAAAATCAACCGTTACAGGTGTTGAGATGTTCCGCAAGATCCTTGACCGTGGCGAAGCAGGTGATAACGTAGGTTTATTGTTACGTGGTATTGAAAAAACTGATATCCGTCGTGGTATGGTTATTTGCAAACCAGGTTCAGTAACCCCGCACACTGATTTCAAAGCTGAAGTATACGTATTATCAAAAGCAGAAGGTGGCCGTCACACTCCATTCTTCAACAAATACCGTCCGCAATTCTATTTCCGTACAACTGACGTAACAGGTGAGATCACCTTAGCTGAAGGTGTTGAAATGGTTATGCCAGGTGATAACGTTACCATCAATGTAAAATTGATCAACGCTATCGCGATGGAAAAAGGCTTACGTTTCGCTATCCGTGAAGGTGGCAGAACAGTAGGTGCTGGTCAGGTAACTGAAATAGTAAAATAAAAACCCCTTATTCGCTGCAAAGCGAGCATAGGTTAGGTTAATTTACAGCAAAGTACTTAGCTAAATCAGCTAAGTACTTTGTTACTGTAATAAAGTAATGAAAATATCCTAAGGGATAAATAATACACGGGAATAGTTCAATGGTAGAATAGAGGTCTCCAAAACCTTTGATCAGGGTTCGAATCCTTGTTCCCGTGCATAACAGCAATAAAGTAAATATGGCTAACGTAGGTGAATATATTAAAGAATCATATATAGAGTTAACCGAAAAGGTAACCTGGCCAACCTGGCGTGAATTGCAAAGCAGTGCTGTTTTAGTACTGGTTGCAACAATCATTATCTCGCTGGTAATATTTGGTATGGATCAGTTAATAGGCTTTTTGCTGAAAAGTTTTTATAGTTCACTAGGTTAATTAATATATAATGAGTGATCAGTTAAAGTGGTACGTAGTGCGCGCCATAAGCGGTAAGGAAAAAAAGGTAAAACAATATATTGAGGCTGAAATAAACCGTTTAGGAATTTCAAACCTGATCCCTCAGATATTGATCCCTACCGAAAAATACTACCAGATGCGTGATGGTAAAAAGATAGCTAAAGAGCGTAACTTTTTTCCAGGATATGTGTTGATGGAAGCCGCACTTGATGGTGAGATTGAGCACGTTATAAAAAACGTTAACAGCGTTATAGGTTTCCTGGGCGATAAAGCCGGAAACGCAATACCACTTCGCCAGGCCGAAGTTAACCGTATTTTAGGTAAGGTTGACGAAATGAGCGCGCAAGGCGAAACAATGAATGTACCATATTACGTTGGCGAAAACGTTAAGGTAATGGATGGTCCTTTCAACGGTTTCAGTGGTGTTATTGAAGAAGTTAACGAAGAGAAAAAGAAACTGAAAGTAATGGTAAAGATATTCGGGCGCCGTACGCCGCTTGAGTTGAATTACATGCAGGTAGAGAAAGAATAATTAATATTCCGGATAT